>Ga0172375_10012273_pt1 | contig 10753 bp, 13 predicted proteins | sample LakKiv1m_FD_114537 | JGI IMG/M metagenome (GOLD analysis project Ga0172375, IMG submission 114537) | Freshwater microbial communities from Kabuno Bay, South-Kivu, Congo - kab_092012_11.1m | ecosystem: Environmental > Aquatic > Freshwater > Lake | place: Democratic Republic of the Congo...
CTTCCTTAAAGCGTTTACCGCGCATAACTATACCCCCTTTTTGGTTATGTTACCATGCCGGTTACCAACTTACAAGTGGCACAGTTTTTGGGGGTAAGGTCACAAATGCCTAAAAATTAGGCAAATTTTTCACAGGAGGGAGAAATGTCCAAAAAACTAGAAGAATTCATGGCAAAAGTAATCGAGAGGAATCCTGGTGAACCAGAATTCCATCAGGCAGTGCGCGAAGTTGCAGAATCAGTAATGCCTTTTATAGAAAAACATCCTAAATATCAGAAGGCAAAGATACTGGAGCGCATGACTGAACCTGAAAGGGTTATTATATTCCGCGTCTCATGGGTTGATGATAGGGGCGAGGTCCAGATAAACAGGGGCTATCGCATACAGATGTCAAGCGCTATAGGGCCTTACAAGGGCGGCATTAGGTTGCACCCGAGTGTAAACCTTGGTATTCTAAAATTTCTTGCGTTCGAGCAGGTTTTTAAGAATAGTTTAACTACACTTCCAATGGGCGGCGGAAAAGGCGGATCCAACTTTGACCCAAAAGGCAAATCAGATAATGAAGTAATGAGATTCTGCCAGAGTTTTATGATAGAGCTTTCCAAACACATCGGGGCTGATACTGATGTCCCTGCTGGAGATATAGGCACAGGCGGCAGGGAAATAGGCTATATGTTTGGCCAGTATAAAAGGCTACGCAACGAATTTGTCGGGGTCTTGACAGGCAAGGGCCTAAACTGGGGCGGAAGTTTAATCAGACCAGAGGCAACAGGCTATGGCTGCGTGTATTTTGTGCAGGAGATGCTTAAGACGCGGGGGGAATCTCTTAAGGGCAAGGTCTGCACAGTTTCAGGGTCAGGCAATGTGGCGCAGTATACTGTTGAAAAACTGATACAGTTAGGCGCGAAGCCCGTTACTCTTTCAGATTCCAACGGCTTTATCTATGATCCTAAAGGCATAGACGAGCAAAAGTTGGAATTTGTAATGGAGCTTAAGAATGTAAAAAGGGGCCGCATAAAGGAATACGCCGACGAGTTTAAATGCAAATATTTTGAAGGCAAATTCCCGTGGGAAATAAAGTGCGACGCAGCTTTTCCGTCAGCCACTCAAAACGAGATACATGAAGCTGACGCCAAGAAATTAGTGAAGAATGGCTGCATAGCAGTAGGCGAAGGCGCGAACATGCCTTCTACGCCTGAAGCAGTAGAAGTATTCTTAGATGCAAAGATTCTTTATGCGCCAGGCAAGGCCTCTAACGCAGGCGGAGTAGCTACAAGCGGGCTAGAGATGTCGCAGAACAGCCAGCGTTTATCATGGACTGGAGATGAAGTGGATGAACGGCTTCTCCAGATAATGATCAATATACACGAGTCTTGCGTTAAATACGGCAGGGACAGCGGAAGCAAGTATGTCAACTACGTAAATGGCGCTAATATAGCCGGGTTTGTGAAAGTAGCTGATGCCATGCTTGATCATGGCGTAGTATAAATAGGTTTTAAAACCTCGCGGTTGTCCGCCTTTTGCGAGACAACCTGCGAGGTTTAGGTGGTTAATAAAGCCGCAGGGAAGAGATATTCCTGCGGCTTATTTTTTTGAAAATATTTGAAAGAATTTTGCCTCCGGATGTGTCTTATATAGTAGAGAAAAGGAGGTTTGTATGCCTGATTTAATTTCTATAGACACTATAACTAATAGGATTTTTGTTATCAGGGGCAAAAAGGTAATGCTCGATAGAGATTTGGCGCTTCTTTATGAGGTAACTACAAAACGGTTGAATGAACAGATTAAGCGGAATATGAAAAGATTCCCAGGTGATTTTATGTTTCAATTGACAAAAGCTGAAAAGGCCAAGCTGGTCGCAATTTGCGACCGGTTTAATACCATGAAATATTCAGCAGCCCTGCCTTATGTTTTTACTGAGCAGGGGGTGGCGATGCTTTCTGGTATATTGAATAGCAATAGAGCAGTTATGGTAAATATTCAAATAATGTGCGCTTTTATCCAATTAAGAAAGATGCTTTTAACAAACAAGGATCTAAAACGCAAAATCGAAAAGATGGAAAATAAATATGATAAACAATTTGCCATAGTCTTTGAAGCTATTAAAAAACTATTAAGCCCTTCGCATGTTAAACTAAAACCGCAGATAGGTTTTAAACCAGATTCTGATTAGAGTAAGCCTTAACTTTACAAATGGTGCATGGCACGAATTGTAAAGTTAGAGCATGGGTATTATTTTTTGAAAAAATATTTGAAAGAAAATGCCTTCAAATGTGTCTAATATATATGCGGGGGAGTCGCTACACATACAACGAAGGAGGGTGTTGTGAAAGCAGCAATTTCGCAGGAAATTATTGAACAGAAGATCTTTATGGTGCGCGGGCATCGAGTAATGATCGATAGGGACTTAGCAGAGCTTTACGGCGTGCTTACTAAAGCTTTAAATCAGGCTGTAAAGAGAAATATAGGCAGATTTCCTCTTGATTTTATGTTTCAATTGACAAAGATAGAAAAAGAGGAGGTGGTCACAAGATGTGACCACCTCAAGAACCTCAAGTTTTCTGCGCAATTACCATATGCTTTTACAGAACAAGGCGTTGCAATGCTTTCTAGTGTTTTGCATAGCGAAAACGCTATTCAGGTTAACATCGCTATAATGCGGGCATTTGTAAAACTTAAACAAATTTTGTCTATGAATAAAGATCTGGCTTATAAATTAGCAGAACTTGAAAGGAAAATAGAAAAACACGATACAGAAATACAGGCAATCTTTGAAGCAATCCGTCAGCTTATGGCGCCATTACCTCTTAAAAAGAAACCGCAGATAGGTTTTAAACCAGACCCCGATTGGAGTAGGCCTTAACTTTACAAATGGCGCCATGCACGAATTGTAAAGTTAGAGATTGACAGAGGAGAGAAAGGGTAGGTAAAATGATTGCATGAATAATATAGTAGATATTATTAAATCCCGCAGGAGCATAAGGCAATATCTGGATAAGGCTATTTCGCGGCAGATTATAGATAAGCTTATTGAGGCGGCTAAATGGGCGCCAAGCGGCATGAATGAGCAGCCATGGGGGTTTATTGTTGTGCAGGATAGGCCTCTTATAAAGGAGCTTTCAGGCAGGGCCATACCTTATATTATTAAGATGATAGAGGAAAATCCAAAATTTATCAGGTATAAAAAGCGCATGAAAGCAAAGGATTTTAACATTTTTTATCATGCCCCTTGCGTGATAATAATACTTGGCAGGCAGGACGCCTTGTTTTATCAAAATGACTGCGCAATGGCGGCTCAGAACATTATGCTGGCTGCTTCATCAATAGGGATTGGGTCTTGCTGGGTAGGCATGATGGCTGCTTTGGATAAGGATAAATGGTTTATGGAAAAGTTTCAAGTGCCTGATAATTATAGAGTTGTAGCGCCTCTTGCCTTGGGATACTTTGAGAATAAAGATATTCCTATTATTGAAAGAAGGCCTCCTGAGATTCTTAAATATTTCTAATCTTGCCTGAATGCTGACTTATTGATATAATAAGGTCTATGGAAAAAACAGAGATAACCTATAAAGACGGAATGAAATTTGAGGCCAAAAATAGGTCTCATGTAATTATAATAGACCAGCCGCAGGCAGGAGGAGGCCAGGATACAGGCCCCACCCCACCTGAATTATTTGTAGATTCTCTCGGGTCCTGTATTGGCGTGTATGTCTTAGGGTTTTGCAAAAATACAGGGCTGAATCCAGATGGTATGAAAATAGTTTTGGACTGGGATAAGGCAAATGATAAGCCAGCCAGGATTAAAAGCATAAACGCAAAAATAGAATTGCCCAATGCCAGTGTGGGCGCTAGAAAGGCAGCGCTTTTAAAAGTCGCAGAATCTTGTTTAATACACGAAACAATAGCGCATCAGCCTGAGATAACCATAGACTTATCGCTATCAACTTTACACTCCGACAATGTCAGAGTGTAAAGTTGCTTGGCGCAAAGGAGGCGGGAATGAATAATTTTAGGATTTTACTTGATGAGAAAAGCATTCCAAGGGCGTGGTATAATATCCAGGCGGATCTCCCGAATCCTTTGCCTCCCCCTATAAATCCAGGAACGCATAAGCCATTGACCCCAGATGAGCTCGCCCCAATATTCCCTATGGAACTTATAAAACAGGAGATGTCACGGGACAAGTGGATAGAAATACCCGATGATGTTATAAAAATCCTTAAACTGTGGAGGCCCACGCCGTTACGCAGGGCCTATAATCTTGAAAAAGAACTTAAAACGCCTGCCAGGATCTATTATAAAGATGAAAGCGGAAATGGCCCTGGAAGCCATAAACCAAATACAGCAATTGCCCAGGCGTATTTTAATAAAAAAGAAGGAGTAAGCCGCATCGCCACAGAAACAGGCGCTGGCCAGTGGGGTAGCGCTCTTTCATTTGCTTGTAAAATCCTGGGGCTAAAATGCACTGTTTACATGGTAAGGTGCAGCTATGAACAAAAGCCTTTCAGAAAGTCTCTTATGCATGTATGGGGAGCAGAGGTATTTGCCTCTCCTACCAATAAGACAAAGGCAGGCAGGGGGATTTTAAAAAAGATGCCACATACCCCTGGAAGTTTGGGTATTGCAATATCAGAGGCAGTGGAAGATGCAGCTACGCATAATGATACAAAATATTCTCTTGGAAGCGTGTTGAACCATGTAATGCTGCATCAGACAGTCATAGGCTTGGAAGCAAAGGAACAACTAAAGCTTGTTGACGAGAAGCCCGATATCATGATAGGTTGCGTTGGAGGAGGAAGTAATTTCGCAGGCCTCACATTTCCTTTTATTAAAGATAAGATAGAGGGCCAGGATATAAGATTTATCGCAGTTGAGCCGGCCGCCTGCCCGACCCTTACAAAAGGGCCTTACAGATATGATTTCGGGGATACAGCGCAAATGACGCCTTTACTTAAAATGTATACTCTGGGACATGATTTTGTGCCTGAGGGCATACACGCGGGCGGACTGAGATATCATGGAATGGCGCCGTTGGTATCAATATTATTTAAAGAAAAACTCATTGAAGCAAGGGCCTATCATCAGACAGGCGTTTTCAAGGCAGCTCTTTTATTTGCAGGCACTGAGGGAATCCTGCCAGCGCCTGAAACAAGCCACGCTATTAAAGCGGCAGTAGATGAGGCGTTGATGTGTAAGAAAGAAAATAAAGAAAAATGCATAGTCTTTAATTTTTCAGGCCACGGGAATTTTGACCTGGCTGCTTATGATGCTTACATGGGGGGGAAGCTCAAGGATTACGAGCATCCTGAAAAAGCAATCAAAAAAGCAATCAAATGCCTGCCTAAGATTGACTGAAGCTGTTCTGCGCGTTTAATTTATGATTAAAAATAAATACGAAGCCATATTCTGCGATTTAGGGAATGTCCTTGTAAATTTTGACCACAGGATTGCGGTGAGGAAGATTCTGTCCCTCACAGATAAACACGAAGAGGATATCTATCAGTTATTTTTTGATTCAGGCCTTACAAAGGATTATGAAGAAGGTAAGATCTCTTCTTCGGATTTTTTCAAAAAAGTCCGGGATTCTTTGCAACTGGATTTGGGAGACGAAATATTATTGCCAATCTGGAATGATATATTTTTTGAAACCCCGCTTAATAAAAAAATCCAGGATTTTCTAATAGAAATGAAAGAAAGATATAAACAGGTCATGATCTCAAATATAAATGAAACGCATTATGAGTTTCTTGCAAAGAAGATGCCCGTATTTCAAGTATTTGACAAACGCATACTTTCTTATGAAATAGGTTTCAGGAAACCTGCGAAAGAGATTTATGATGTAGCGCTTAAATCAGTGAATATACTGGCTTCGGAAGCTTTTTATGTAGATGACAGGGTTGATTTAATTGAAGCGGCTTCAAGATTTGGAATTAAAGGCATAGCGTTTAACGGAGAAGCTGCGCTTGAGAATATAATAAAAGAGCTTAACCTTTGATTAGCCGCGCAGATTGCTTTCAGCAACCTGCGCGGCTGTGGCGGTTAAATGAAATACCTTATCATAGATGGCTATAATGCAATAAACAGGATAAGAGAATTTAACGCAAAAAAAGATATAAGCCTTGAGGCCTCGCGGCTGTCATTTATTAAGGCGCTGATCAATTTCAGGCAAAAAAACAGCTTATTTGATAAGGTAATAATTGTTTTTGATGGTAAAGGCGAAAGTCTTGGGTTAACGAGAGAGGTGTATGGAGCAGTAGAGGTTTTATTTTCAAACAAAAATAGAGATGCTGATAAAGTAATAGTGGATATTCTTAAAATATCATCTGAAGAAAACAAGATAACAGTTTCCTCGGATGATAATTTTATAAAAAATCATACAAGAGTATTTCGCTGTGAGATTATGGACATAAAAACGCTGTCTGATTTAATTAGCTTGAAGAAGAAAGCCGTAAAGAGTAAAATAATAGAAAAAGAGCTGGGGAATAAGGACCAGGATGATATCACGAACGAACTCAAAAAATACTGGGGAGTGAAATAGAATGGAGAGAAGCGAGCTTAGGCCTGTACACATAGAGGCTTTTGATTTAGATGATGCGTGGTTCAGATGCCTTTCCAGGATTTTAGAGGCCGGGCATGTTTATACAATAACAAGAGGCAGCTATGCTGGGCAAAAGCGCCTGGAATTTGATTTTGTAACTATAAGGATAAAAAACCCCAGCCATCAGATAATACCTATAATGCCGGAGGGTTCCAGTATTCCATCCCCAACGAGTATGGAGTATATAAACGGGTATCTTTCTTATTTACTGACAGGCCAGAAAACCGAGACAGAAGACTATACCTATGGCGAAAGAATGGTAGATGCGAAAGTGAGGTTTAAAGAAATAGTCGAAGGCAAGGAAATGGCAAGAGAGATGCCTCTAGAGGTCAATCAGGTTGAAGAGGTCATAAAGATGTACAAAACTCAGGGCCATGGCACTAACCAGGCAACAATAGAAATAGGCATGCCTTCTGACATAAAGCTCAACGATCCTCCATGCCTCAGGCTTATAGATACGAGAATTCGCTATGGCAAGCTGCATTTTTTTCCATATTTCAGATCGTGGGATTTATGGGGTGGCTTTCCTTCAAATTTAGGCGGGTTGGAACTTGTTAAACAATATATGGCCGAAGAGATTGGAGTAGAAAACGGCGAAATTATAGCTGCAAGCAAAGGCCTTCATCTTTACGATTATTCCTGGGATTTTGCAAAACAAAGGACAGGCAAGACGGATATGAAAATAGATTAAATTAACCTCGGAGGTTGCCTTTTTTAGGCAACCTCCGAGGTTGGGATGGTTGATATGTACCCTATAATAGCTAAAATAGGGCCTTTTACAATATATAGCTATGGCATGATGGTGGCCATAGCTTTTTTATTTGGGATATTTATTGCCAGGCAGGAGGCTGTAAGGAAAAATATAAAGCCGGACCTGGTATATGATTTCAGTTTTTATCTGTTGATAGGCTCGATAATAGGCGCAAGGGTTTATTATGTCCTTTTTTTTGAGCTTAAGGATTTTTTGGCAGAGCCATTGTCTATATTCAAGGTATGGCAGGGTGGACTTTCCATACATGGAGGCATATTTGGAGGGATATTAGCAGGGTTTATTTTTTCAAAAGTCCATAAGGCCTCTTTTTGGACATTGGCAGACCTGATATCTCCGTCTTTAATCCTGGGCCAGACAATAGGCAGGATCGGCTGTTTTTTAAACGGGTGTTGTTTTGGTATATCGATAAAACCTTTTTGCGGCCTTAAGAGCCACCCTACGCAGATATACGAGCTTGTTTTGGATTTTATAGGTTTTTTATTATTATGGAATTTCAGGAAAAAGGTGAAATTGCAGGGCGGATTGTTTTTATTATATATCATGATTTATTCTGTTGTAAGGCTTATTGTTTCCCGCTTCAGGGCGGATAATTTATATCTATGGAATACAGGTTTAACATTAGCGGATCTCACAAGCGCGGCAATGTTCATAATAGCTATAATTATTTATAAACAAAAAACATGCTTAAAAAAATAATTTTTAATATAATTATTATTATAATTCTCATAATGATAGGCTATGCGATCATAAAAGCCAATAAACCAAAGCCAAGCGTTCTAAAGGCTAATTTAAATAATTTGGAAACGCAGAATTCAAAATTAACTCCAAAGGAAGCAAAATATTACAGGGTGATAGAAGAATGAAAAAAGTCAGATGCCTGTTATGCCCAAGAGGGTGCGAGTTGAAAGAATATGAAAGGGGGAATTGCAGGTCTCGTATGAATATAGGCGGAAAACTTCAGGCGCTTTCCTATGGAAAACCCTGCGCAGCGCATGTGGACCCTATCGAGAAAAAGCCTTTTTACCATTTTCTGCCAGGCTCTTTGTCCTATTCTCTGGCGACTGCAGGATGCAATCTTCACTGTCTTTATTGCCAGAACTGGGAGATATCCCAGTCCAACCCGGAAGATACTGTAAATATGGATATGTCTCCGGAGCAGGTTGTTCAAGGGGCTATAGACGCAAAATGCAGGACTATTGCCTGCACTTATTCTGAGCCTATTGTATTTTTTGAATATGCGGCTGATATAGCCAGCGTAGCTCGTAAAAATAATATATTAAATATCTGGGTAACAGCGGGTTATATAAACCAGAAGCCTCTCGAAGAGGCTTGCTCTTTTTTGGACGCTGTCAAGGTGGATTTTAAAGGCATCACAGAGGATTTTTATCAAAATGTAGCAAGCGCTAGTATCGGACCTGTAATGAATGCGATAAAACTCATAAAAGAAAAAGGCGCATGGCTAGAACTCGTAAATCTTATAGTTCCGACTTATAATGACACAAAAGAGGATTTTTCTAAGATGTGCGACTGGATAGTTGAAAATCTTGGTCCGGATGTGCCGCTGCATTTTTCAAAGTTCTGGCCTACATACAGGTTAAAAAATCTACCGCCTACGCCTGAGGAATCTCTTGTTGCAGCGAGAAACATTGCTATATCAAAAGGCATTAATTATGTATATGTAGGCAATATACCTGAACATGAAGGCAATAATACCTTTTGTCCTGCGTGTAAAAAATTAATTATTGAACGGCTTGGCTATACAGTTACGCAAAATAATATTACAGACGGCAAGTGCATGTTCTGTAGCGCTAAAATCCCAGGCCGCTGGGAATAATATTTCAGGGTAAGGGAGGGTTTTAAACCATCCTTTACGTGGAGGCAATTATGTTGGATAAAAAAATTACGCGAAGGGATTTTTTGAGGATGGCGCAGTTTGGGGCGTTTGCAATTTTCATTTTACCTGGAGTAAAGAAATTAAATTTATTCAGAAAATCCTATAGAGAAGCTAGATATTATAAAACATTGGCAGGATAACATAAGGGACAAGGAACAAGACGCAAGAGACAAGGGGCTGTGGCAAATCATGAGCGCAAAAAATATATGTATATTATTACCTCTTATTTTTATAATTTCATGCTCAAGGTCTTATTCTGAGGATATTAGAAAGCCGGCTGTGGCTGGGACGTTTTATCCGGGCTCCAAAGAAGAACTTGCCAGCAAGGTGGATAATTATTTAGCAAATGTCGGCAAGCTGGATATAAGGGGCAGGATTTTAGCTATTATTGTGCCGCACGCAGGATACGAATATTCTGGCCAGGTTGCGGCCTACAGTTTCAAACAATTAGAAGGCGCAGATTTTAAAAAAATAATAATAATATCTCCAAGCCATTATGTTGGCTTTGACGGCATGTCTGTCTACAATAAAGGCTCATTTGAGACGCCTCTTGGGGAGATAAAGATAGATGAAGAACTTGCCAATAAACTGATGCAGAAAAACAAACGTTTTATTTTTTATCCAGAGGCTCATCAGAGAGAGCATGCCATAGAGGTAGAGCTTCCATTCCTGCAAGAAGTATATAAAGGCAGGGAGTTTAAAATAGTGCCTATTGCCATGGGAAGCCCTGAATCAGAGGATATAAAAATATTGAGCGATGCGCTATACGATGTCGTAGATAGCGATACGCTGGTAATTATAAGCGTAGACCTCTCGCATTATTACTCTTATGATAAAGCAGTGGAGCTTGATACAAGCGCTATAAGCGCTATTGAAAAATTAGACCCGGGATTACTAGCACAGGAGATAAATAGTAAAAATGCCGAGATAGACGCGCCTATTGCTGTCATGGCAATGACGATGTTTGCAAATCGCTTGGGCGCAAAGGCAGCTGTATTAAAATACGCTAATTCAGGGGATGTTACAGGCGATAAATCAAGGGTGGTTGGGTATTCAAGTATTTTAATATATGCGCCTGAAGAAGCAGGCAAGAAGGGAGAACTTATCATGAAAGATGAATATTTGAATAAAGATGAAAAAAAGAAGCTTCTTGAGATCGCGAGGCTTTCTGTTGTAGAGGCAGTTACAGGCAAGAGGCAGTTTTTACCTAATGTGACAGAAGAAAGATTAAAGGAAAATTGCGGCGCCTTTGTGACCTTAAAAGAGAACGGCCAGCTAAGAGGTTGCATAGGATATATCCAGGGAATAAAGCCGCTCTACGAAACAGTAAAGGATGTTGCTAAATCAGTAGCGGTGAATGATTACAGATTCAATCCGGTCAGACAGGATGAGCTTGAAAAGCTGGAATTAGAGATATCTGTTATGACGCCTCTTAAAAAGATAAATGATGTGAGTGAGATAGAAGTGGGTAAACACGGCCTTTATATGA
>Ga0172375_10012274_pt1 | contig 10753 bp, 10 predicted proteins | sample LakKiv1m_FD_114537 | JGI IMG/M metagenome (GOLD analysis project Ga0172375, IMG submission 114537) | Freshwater microbial communities from Kabuno Bay, South-Kivu, Congo - kab_092012_11.1m | ecosystem: Environmental > Aquatic > Freshwater > Lake | place: Democratic Republic of the Congo...
AGTTCACCTCCTGCCGGTAATCTTTAGGGAGAACCGGGGGGCGGCGGTGGAGGAGCCGGGCCGCGTCCCATACCCGGGCCCTTGCCGTGGCCCCAGCGGGGCCCCATGGGCCCACCCAGGGGGCCGCAGCCGTCCCCCAAGGGACGACAGAGCCGCCGTTCCACCAGTTTGGCAAAGGCTGCGATCTGCTCGGGTCTCAGGTGCTTTTTGCACTCCAGGAGAAACCGGGCCACTTCCTCTTCCAGCCGGCCTTGCTGGGCGCTGATCTCTTTGATTTTGGCCTGAATGACGCTCCACTCCGGGTGGTCCCCTTTGAGCAGATTAAAAAGCTCCAGGCGCTTGGCCGCCATTTCCTGGCGCAACTGGGTCACCTGCTGGCGATGATCCCGGGCCAGGCGGCGCAGGGTCTGCCGCTGCTCCTTATCCAGCTGCAGGGCCAGCCGCAGGTCCCGCAAGCCCATGGGTCCCGGCGCCTCTTTGCCCACGACCGCCTGCCGGTCCTGGTACCGCAAATAGACCACCGCGCCGACAGTCCCCAGGTTGAGGGCCAGGGAAAAAATTACCAGATAGAGCAGCCAGTTCCGCTTCATGTGCCGTTGCTCTCTTCTGCCTGATAGGAGACCATCACCGCGCCCAGAGATCCCTGGGGGAAATCATGGAATTCTTCCAGGGCCAGGACTTCGGCATTGCCGTTACTGGCGGTGGTCGAGTAAGGATAAAAATCCCGGGCCAGGGAGCCGCCCAGAACGATGCCCAGAATCAGAGACGCGGCCATGGCCAGGGACTGCCACCAATAACGGCGGCGGGGTTGGACGCGGTCCAGCACCCGCTCCGCCAGAGCGGCTGGCGCGGGCGCGGCCTCCAGGCTTCCCAGGGCCGCGTCCAGCTGGGAAAGCAGAGCCAGCTCCCGCCGGCACTCCTCGCAACCTTCCAGGTGCGCGGCCACCTCCCGACGCTCCTCTGGGGTCAGTTCGCCGTCAAAAAAGGCGGATAGCCGCTCCCGCACCCGATCAACTGCCATCTTCATTCTCCCGGGGATAAAAAAATCCCTATGATATTAACACCCGAACCCGTTAAAACCGGCGCGAGGCTGGTTTTTTCTTGATGCCGGAGGCCGGCGGTTCCCTTGACGCTTCTTCGTTCTATGCTTACTATGGCTACCAGAAGTGAAGGCAGGATGCAGCAAAAATATGCAACCCTGGGAGGGAGCAATGTTATCCACCATCCCCGCGGATTTAAGCAAACTCACCAAGGAGAACCTGAACCAGGAAATTTTGCGGGTCGCCATTATCGCCGAATTGGACGCCATCAATCTCTATGAGCAACTGGCGGCCCTGAGCGATAACACCGACATCAAAAAGGTCTTCCTGGACATCGCCAAGGAAGAAAAGACCCACGTGGGTGAATTCCAAACCATGCTCCTGCGCCTGGACCAGCAACAGGTCCAGGAAATGGAGCACGGCAAAGAAGAGATCAAGGAACTCACCGGGAAGTAGGAAGCGTGCGGATCAGGCGCTTCGGGCCGATAGCGCCGAGGTCTCGAACAAAATGCGGATGTGGAGGGCGGGGAGGCCCAGGCTTTCCCGGCCCTCCCCCGCCCCCTCAATGGGACTCAGTTCTTTTAACTGCCTTGGTTTTCCATCTTCAGAAATGCACGCAATTTAAGATGCATGGCGCTTAAATCCATGCTTTCTTCCCGGTCCAACAGCCTTTTTACCAGCCCATAACGATCCTGCAAGGACAGCGTGAAGTAAAAGGGACTTTCCACCAAGACCGCCACTATTGTCTTCATTTGTCTCGCGCCTGACAAAAAATATTTTTGTACACTTGTGCTGCAAAATTGAGGCCAGGGGCCTGAAGGCCCAGATTTTTCCTTAAGGCCCCTTTTGCGGAACCCTTAACCATCTTACAAACCAGACAAATCTGACGGAAACCGCTTGGGAAATAAAGCACTTAGGCTAGCGGGGAGGGAAGATTTAACCTTCGAATTTCTCGTCGAAGACTTTCATGGCGCAAAATTTGCCGCACATGGTGCACTGGTCTTCTTTGGCCTGGCTGAGGTCCCGGTAGCGTTTCGCTTTGTCCGGGTTGATGGAGAGTTGGATTTGCGTCTGCCAGTCCAGGGCCCGGCGGGCTTTGGACATGGCCAGGTCCCAGTGCGCGGCCCCGGGGATGCCGTTGGCAATATCCGCGGCATGGGCGGCGATGCGGGAGGCCACCACCCCGTCGATGACGTCTTCCACTTCCGGCAGCTTCAGGTGTTCCGCGGGGGTGACGTAGCAGAGGAAGGAGGCCCCTTCCGTGGCGGCCAGGGCGCCGCCGATGGCCCCGGCGATGTGGTCGTAGCCGGAGGCCACGTCCGTGACCAGGGGCCCCAGGACGTAAAAAGGGGCGTTAGCGCAATATTTTTGCTGCAAGCGCACGTTTTTCCTGATGGCTTTCAGCGGCAGGTGACCCGGGCCCTCCACCATCACCTGCACGCCCTGGGCCCAGGCGCGCTTGGTCAAATCCCCCAAGATCTTCAGTTCATGGAGCTGGGCCCGGTCCGTGGCGTCGGCCAGGCACCCCGGGCGCAGGCCGTCCCCCAAAGACAGGGTGACGTCATGGTCCCGGGCGATTTGCAGCAGCCGGTCATATTGCTCGAATAGAGGATTTTCCCGGCCATGGCGGCGCATCCAGGCGGTGAGGAAGGCCCCGCCCCGGGAGACCACACCGGTCACCCGCTTTTGCAGCAGGGGAATGGCGGCCCGGGTGACGCCGCAGTGCACGGTGACAAAATCCACCCCCTGGCGGGCGTGGTGCTCCACCATGTCCAGGAACCAGTCACCTTTGACTTCCTCCAGGCTTTGGGCTTCGGTCATCACCTGGTAAATAGGCACGGTGCCGAAAGGCGCGGGGCACCCGGCCAGCAGCGCGGTGCGCAGCTCGTCCAGGGGTCCGCCGGTGGACAGGTCCATGACCGCGTCGGCCCCGTAGCGCAAGGCTGCGGCCAGCTTGGCCTGCTCTTTCTCCAGGTTGACGTCGTGGGGAGAGGTGCCGATATTGGCGTTGATCTTTACCCGCACCCCGGTGCCGATGGCCACGGGCGAGAGGTTGCGGTGGCCGGGGTTGGCGGGCACCACCAGGGTGCCCAGTGCCAGACCCTGGCGGATGACCTCCGGGGCCAGCCCCTCCTTTCGGGCCGCCAGGGCCATCACTTCGGTAATCTTGCCCGCCAGGGCCGCGGTGCGTTGGGTCATGTCGTGTGCTTTAGGGGGAGGGCCGGGGGACCGGCGGCGCCGGCGTCCCCGCCTGCGAACCTTGCCTCCTCCCAACCCCTTAGAAGATTTATTGTCTATCTATTCTATCTGAATCTCCTGGGAAAATAAAGGGCTCAGGCTTAGGATAAAGGTGGGATATCAAAATGCCGACTTCTTAGATCTTCCTGCGTGGATGCGAAGCAGAGCTTCGCAAGCAATTGCGTTCCCAAGCAGAGCTTGGGAGCGAGGGAAACGAGGCAGACGGGAGAGATTCTTCGCTCCGCTGCGCTCCGTTCAGAATGACAAGAATTAGTTTCAGCCAAGGTACATAGCGAGACGCCCCTGACCCCTGGCCCCTGACTATTACTTCCCTCTCCCTAATTCCTAATCCCAAACCACTTTTTTTTGCAGGCGAACTTGGAATGGGTTAAGATGGAGGTTGTGAAAAAATTAGCTATTTTGGGGTCTACGGGGTCCATCGGCCGGAGCACGTTGGCGGTGGTGGCGGAGCATTCCCGGGAATTCACCGTAGCGGGGCTGGCCGCGGGCCGGAACGTGGAGTTATTGGCCGGGCAGATCGGGCAATTTCGTCCGGCGCTGGTCTCGGTGCAGGACGAGGAAGCCGCGTCCCGGCTGAAAACATTGCTCCCTGCCGGCAACCGGCTGGAGATCATGGCGGGTCCCAAGGGCGCGGCCGCGGTGGCCACCGCCGCGGGCGCGGACCTGGTGGTTTCGGCCATGGTGGGCGCGGCGGGCCTGGAGCCGACGCTGGCGGCCATCGAGGCCGGCATCTCCGTGGCCCTGGCCAACAAGGAGACCCTGGTGGCCGCGGGGTCTTTGGTGATGGCCGCGGCCCGGAAAAAGGGCGTGGCCCTGCTGCCCGTGGACAGCGAACACAGCGCGCTCATGCAGGCCATGGAGGGACAGCGCCGGGAGGACGTGAAAAAGCTGTGGCTCACCGCCTCCGGGGGACCCTTCCGGTCCTGGCCCGGGGATAAGCTGGCCCGGGTCACCCCCGCCCAGGCCCTGCGCCATCCCAACTGGAATATGGGGGCCAAAATCACCATCGATTCCGCCACCATGATGAACAAGGCCCTGGAGGTCATCGAGGCCAGCGTCCTTTTCGGCCTGCCGGTGGAGCGCATCGGCGTCTATATCCATCCCCAGAGCATCATCCATTCCCTGGTGGAGTTCGTGGACGGCTCGGTGCTCGCCCAGTTGGGGGTGCCGGATATGCGGCTGCCCATCGCCTATGCCCTGACCTATCCCCGGCGGCTCCCCTTAAGCGGGCCGTCCCTGGATTTGAGCCAGATCGCCCAGTTGACTTTCGAGGAGCCGGACCTGGAGCGCTTTCCCTCGCTACGGCTGGGTTATGAGGCTGCGCGCGCGGGCGGGACCATGCCCGCGGTGCTCAACGCGGCCAATGAAGTGGCGGTGGCCGCGTTCCTGGAAGAGCGCCTCTCCTACCAGGGCATTCCCCGGGTGGTGGCGGCCACCATGGGGGCCCATACCCCGGAGCCCCTGCAAAGCCTGGAGCAGGTCCTGAAAGTCAACCGCTGGGCCCGGGAGTGCGCGCAAGACCTGATTGCCCGAAAAGGAGCCGGAAACCCTTCATGACCACAGCACTGGCCACCATCATTGTTCTGGGCGTCCTGATCTTCATCCATGAGTTCGGCCATTTCCTGCTGGCCAAGATTTGCGGGGTGCGGGTGGACGTCTTTTCCCTGGGGTTTCCCCCCAAGTTGCTCCATAAACAGGTGGGAGAGACGGATTACCGCCTCTCCATCGTCCCCCTGGGGGGGTACGTCAAGCTGCTGGGAGAAAACCCCAACGACGAAATACCCCCGGAATTGGAGCCCCGCTCCTTCCTGCACCATTCCTTGTGGCACCGGTTTCTCATCGTCCTGGCCGGGCCGGCCTTCAATTTTCTCTTTGCCATCCTGGCCCTTTTTCTGGTTTTTGCGTTCGCGGGCATCCCTTATGCCACCACCGAGGTCGGGGAGGTAACCCAGGACTCCCCCGCGGCCCAGGCCGGGTTGCAGAAGGGCGACCAGATCCTGGCCGTGGCCGGGCAGCCGGTCAGGCGCTGGGATGAACTATCTCCCAAAATTAAGGAAAGTGGAGAGCACCCCGTGACCCTGGAGGTGAAACGGGGGGAAAAAGTCTGGCAGGTGACGGTGACGCCCCAACGCCAGGAAATCACCGATGCCTTCGGGGGCAAGGTCTCCGCGGTGCTGATCGGCATCCGGGCCGCGGACGCGTTTGCTATCGACCGGGTAGGCCCCCTGGGGGCCTTGAAGGCGGGAACCACCTACTCCCTGAATATTGCCTGGATAACTCTGGAAAGCATTTACAAACTGCTGGCCCGGGAGGTGCCGTTAAAGACCCTGGGGGGCCCCATCTTCATCGCCCAGGTGGCCGGCAAACAGGCGGAAGCGGGGGCCACTTACCTCATCCATTTCATGGCCGTCTTGAGCGTCAACCTGGCCATGCTGAACCTCTTGCCCATTCCCATCCTGGACGGCGGCCACCTGTTTTTTATCGCCTGGGAGGCGGTTCGGGGCAAACCGGTGCCTCTCAAGCACCGGGAAATGGCCCAGGCCTTGGGGCTGATGCTGATCTTGGCCCTGATGGCCCTGGTGTTATACCAGGACATCCTGCGGCTGTTCGCTGCCAAATGAGGCCGTTTTTCGTTTTGGGTTTTTGGTTAGCAACTCATGGATAACCTTCTTTCTTTTAACCAAAAACGAAAAACGAAAAACGAAAAACGGTATTTAATCCTGGCCCTGGACACCGCCACCGAGAAAGGCAGCCTGGCCCTGGCCGCGGACGGGCGGCTGCTGGGGGAATATTCGCTGCACAGCCCGGGCACTTACCTGCAGCATCTTCTCCCCGGGGTGGAGGAACTCCTTAAGGTCGCGGGGCGCAGCCTGAAAGAAGTGGAGGCCATCGCCGTCAGCCAAGGCCCCGGCAACTTCACGGGCCTGCGCATCGGCCTGGCCACGGCCAAGGGCCTGGCCTGGGCTTTGGGCTGCCCCCTGGCGCCGGTGCCCACCCTGGAGGCCCTGGCCGCGCAAATTCCCTTTCAGCCGCATCCCACAGCCGTCATCATGGACGCCAAACGGGAGGAAGTCTACCTGGGGCTTTTTCAGTGCCCGGCAGAACTTCCCCAGGCGCTCTCCGAGCCCCAACGCCTGCCGGTGGCCGCGCTCCCGGCCCGCCTGCAACCACCCCTGCTCCTTACCGGTCCCGGCCTCGACGTGTACGGAGATTTCCTGAGCCGACACCTGGCCCCGGAAATCTCCTGGGCTCCCCCTTCGAGGCGTCACCCCCGGGCCGCGACCATCGCCCGCCTGGGGAGAATCCGCCTGCAGCAGGGCCTGACCCTGGCCCCGGAACAACTGGTCCCCACCTACCTGCGCCCGGCGTTGTGAGAGGGTAAAGTGTTTGCGGGAGGAGGTAGTGAAACCGCGGGCGGGGCGCCTGCGGCTGTAGACCCCCCATTCTCCCCCCGCAAATTGCCGGATTCGGCATAAAAACTTGACAGTTAGGGTGGGACATGATAAAAAAAATGAACCTAACCAATCAAAATCACAGGATATTCATGCCTCAAGCACCCATGCCGGTGGTGGATCTCCGGTCCCGGGATCATTACCTAGCTTCCTGCGTTGCTTTTGCCCAAGAGAACTTGTGCCGCTTGGGTTCTCTGGCCGAGATTGCGGCCCAGGAGCGGGAGATAAACCGTTACCCCCGTTTGGGCCAACTGGAGGCGCCCCACCTGATCCAGCTTTTGGGGGAAGAGGCCCCCGGTCCGGAGCGCCTGGCCCGGGAAGCGGTGGCCCGGGGGGAAGTGCTTTTTGAGCACGCGGCCGCGGGGGAAGGCACCCGGCTTTTCCTGGGGCCCAAATATTTTCTCAATGTTGCCAGAGACTTGAAGCTGGAGTCCATCGCCCACCTGATGAGCGTGGATGCCGGGAAGGTAATTTCCCCGGAAATCGTGGCGGCCCAGGTGGAGCATAGCCCCCAGGAATTACTCCCCCTTTCCCTGGGCACCCGGCACATGCTGCAACTGTCTTTTGAATTGGAGAAGCTGGCCCGGGACTTGGGGCAATCGCCGGCGGAGATGTTGGCGCGCCAGCATCTGCTGGTGATCGTCAGCGAGGAAATGGCCGCGGGCATAGAGAAGGATTTTTACCAGTGGCATTTTTACGGTTTTCATCCCGGGCGCGTGTATTTCATGGTGCAGCAGAGTTTCCACGGCCTCAATTTAAAGGATGGGCGGTTTTTCTTTGATGCGGCCTCCCCCCGGCGACTGCACAACCATGGGCAGATGGCGATGCAGCAAGCCATGGACCGGCAGCTTTTCACCTTGCCGGGGCCCCACGCCCGGGACCGGGTCTATCATTCCCAGGACGCGGTGGGGGACTGGCTCCAGGGTTTTGTCAACAAAATCTCCTACAACATTGAGGACCTGGACTATTTGACCGGGGCTCTGGATTTTAACAGTCTGGGGCTGGTCTTGGAACTGGGCGAGAAAGGCTATCGCATGGTCATGGCAGTGGTGGCCAACAACCCTTTAAAGCCCCAGAAGGGCGGGATGCTGGCCTGGGACCAAGAGCTGGAAAGGGATGTGATGATCGAAAGCTTCCAGTTGGGTGATCTGCCCCACCGGGACATTGCTTTTCTGAACCGGAATTTCAACCACTATCCCCGGCCTTTTGAGAGCTGGCGGCGGGTGGGGGAATTGGGCCTGCCCATGCCCATCGCGGTCAAAGACGGTTTCCTCTATTTTCAGCCGGTGCAGGGGGACATTAACTTCCTGGTGCCCACGGCCTTTATCCGGCGCCGGGAGATGTCGCCCATCAGAAACCTGAAGACCCCGGCGGCCCTGCCCTTGGCCGTCAACCGCATGGCGGCCCAGGACCGCCAGCCCGGTTTCCGGGAATTCGTGCAACGCGCCAGGGAGGGGTGCCAATGAGTCCGCCCCGGAAGATGGTCGTTAATGCCGCTGATCCGGACGAATTCCGGGTGGCCATCGTGGAAGAAGGACATATTGAAGAGTTGGCCCTGGAGTCCGCATCCCGAGAGGCCACCAAGGCCAATATTTATAAAGGCGTGGTGGTCAATATCGAGCCCAGCCTCCAGGCGGCTTTTGTCAATTATGGGGGGGAGCGCCACGGCTTTTTGCCCTTGTCGGAAATCCATCCCGATTGGTACCAGGAAAAACCCCAAAGCAAGGGCAAGGCCAAGATTCAACGGGTGCTGCGCAAAGGCCAGGAGCTCATCGTCCAGGTCTATAAGGAGGAGTCGGCCACTAAAGGGGCCTATCTCAGCACTTACATTTCGCTGCCCGGCCGGCGGCTGGTGCTCTTGCCCAACCAGAGCCATCTCGGGGTCTCCCGGAAGATCGAAAATGAAGAAGAGCGCCAGCGCCTCAAGGAACTATCCCAGAAATTGGGCCTGCCCCAGGAGATGGGCCTGATTATCCGCACCGCGGGCGAGACCGCGGCCACCCGGGAGTTGGCCAAGGACTTGAGTTACCTCCTGAAGCTGTGGGAGAACATCAAACAGACCGCGGCCAGCCAGCCAGCGCCCTGCCTGTTGCACCGGGACCTGGACCTCATCACCCGGACCGTCAGGGACTATTTTTCCGCGGACATCAAGACCATCCTGGTGGATAACAAAGAGGTCTTTCAGACCCTGCGCACTTTTATCCAGGAAATGGCTCCCCGCCACGTTCACGCCCTGAAACTATATAAGGACAAGCTCCCCATCTTTACCCGCTATCAGCTGGAAGAACAGCTCGACCGCATCTATTCGGAGCAAGTGCCGTTGAAGTCCGGGGGCAGCATCGTCATCAACCCCACCGAGGCATTGGTGGCCATCGATGTTAATTCCGGGCGTTACACCGGCTCCCGGGAGCTGGAAGAGACCGTATTCAAAACCAACCTGGAAGCCGCCCAGGAGGTGGCCCGGCAACTCCGCCTCCGGGACCTGGGGGGGCTCATCGTCATTGATTTCATTGACATGAAGGATAAGAAGCACCAGAAGGAGGTGGAGCAGGTCCTGAAGCAGAGCCTGAAAAAGGACAAGGCCCGGGTGACCCTGGGGCATCTGTCCAAGTTCGGCCTGCTGGAGCTTTCCCGCCAGCGCCTGCGCCCCACCGCGGAAGTCAGCGCCTATATTCAGTGTCCCGCCTGTCAGGGCCGGGGCCGGGTCAAAAAGGTGGAGACCCTGAGCGTCAGCCTGCTGCGGCAAATCAGCACCCAGGTGGCCCAGTGCCAGGTCCAGGAGGTGCGGGCCGTAGTGCCCGCGGAGGTGGGCCATTTTCTCCTCAATAAGAAGCGCAAAGACCTTCTCCTGGTGGAAGAGCAATTCGGAATCAAGATTGTGGTGACCGGCAAAGAGGGCCTGGGTCCCGAGGAAATCCAGGTGGAGTACCTCAAGCGGGAGGCGGCCGAACCCAAACCGGCCCCCGAGCGCAAGGCCGCGGCCGAAGCCAGGCCGGCTCCCGAGACCAAGGCCGAAGAGAAGCCGGTTCCGGAGACCCAAGCGGCGCCTGAGACCACCGCAACTCCCGGGGCCAAACCGGCCGCCGGGAGAAAACGCTCATCCCGGCCCCGGCGGCGGTCTTCGAAGCCGAAGCCCAAGGCGGAGACTCAGGGGGAGGCCCCTCAACCGGCTCCGCTTCCGGAGTCCCAGGGAGAAACCTCTGAAGCCTCGTCGCCAGCGGAGCCCGTGCCGGCACTCAGCGAACCCGAATCATAGCGTCATGTTCCAAAATTAGTTTGATTAACCCGAGAGCCTCTTGAATATCTGGTTTTTTAAGTCCCCCTTTCTTAACGGGGGGATCTAGCGGGGGATTATCAAGCGTTTATATAATCCCCCCTGCCCCCCTTTAGAAAAGGGGGGTTAAGAAATCGTGGTTTTCTTGGACCCCGAGTAATTTAGGGCGGGCATTGACCGCCATATCCCGGAAGAAATTAAAGATCAAGCCGTCAGGATAGAATAGAGTCGAAGGAGTTATCCATGCGCAGCAACCTGATGAAACTGGGTCTGGAAAAATACCCCCATCGCTCGCTGTTCAAGGCCATGGGCCTGACCGACAAGGAAATCGACCAACCGATAATCGGTGTGGCCAATTCCTTTAACGAGTTCATTCCCGGCCACATCCACCTGGACAAGATCACCCAGGCGGCCAAGGACGGGGTGCGGCTGGCCGGGGGCACGCCCCTGGAATTCGGGGTCATCGGCGTTTGCGACGGCTTGGCCATGCACCACCAGGGTATGAAATATTCCCTGCCCTCCCGGGAGCTCATCGCCGACTCCATTGAGATCATGGCCACGGCCCACCCCGTTGATGGGCTGGTCCTGGTGACCAACTGCGACAAGATCATCCCCGGCATGCTCATGGCGGCGTTGCGCCTGAACATCCCCTCCATCATGATTTCCGGCGGCCCCATGCTGGCCGGCCGCTTCCGGGGGCAGGAAGTGGACCTGATCACGGTCTTTGA
>Ga0172375_10012278_pt1 | contig 10752 bp, 7 predicted proteins | sample LakKiv1m_FD_114537 | JGI IMG/M metagenome (GOLD analysis project Ga0172375, IMG submission 114537) | Freshwater microbial communities from Kabuno Bay, South-Kivu, Congo - kab_092012_11.1m | ecosystem: Environmental > Aquatic > Freshwater > Lake | place: Democratic Republic of the Congo...
CTTCGACGCCGATGCCCAGCGCGAGGCGTCCGTTCGCATCCGCCGTCTCCGTCAACCGGAGGAACCCCAGCCCCAGGAGCAGGGTCAGCTCATCGCATTTGCGTCAACCAAACCGGGTTCCGGCGCCTCGACACTGGCCATGCAGTCGGCCTTCGCCCTGCGGAGGCTGACGGGGAAACGAGTGCTTCTTGCCGATTTCGACCTCGTGTCCGGCTCCATCGCCTTTTCGCTAAAGGTCTCTCCGGTTTACACGGTCCTGGATGCTTTGGGCTTTTCCGACCGGCTCGACCCGGCGCTTTGGAGCTCGCTGGTGTCGAACTGTCATGGGGTTGACGTGCTCGCCGGGCCCGACGCGCCGCTCACCGAACTTCCGGAATCCAGCCGCGTCCACGACGTCCTTGAGTACGCGCGTCTTCTCTACGACTGGGTTCTCGTGGATCTGCCAACGGTCTTTCACCAACTGAGTCTCTTCATGCTCTCCGAAGCTGATCAGGTCTACCTTGTCTCCACGTCGGAGTTGGCCAGTCTTCATCTTGGCCGGCGCGCCTCCGGACTTTTGTCCCAGCTCGGCTTCGAGCGCGACCGCGTGCGGATGGTTGTCAACCGGCTCTCCAAACGCGAGGACATCGCCACGGCTGATATGGAAAAAATCTTCACTTGCCCCGTCCATTCGTCGTTCCCGAATGACTACTTTGCGCTTCACAAGGTGGTCACCCGGGCCGAACCGCTCGGCCCGGAAACGGATCTCGGCAAGGCAATTGAGCGCTTTGGGGCCAAAACGGCGAATCTGCCTGGTGTTGAGAAACGCGGAGCGAAAACGTTGCTTGGTTCCAAGCCTGCGCTTTCGGAGCTTTGATGGACTCAAGTTTTTCGCTGCTTGAACCGATGGAAGGAAAGAAGGACCGAGGGATCGTTTCCCTCAGGTTGAAACGAGAGAGTCACTGATGCTACCGACGATGGATCAAAAGCCGGCGCAACAGCTCACCTGGGAACAGCGGCTGCTCAAGAATGCGGGCAAGCCCAAGTCATCGCTGAAACCCGAGTACCAGGAGCTGAAGTTCACCCTGCACCGGAAGCTGCTGGACAAGATCAATCTTGAGGCCCTGGCCACCATCGATAATCAGCGTGTCCGAGGCGAGGTCCGGCAGGCGCTGATCACGCTGATCGACTCCGAGCCGACCCTGCTCAGTTCGCTGGAGAAGCAGCAGATTTGCGACGAGGTTCTGGACGAGGTGTTCGGCCTCGGGCCTCTGGAGCCGCTGCTGCAGGACCCGACGATCTCCGACATTTTGGTGAACGGCTGCCGGCAGGTGTATGTCGAGCGCAAGGGGCTGCTGGAACTGACCAGCGTCAGTTTCCGTGACGACCCGCACCTGATCCGAATCATCGACAAGATCGTCAGCCAGGTTGGCCGGCGCATCGACGAGTCGACGCCGATGGTCGACGCCCGTCTTTCAGACGGCTCGCGCGTTAACGCAATCATTCCGCCACTCTCCCTGGATGGCCCGCTGGTTTCCATCCGCCGGTTCTCCCAGGACAAGCTGATGCCCACCGACCTGGTTGAAAAACGCGCACTCACGCCCGGCATGATGGAGTTGCTCGAAGCCGCCGTGAAGGCTCACCTCAACATCATCATCATCGGCGGTACCGGCGCCGGTAAGACGACTCTGCTGAATGCCTTGTCGTTTTTCATCAACCCGAAGGAACGCATCATCACCATCGAGGACGCGGCTGAGCTTCAGTTGAAGCAGCCGCACGTGGCGCGTCTGGAAACGAGGCCGCCGAACCTGGAAGGTCATGGCGCGGTACGGCAGCGCGAGTTGCTCATCAACAGCCTGCGTATGCGCCCGGACCGGATTGTGGTCGGCGAGGTTCGCGGCGCCGAGGCGCTCGACATGCTTCAGGCGATGAATACGGGCCACGATGGCTCGTTGACCACGATTCACGCCAATTCGCCCCGCGACGGTATCTCTCGTCTTGAGGTCATGGTGTCGCTGGCGAACGCCAGCATGCAGCTGATTTCCATCCGCCAGCAGATCGCCAGTGCAGTAAACGTTCTGGTGCAGGCGGCCCGTTTCGCCGACGGCTCGCGCCGCGTGACCAGCATCACTGAGGTGACTGGCATGGAAGGCGAGATCGTCACGCTGCAAGACATTTTCGTGTTTGAAAAACGCGGATTGAACGGCGAAGGGAAAGTGGTCGGACGGTTTGCCGCCACGGGAATCCGCCCGAAGTTCTACGAGAAACTCCTGGCGGCCGGGATCACGCTCCGGCCCGACCTGTTTGACGAGGTTGTGGAGATTTGAAGCCATGAACTTCGTAGTCATCTTCCTCCTGTTCTGGGCCATGGCCTTCGGCGGCTGGATGATCGTGCGCCGCTCGTTTCAGAGCGCCGATGCCGACAAGATCCGCCAGCGACTGCTGGGAGTCCAGAAGACCTCCAAGGGCCGCAAGGCGCACGGCGGCGCGGCGCCGCTCATCAGCGAGGAGGACACGTCGCGTGGAAAGCTTGTTCTTCGCCTGCTAGCCCGTTTCGATCTCCAGCCGAAACTCAGAGCGTTGATCGAGCAGGCCGGATTGAAGTGGAACGTGGCCCGGCTGGTTCATATGTGCCTGGCTCTGTTTCTGGGCGGCTACTCAATCGGCTGGCTCTTCCTGCCGGCGCGCATGCAGTTAATGGCCTTCATCCCCGGTTTGATCGCTGGCGTTCTACCGTTGCTCTATGCCGCCCGGAAACGCTCGGCGCGCCTCTGGAAGTTTGAGTCTCAGTTCCCCGGGAGTCTGGAGTTCATCGCGCGTTCGATGCGTGCGGGCCACGCATTCTCGGTTTCGTTGGAGATGCTGCATCGGGAATTCCAGGAGCCATTGGCCGGCGAGTTCCGCCGGGCGTTCGAGGAGCACAATCTTGGTCTGCCACTCGATACCGCGCTGCAGAAGTTAGCCAACCGCGTGCCGCTGCTGGACGTTCATTTCTTCGTGTCCGCCGTCTTGCTGCAAAAGCGCACGGGCGGCAACCTCGCTGAGATACTCGACAAACTGGCATCGGTGATTCGGGAGAGGTTCAAGCTGCGAGGCAAGATTCGCGCCATCAGTGCGCACGGCAAAATGACAGGCCTGGCGCTGTCCATGATCCCCGTTGGCGTGGGCGCGATGATGTTCCTGGTCAACAGGGAATACGTGACGTTCTTTATCACCGACGAAGTCGGTAACTATATGGCCATAGCTGCGCTAGTCCTACAGTTGCTCGGCTACCTGACGATCAAGAAGATCGTGGCGATCGAAGTATGACGGAGGAAATCCAATGAGCGCCATACTTCTCGCAGCCCTCCTTTTCCTCGCCATCAGCGCTGTCGGGACTTTGCTCGGAATGAGACTCTGGGCGAAACCGAAAGAGGCGATCGAACGTGTCACGGCAACCGCCAACGACATTCCTGAGGAAATGCCTGTCCACCCGAGCCTTGTGTTCAGGGATCTGCTGAACAGGCTCGGCGAAAGGCTACCGACCTCGCCTAAGGATGTCACTGTGATGCAGAAGCGGCTGATCCGGGCTGGCATCCGCGGGCAGAGCGCGCTCAAGATGCTGTACGGATCCAAAGTCGCCCTGGGCATCGCCCTGCCGCTGGTGATGATGCTGGCCACCGTCGGCGGTTCGTCGGGATCGAGCAACAAGGTTATGGCGATCCTAGCCGCCGCCGGCTTTGGATTCTTCGCGCCGAATGAATACGTGTCGATGATGTCGAAACGGCGGCAGAAACAGATGGCGCGAGGCCTGCCGAACGCTCTCGATCTGCTGGTGGTTTGCGTGGAGAGTGGATTGGGCCTGGACCAGGCGATCCTGCAGGTGGCCAAGGAGCTCGAGCACGCGCACCCTGAAATCAGCGAGGAGTTTGCATTGGTCAACCTCGAATTGAAGGCCGGAAAGCGTCGTGCGGAGGCGCTGCGCAATCTGGCCGACCGGACATCGGTGGACGACCTGCGCAAACTCGTCGCAGTCCTGATTCAAGCCGACCGGTTTGGCACCGGTGTGGCGCAAAGCCTGAGGGCGCATGCCGATTTCATGCGCGTCCAGGCACGGCAAGTCGCGGAGGAGAAGGCGGCGAAACTCGGCGTCAAGCTGGTGTTCCCGATCTTCTTCTTCATCCTGCCCACTCTGTTCGTCGTGACGGTGGGCCCGGTCGCGGTCAAGATCATGCGGGAGTTGATCCCGATGATGCAGGGCATCTGAGGTCTCAGCCCCGGTTGTCTTGATGAAAAGTCAACGCAAATGAGTACACGCGGGTAAGAAAAGGAGTCAAGAAGATGGAAACCAATACACTCGTTCGTCTGGTCTGCACCGTGCTGGCAGTCGTTCTGCTGGGTGCGATCATTCTGCGGCGCAAGAGCCGCAACGTCGAAGATTAGCGGCTTTCGAGTTGCCTGATCAGGAATCTGGCCGGGCGGGCGCCGCCCGGACCGTCCGGCCACGACCTGTTTTTGAATGTGGGATCCACTTTGGTCAGGAGAGGGAGAAATGAAGAGGGAAAAGTTCAGTTGGAAAATCGCAGCCGCGGCGCTGCTGCTCACGGCGGTCTGCTACGGCCAGTACTTCGGGCGTGTTGTAGCCATTGGCGGCCACAGTTCTGACCTGGCTCTGGATGAAGCCCGGGGTGTGGCATACGTGGCGAACTTTACCGCCAACCGGATTGATGTCGTATCGCTGGCATCCGCCAAGGTGACCAAATCGATGAACGTCGCCTCGCAGCCGAGTTCGCTGGCATTGAGCCCGGACGGCCGGCATCTATTGGTCGCCCACTTCGGCAACTATGAATCCCCAGACACCCCGCGCAACGCGCTGACCGTGGTTGACCTGTCCAACAACGGCCGCCAGACCTTTGCGCTAGCTGACCCGCCGCTTGGAGTGGCATTTGGGTCCGACGGGCGCGCACTGGTCGTTACCACCAAGCAGTTCATCCTCTTCGAGCCCTACGGTGGAACAATGCTCGTTCTGGACACTATCGCCGGCGTTACCGCTAAGACGCTTCCACAGCCGCCGGCCAATTATCCAGCCGAAATCATCGCTGCGTCGGTGGCTGCATCCGGGAACAAGCACTTCATCGCCGGCGTGAGCGAAACCCTCCTGTTTTCCTACAATGTCGCCAGCCGAACCGTCAGCTCCATGGGCTATGTGGCCGATCCGCCTCTCGGGCCAAGGACGGTTAGTGTCTCCGACGACGGAGAGCGCTGGCTGGCCGGATGGGGCGTGTTCGACAACAAAGGTCTTCTGGCCCAGTTCGCTGATCCCTCCGGTGAGCTGGAGATCGGCTCGCACGCCATCGATACGGCGCGCAACACAATCTATGCTCAGGTCACCAAGAAGAGCGACACGGCAGAGGCGGTCCCCCAACTGCATGTCGTTGATGCCGACAACCTTCGGGTGCGCGAACGGCTGAGACTAAAGGAGAACCTGTCTGGCAAAGGGCTCCTGTCGGCCGACGGCGCGATAATGTACGCCCTGTCTGAGAGCGGGTTGACGATTCTGCCCGTCGGCAGTCTAGACAGCCAGGCGCGGGTAACGGCTTCCAAGGAGGACATTGTGTTTCGAGGCAGCGGCTGCACTCCAACCGTCGTGACGCAGCAGATCGAGATCGTCAACCCCGGTGGCGGGAATACGCCGTTCAAGCTAAAGGCGTCCACCAGCGGAATCCGCCTGAGCCAAACCTCCGGTACCACGCCCGCGACAATTCAGGTGAGCGTCGATCCTTCCGCCTTCCAGAACACCAAAGGAACCACGGTCGCGTCAATTGGTATCACGTCAACGACAGCGGTCAACGTGATCAACCCGGTCCGCGTTCTGATCAACCTTCAAGACCCCGACCAGCGCGGCTCGTCGGTGAACGTGCCCGGGAAGTTGGTGGACCTGTTGGCGGACCCGCAGCGTAACCGCTTCTTTGTCCTGCGCCAGGACACCAACGAAGTGCTGGTGTTCGACGGTGCGACCTACCAGCAGGTGGCGGCACTTCGCACGGGCAACACGCCGACCTCGATGGCATTCACGTTCGACCGCCGGTATTTGTTGGTGGGTAACGACAATTCGCAATACGCCAACGTATTCGATCTCGAGACCCTAGAAACGACCGAGCCGATTCGATTCCCCTTCGGGCACTACCCCCGCTGGCTAGCGGCATCGGGCAACGCCATTCTCGCCGCGACGCGCGTCGCCGGCACGATCCACAAGATGGACCAGGTCGATTTCTTCTCCCGGACGGCCATCGAGCTTCCGAGCCTGGGCATTTACGAAAACGACATCGATATCAACACCGCGCTGGTAGCATCGGCGAACGGCAGCTCGATCATGGCTGCGCAGGCCGATGGCAACTTGCTGCTGTACAATTCCAGCGCCGACACATTCACAGTGTCAAGGAAAGACACCGAGTCGCTGAGCGGCGCCGTGGCCGCGTCGAACTATGACATGTTCGTAGTGGGCAGCACGCTTTATAACGCTTCGCTGGTCCCTGCCGCCGAGTTCGATTCGACGATAGAGACCACGTCCGGCTTTGTTTTCGTCGACCAATATGGTTACCGTACCGGCACGCAATCTGGCGGTGGGACGGGCGTGATCCAGAAGGTTGACCTGAACACCGGCGGTGGGCAGAAGTCCACCAGGATGGCGGAAGCGCCGGTTGCCGGAGACGAGTCGGCAGCATTCACACGGTCAGCCGCGGTGCTGGTCAGCCGAAGCGCCATCGTGAATCTCACCACGTCGGGTTTCACTGTGCTGCCCTGGAGCTACGACGCCTCGGTATCCATGCCCGAGATCGAGAGTGTCGTCAACGCGGCCGATGGGACCGAGGCAGTGGCCCCGGGCGGACTCATTGTGGTGCGCGGCTACAATCTCAGCCCGACCAACGCGGCTTCACAAGAAATGCTGCTGCAGAACGCACTCTCTGAAAGCTGTCTTACCGTCAATGGACTGTCCGTGCCCATGTTGATGGTCTCCAGTACACAGATCAACGCCCAACTGCCTTTCCAGGCGGAAGGCAATGTGACCATGGTGCTGCGGACCCCAGGCGGCGTCAGCGACAACTTCAACATCACTGTGCTGCCGAACGCTCCCAGCGTTTTTGTGCAGGAAGTTGCGCCTGACTATTCAGTTCCGCTCGTTGTGAGGGCCTCGAATGGCCAAGTGGTGACTCCCGCCAATCCACTGCGATGGGAGGAAGAGGCGATCATTTACCTCACGGGCATGGGTGTCACCTATCCGGAGGTTCCCGCCGGGCAGAAGGTGCCGTCAGGCGAGCCAATCGTCCCGGTTACCCCGCCGACGGTGACCCTCGCGGGCAGGCAGATGCCGATCATTCACAGTATCCTGACGCCCGGCCAAATCGGCGTGAATGAGATTCGGATCTATATCCCGCGCAACACGCCGAAAGGGATCAGCCAGCCCCTGACGGTTGAGCAGGGTGGTTATTCAACGACAATCCCGGTTCGCGTCGTGCAATAAACGCGCGCGCCAAGGCCGAGTTAGAGACAACACATCAGCCGCCAGGGCGGGGTCGCCGCCCTGACGGGGCTGGACAGGAAAACAATGAGCATTCGAATCTGGTCATGGATGGCGCTGGCGGCGATGGCATTGACCTTGCCGGCGGCTGCGCAGAAGTGGGAGGTTGGGGCCGGTGGCGGGGCCGCCTTCTACAATTCGAAGACAATAAACGGACCTGACGGCAGCGTCGGCGCCAAGTTCAAACCCAACGCGGCGGTGACGGCCTACATGGGGCAGATTGGAAATCGGGCCGGCGGAGAGATCCGATACACCATGATGTTCAACGGAATGGAACTCACCGGCGGAAGTGCGAAATCATCGATGGGCGGGCGCAGCCAGTCAATCGGATACAACGTTCTGATTTACACCAATGGCAAAGAGTCCAAGACCCGTGGCTACTTCCTCGTCGGGGGCGGCATCAAGCAGTATACGGGGACAGGCTCGGATGTCATTCTGCCCCCGCTGATGCGGACAGCCGTTCTGACCCAAACCAGCCAATGGAAGCCAATGGTGACCGGGGGAGTCGGTGTGAGAATGAAGGCCGGGGAAAATTCCTCCTTCAGGATTGAACTCCTCCTTCACGGGACCGAAGCGCCCACCGACGTCATCACTCCCGTGTTCAGCGATTTGGGCGGGTGGTATTTCTCATTCGCTCCGATGTTCTCGCTCAGCTACTCCTGGTAGACCGGAAAGAACAAGGAGATCGCAGAGAGATCCGGACCAGCCCGGGGGCGCCCCCGGCCGGTCCGGATCTTCGTCTATGAACGAGGATAGGGCGGCGAAGCACGTGGAACCAACTCCAGGAGACCGTTTTCCCGGATGATTTCAATGTCTGGCTTCCAACTAATGCTATCCTGAGCAGCTTACGATTCTGCCGGGCGTACACTAGCGTCTGGAGGCGATATGAACCATCGCACCTACGAACTCGTTTCTGCGGTGGTTTTTCCCCTCAACGCCATCGGCCATCTGGCGGGCGTCCAACGCTGCGCTGCGCGCCAGCCGTCGCCGGCAGCTTTAGCATTCCAGCCTCGTGGAGCGCTGTCACCCTGGTGATCTCCGGCTGCCTCGTGTGGCAGGACCTCCACCTTCGGCGCAAGACCGCCGCGACCAAGTGAAGATTACCGTCGATACCTACGCTGGCTACAAAGGCGACGAGCGCCCCATATGTTTCCGCCTCGGGGAAAGTGTCTACACAGTGGAGCGAATCATCGGCCAATGGTACGAGCCCGACGGCCAACATTTTAGAGTTCGTGCAAGCGACGGGAAGGTCTACATCCTCCGCCACCGAAAGACCTGCTCGTCATCGGAGTGGGAACTGGGCTGACTCATCACAACACGGTCTGGCGGCCAGGCTACTGGAATCGCGGCGCCACTCCCCGGGTTCTCTGCCCAGAGGCTTAGAGCAAGTCAGGCCATGCTTTCGATGATCGCGGTGGCGAACTCGGAGGTTTTCACCTTCGTGGCGCCTTCCATCTGGCGGTGGAGGTCGTAAGTGACCTTCTTCTGGGCGATGGCGCCGGTGATGCCTTTTTCGATCAGGGCGGCGGCTTCCTTCCAGTTCATGAATTCGAACATCATGATGCCCGAGAGCATCAGGCTCGACGGGTTGATGACGTCCAGATCCGCGTACTTCGGGGCGGTGCCGTGGGTGGCTTCAAAGATGCCATAGGCGTCGCCGATGTTGGCGCCAGGGGCCATGCCGAGCCCGCCGACCTGGGCCGCGCAGGCGTCGGACAGAAAATCTCCGTTGAGGTTGGGGGTGGCCAGGACGTCGTATTCATCCGGCCGGAGCAGGACCTGCTGGAAGATGGAGTCGGCGATGCGGTCCTTGACCAGGACCTTGCCCGGCGGGAGTTCGCCCTGGAGTTCGGATTCGATGACGCAGACATCGGCGAATTCGTCGCGGACGAGTTCATAGCCCCAGTCGCGGAAGGCGCCTTCGGTGAACTTCATGATGTTGCCCTTGTGGACGAGGGTGACGGACTTGCGGCCGTTGGCGATGGCGTACTGGATGGCGCGGCGAACGAGGCGCTTGGAACCGGTGACGGACATGGGCTTGATGCCGATGCCGGAGTCGGGGCGGATTTTCGCGCCCAACTCCTTGGTGAGGAATTCGATGACCTTGGCGGCTTCCGGAGTGCCCTGGCGGTATTCGATACCAGCATAGACGTCCTCGGTATTTTCGCGGAAGATGACGACGTCAAGCTTTTCGGGCCGTTTCATCGGCGACGGGACGCCAGTGTAGTATTTCACCGGGCGCTGGCAAACATAAAGGTCGAGGATCTGGCGCAGCGAGACATTCAGGCTGCGGATGCCGCCACCGACGGGCGTGGTGAGGGGGCCCTTGATGGCGATGTGGAAACGCTTGATGGCGTCGAGGGTGTCCTGGGGCAGCCAGCTTTGTACGGCTTGGAAGGCCTTCTCGCCGGCGAGAGTTTCGAACCAGACGATGCGGCGCTTGCCGGTGTAGGCCTTCTCGACGGCGGCGTCGAAGACGCGCTTCGAAGCCTTCCAGATATCGCGGCCCGTGCCATCCCCTTCGATGAAGGGGATGATGGGGTGGTCGGGGATCGACCATTTCCCGTTCTCGACTGTAATCTGGGCGCCATCGGCGGGCACCGGGATTGAGTTATATGAGTCCATCTTGAGCTTCCTCTGCTCTCACTTGGCGAAGGCGGCGCTCAGCGTGAGCACTCCCAGGGGGCAGGGCGATACCTTCCATTTTGGTATAGCATTCAGGACAAACAGAGTCAAACATCCTCGTGCGGGAGTGCGCCGAGCGCGACCGACTCCATGGTAGTGGATGAGGTGGGGTGGGTAGGAGTGACAGAACAGTCTACAGAACTCCTGGGCTCGCGCCGATTATGAAACAGAGATAAGAAGAGATACAGGCCTGTTTATGCAACAATTTCCGCCACCTGGATCGCACTTGAACCGAAGGCCCGGTCCCATTCCATCGCCGCTGGCGCCGCGCCGGCGGGAACCGGTTCCGGTGTTGTTGCTGGGGTACGAGAGCACGATGAAGTTTCTGCGGTCGGCGGCATTAGGCCGGGCGATGGCGGAGTCGTGCACGCTCGAATGGAAGTCATACGACGAAAGCAGGGTGTTGAACGCGATCTACGCGCTGATGCCCTGGAAAGAGAAGCCCGGCAGCGTGGAGATGAAGATGGCCCGCGGCGACGAACTGGGTGAGAGATACGGGCACCATCTCACGCAACTCGTCTCGGGCTGGA
>Ga0172375_10012279_pt1 | contig 10752 bp, 9 predicted proteins | sample LakKiv1m_FD_114537 | JGI IMG/M metagenome (GOLD analysis project Ga0172375, IMG submission 114537) | Freshwater microbial communities from Kabuno Bay, South-Kivu, Congo - kab_092012_11.1m | ecosystem: Environmental > Aquatic > Freshwater > Lake | place: Democratic Republic of the Congo...
AGGATCTCCTCCGGCAGCTGCTGCCGGCCGCCTTGAAAGGGCAGACGGCCGGTTAACAGCCGGTACAGTATCACCCCCAGACTCCAGACATCCGTCCGCCCGTCCAGCCACTGGACCTCGCGCCGGACCTGTTCGGGAGCCATGTAATGCAGCGTCCCGGCCAACTCGCCCGCGTGATGAGCTTGCAGGTCTTCCCGCACCGCCAGACCGAAGTCCGCCACATAAGGTTCGCCGTTGGCGTCCAGCAGGATATTGTTGGGTTTGAGGTCCCGGTGAAAGTACTGACGCCGGTGCGCATGATGGATGGCCAAGGCCACCTTGCGGACCAGCTCGACCGCCGCGCGCAACGGCAGCCGCTCGGACTTGATCCGCGTGTCCAGCGAGCCTCCCTCCAGGTACTGCATCACGATGTAGTCCAGCCCGGTCGAGTCCCGGTCGATCCGGTAGACTTTGACGATGTTCGGATGTTCGAGGCCGGCGATCGTGCGGGCTTCCTGCAGCAGGCCGGCCAAGGCCGCATCCGAGCGGAAGCGATCGGCTCGGGGGATCTTGATCGCGACCTGCCGCTCCAGTTCCGGTTCGCGCGCCAGATACACGCGTCCGAAGCCACCCTCCCCCAGGACCCGAAGAATCTGGTAATGGCCCAGGTTCAAGGGGATGGCCATCGTTTCCGTCTCGGCGATCGGCTCGTCGCCAGGCCGGTGCCGCTCCGGGGCCTCGGCAGCGTCCGCGGCGGCAGGCGGGTGCCATGTGCTGAGGAAAAGCGCCAAGCCGCACCGCGAGCACGTGGCCTGCTCGGTCGGTTCCGTCACCGCCGTCTCGGATTTGCATTGGGGACAGACAATCAACATCTGCACCGCCCCGCCGGGATGAGAGCCCCCTCCGCCCGAGGACGCTCCGGGAATCTTACGCACGCACTGGCGACCCGATTAGACTGTTCCTTTATAGCCCAGGTGCCTGCGGTGGACAATCCGGTCACGGTCGGGTCGATCGCGGTTGGGCCGGAGCACTGCGGCGGAGGATCGTCCTCTCGGTTTCTTCCCACATCGTGCGCTGCGCGAGCCAGTCGCCTCGCGGTTGTCCGGCATGCGTAGCTTCAACATGCGTTCGTTAGGATCGGCGGCAATGCCGCCCTGACGCGACAGGCTACGCTGCGCAGCGCACCGCTCCGAGCCGACGCGTCAACGGTCGGCCTTGGCTGATCCTCCCGCGACGCGCGCCAGCTTGTCGCGCAAGAAAGTCACGCAGCCGGGGACTTGGGCTTCGCTCAGTCCGTGCAGCAGCAGTGGCCCGCGGAATCCAGATGCGAACAGTAGGGACAGGTAGCGATCGTAATCCAGTTTGCCGTGGCCCGCGGGCTCGTGGCCCGCGTCGCCGTCACGGCTCAGATCCTTGGCGTGGGCGAGCGCAATATCCTTGCCGAGAAGGGAAAATGCCTGATCGAGAATCTCGCTCATTCGCGCCAATTCCCCCGTGTGGAAGATGTTCGCGGCGTCGATGGTTACCTTCAAATGCGGTGATCCGATTTCATCCAGCAGGCGCCGGGCCTTCTCCGCCGAATCGACGACATTGTTGACCTCCGGCTCGAACGCCAGAATCACGCCTGCTTGCCGAGCGATCTCCGTGGCCTGGCGGACGCAAGCCACCATGTCGCGCCAAGCTTCCGGCGAGTCGTTCTCGGGATGACGCCGCCACATGCTGGCGCGATCCCGCGTGCCGGTGCACAGGTGGATCTTGTTGGTGCCCAACCCCTGGCAGGCTGCGGCCAGCGCTTGCAGCCACCGCAAGCCGCTCCGGCGGTGCTCCGGTTCCGGATGGCTCATGTTGAACGTGCCTTCGAGCGCGGCAATCGTGATCCCGCGACCATCGGCCGCGCCGCGGATCCGGCCGATCAACTCCGCCGGGATTTCGTCGGGCATCGCAGGCAGACCGACGCTCCCCATACTCAACTGGACGCAGTCCAGCCCGCAGGCCTTGACGGCGTCCAGTCGCGTCTCCAAGGTCGGCCGGGCGAACGTGCCAATCAGGATTCCAATTTGCATCACCGGAGCCGGCCCGGGGCCGGACTCCTCGCCCACCACCGGACGGACCCGCGCAACCGCGGCGCTCATCGCCAGACCGCCAGCCGACCGAAGCCAATGACGCCTCGTCCAAAGGCCATCGCGTCCATTCATCGCCTGGAACATGATTTCTGTCTCCTCCTCGGTTCTCGGGCCGCGCCGCAAAGAAGTGGCTGGCGCGTTGCAGGAAGCACACACGCCGGTCTACAGGCTATGCCAACGTCCACGCCGTGTAAACTGGCGTCGACTGGCGGGTGTGTCGGGCGGCTGTGTGCCAGGTCATTTCGGTCGTCGTGTCCCGGAAACACATCCATTGGTGGAGCGTATAATAGGAGCGGAAAGCCGATGCGTCAGCGAGGACCGAGAAACGTGATCCTCGCTGACGCGTCGTTAGCACCGTTCGAGGAAGAAGTGCCCGACTTGCACGGGAGGCCCTGCGCACGCCCCTCCGCAGTGCGGCCAGCGCTCGGGCTAATCAATGCCCACGGCTTGTCCGTGGGATACTTACGCTCGGTGCTACACACGAACGCTCTTCACCCCTACGCCCCCGCTCCCCAGCGGCGGCGGAGCCGTCGCTGGGGAGCGGGGGCGTGGGCTGGGGATGTCCGCCGGTGTAGCGACAAACGTGAAACACCCACGGACAAGCCGTGGGCATCCCATTCCCCGGGCCGCGACAGACGCTCGACAGTAATCTCTCGAACGGTGTTTACCGAGCGGCGGTCACCGAGCGGCGCTCACCGCGGCCAGTGATAGCTGGCCTGCTGGCCCAGTCCGTTCACGCGCAGTTCGCGGTTGGCCCCCAGCTCCACCACGGCAAACGCATTTCGCTCCGGTCCGGCGCCCTCGACCATCGCCCGCAGCGTGCCATAGTGGATCCCGTTGATCTGCCGGTATCCGCCCGGGTGATGATGACCCTGCAAGACGGCCAGCACCCGGCCGGACGCTTCCAGCGTCTGCCGGATCTCCGCCGCATTCTTGACGCCGTACGGCGGCTCGACGTCCAAGCACTGGTGGACGAACACCAGAACCGGCCCGGCCGCCGCTTGCAGGTCGGCCTGCAGCCAAGCGAGTTCCGCCGGGGGGATGTACGAGTCCGTCCACTGGAAATTGCCCCGTTCGTACCCGGCGCCGTCGCTGCGAAAGCAGGCGTCCAGGATGATGCAGTGGACATGCTTCAGATCGAACGAGTAGTACGAGCTGGCCTGGCCGGCGATCTCCAGGAACTCAGGTTTCGTCAACGCGGAAACGCAGTGGTTGCCCAGCACATGGTGGCACGCTCCCGGGATCTTCGCGAACTCGGCTTGGACGGTCCGCAGATAGCCTTTTTCCGCTTCCAGCGATTCCGCGCTGTCGATGAAGTCGCCCAGTTCGATGACCACATCCGTCTGGGCCTGGACAAACTGCCGTCCGGCCGCGGCCAGCTTCGCCAAGCTGTCGCGGTAATGCCGGCTGCCGCCCGGCGGCTTGTCGGCATAATGCAGATCGGTCACCAGCCCGATGCGGACCAGCGCGGGCTCCACGGCCGCGTCGGCCGCCCCGCTCGCGTCGCGGGGCCAAGCGCTCAGCCCCCAGCCGACCGCGGCACAGCAGGACTGCTGCAAGAAGTCGCGGCGACCGGCTCTTGCCGTTTCCGTGGGCAATGTCGTTCGGTTCATACGCGGTTTCTCACCCGGGGTTCAGACGACCGTCGGCTTGAAGACGCGACAGCCGATGGCCTCCAAGTCCTTCTTCAGCTGCGCGAACATGGCTTCATCCTTGTATACGCCGAGGATGGCGCCGCCCGAGCCGGCGAACTTGGCGCTGGCTCCGCTGCGGCGGGCGGTTTCGATCATTCGCACGTGGGCCGGCTGCAGCTGACAGATGCTGCGGCGGGTATTGAAATTCTCGTCCATCAGGCGGCTGAGCCGGGCGGCATCGCCAGCCCGCAGTGCCGCCCGCGCCTCGGTGGCCAACTGGGCGAACTTCCGCATCGCCGCCACGACCCCCGGATCGCCCTGTTCATAGCGCACCCGCAACGGCCGATGGGTGATCTCGGTCGGCTCGCCTTCCTCTTCGCTGTACGCGATATACAGCGGCGGCAGCAGGGCCGGGTCCAGCCGCTCGTAGACCCCGTAGCGGTACCCGCTTTCCTGTTGCATGGCCTCCTGGGCGAAATCCATGTACACCAGCCCGCCGTAGACTTGGATGACGCGGTCCTGGAGTCCGCCCACGATTCCTAACTCGTCGGTCTCGACGCTTAACGCCAGCGACGGCTGCAGGTGCAGGGGAATGTGCACCTCGTAGAATTCCAGCAGGGCCCGCAGCGTGGCCACGATGATCGCGCTGGAGCCGGCCAGGCCGACTTGGCGCGGGATGTTGCTTTCGTAGCGGATCGAAAAATTGCGGTTGTGCAGCGGGATGCGTTGCGACTGACAGTATTCCACGAACTTGCGGATCGTCGCCTTGACCAGCCGCACGCCGCCATAGTAGCCGTGCAAGCGGACGTCGCGGGCCAGTTCGTGGATCGAGCCGAAACGGCTGCGATCCTCCTGGCTGAGGATCAACTCCAAGTCCTCCCATTCGTACAGGATCACGTCGGCGTGGAAATCCCTGACCAGAAGGGAAATCGTCTTGCCGTGATAGCCGTCCGACGGATTCCCAATCAGGCCCGCGCGGGCGAATCCCTGCTGGCGGACTATTTGCATGGCGACACCAGCCCCTGGGCGAATTCGCGCAGTCCGGGACCGAATTTGGGGTCGGCCAGTGCGAACTCGAAAAACGCCCGAAAGTAGCTCTCAAAATTGCCGATATCGAACCGCCGCTCGTCGGGATGCAACCGCAGGCCCAGCCCCTTGCCGCCGCTCTCCAGGACCATCTGAATGGCGTCCGTCAACTGGATTTCGCCGCCTTTGCCGGGCCGGGTCTCGGTCAATTTGTCGAAGATCTTGGGACTGAACACATAGCGGGCCGCGACGGCCAGATTGCTGGGTGCCTCGGCGACATCCGGCTTCTCGACCAACCGCTCCAATTCAAACACGTCCCCGACAGGGCCTCGCGGCTGGGCGATCCCATACCGGAAAACCTCGTCGGGCGGAACTTCCTCAAAGGCCACCACGACGTCCGCTCCGCTGCTCTCGAAGGTGGTGATCATCCGGCGGACGATGTCCGACTGGGCGTTAATCCCGATGATGGAATCGCCCAAGGCCACCACGAACGGCTTGTCACCCACCAGCGGCCGCGCGCACAGCACGGCATGCCCCAACCCCAACTGGCGACGCTGCCGAGTGTAGAAATACTCCATCTCCTGGCGTTCGAAGTCCAACTCGGCCAGCTCCCCCTCCCGCCCCGTTTCGCGGAGGTACGTGATCAGCTCGCCGTCGATATCAAAGTGGTTCTCGATCGAATGCTTGCCCTTGCCGGTGATGAACAGCAGCCGCCGGATGCCGGACTGGGCCAGTTCGTCCACCACGTGCTGCGCCACCGGCTTGCGGCCCACGGGCAACATCTCCTTCGGTTGACTCTTGGTTGCCGGCAGCAAACGCGTTCCCAGCCCCGCCACGGGCACTACGGCGATGTCGATGGTCATACTGGTCAATCTCTTCCTCGAACCCAGAATCCGCTTCCGCCCCCGATCCGCAATTATTCGCGGGCCGCTGTCCGCCGGTCGGGAAAACGACCATTCCCGCCGGGCCTTTTCTTGGCAGGCTCGTCCGCCTGCACCGAATTTGCCGAATGCCGAAGGGGATTGGCCCCGCAACACCTGGCCCCCTTCCCCGCCTCGCCGGGGCGACCGCCGTTGACGAAACGCCCAAGAATCGGTCGAATAGTCCCCTTATGCCAAATCTCTTGCGTCAAGAAATCGCGGCCACGGCCCAGACCATTGTCGTCAAAGTCGGCACGCGCGTGCTGACTCACGCCGATGGCCGATTGAACGAGGAACGGATCGCGAATCTGGCCGAAGATATCTCCGCGGCCTACGACTCGGGACACCGCGTCGTCCTGGTCAGCTCCGGGGCGGTCGGGGCCGGAATGAGCCTGCTGGGCTTGAAACAGCGGCCGACCGACTTGGCGAAACTCCAGGCCGTCGCCGCGGTCGGGCAAACGAACTTGATTGAAACCTACGACCGGACTTTTTGCAAGCACGGTCGCCGGGCGGCTCAGGTGCTGTTGACCGCCGATGATATCTCCCACCGGACAAGATACCTGAACGTCCGCAATACCCTGCTGTCGGTGCTCGAGTTCCGCGCCGTGCCGATCATCAACGAGAATGACACGGTCGCGGTGGACGAGTTGATGACGACGTTCGGCGACAATGATCGGCTGGCGGCCCTGGTCACGAACCTGCTGCGAGCTTCGTTGCTGATCATCCTGTCCGACGTCGAGGGGCTGTACGACGGCGATCCTCGCGAACCGGGCTCCCAGGTGATTCCGACCGTCGAGCGGCTGAACGATTCGGTCCGAGCGCTGGTCCGCGACCGGGCGACAGGCCTGAGCAAGGGCGGCATGGCCAGCAAACTGGAGGCGGCCCGGATCGTCACGACGGCGGGCGAGAACGTGATCATCGCCAGCGGCCGGCATTTGCAGGTGCTCCGCCGCCTGCTGGCCGGCGAAGAACTGGGAACCCTGTTCCTGGCCCAGGGCAAATCGGTCAGTCCGTGGAAGCGGTGGATCGGTTTTTCGGCCCGGCCGCATGGAGCGTTGGTGCTGGATGCCGGCGCGGTGCGGGCGGTGGCCGAGCAGGGCCGCAGCCTGCTGGCCATCGGCGTCGTGTCCACGGAAGGCAATTTCGTCAAAGGCGACGCGGTCTCGCTCCGCGACCAGCAGGGCCGCGAAATCGCTCGCGGACTGACCAACTATGCCGCCGCCGAGATCCAGCGCGTCCAAGGCTTGCCTTCCAACCGCATCGCCCAAGTCCTCGGGCATTGCCCCTACGAGGAAGTGATCCACCGGGATAACCTGGCGCTGGTCGGCGGGGACTAGGTTTCGCCGGCCAGGTGCCGCCGCTGGCCCCCGCCGTGATCCGTACCTTTTTTCTTGAACACGCATCGTCCGATGACTTATTTCCGTCCCGAAATCGAAGCGATGGCCGGGTACGTGCCCGGCGAACAGCCGCAGGCCGGCAAGTTCATCAAGCTGAACACGAACGAGAATCCCTATCCGCCGTCCGCCAAGGTCGTGCGGGCCATCCAGCAGGCGGCCGAAGCCGGCTTGATGCGGTACCCCGATCCGCTGGGCCATGCGTTCCGCGAGCGAGCCGCCCAGCTGCTGGGTGTCCCGCGGGACTGGATCCTGTGCGGCAACGGCAGCGACGACATTCTCACGATCGTGACGCGGGCCTTCGTCGGCACCGGCCAGCGCCTGCGGTTGCCGTACCCCAGCTATATCCTGTACAAGACCTTGGCCCAGTTGCAGGGCGCCGCCTGGGAAGAAGTGCGGTTCGGCGACGATTGGAGTCTGCCGCCGGCATTCGCCGCCGCGACGCCCGACCTGAAACTCGCCTTCCTGCCCAACCCGAACAGCCCGACCGGAACGGTCCTGTCGCGCGAGGCGATCCTGCGGCTGGCGGACCAGCTGCCGTGCCCGCTGCTGGTCGATGAAGCCTATGTGGATTTCGCCGGCGAGAACTGCGTCGACCTGGTCGCCCGCAACGAACGGATCATCGTCTCGCGGACGTTGAGCAAATCCTACGCTCTGGCCGGTTTGCGGTTCGGGTATCTGGTCGCTCAGCCGCACCTGATCGAGCAGCTGGTCAAGGTCAAGGACTCTTACAACTGCGACGCGCTGTCGCTGGCCGGAGCGACCGCCGCGATCGACGACCAGGCGTGGCTGCGCCAGACGGTCGACAAGATCCTGGCGACCCGCCAAAGGCTGGCGGACGGTCTGCAAACGCTGGGCTTTTCGGTCCTGCCGTCCCAGGCGAACTTTGTCTGGTGCACTCATCCAAAGCATGCAGCCGTTACGATCTACGAGCGTTTGAAGCAGAATCGCGTCCTCGTCCGATACATGAACTATCCGGGCTGGGGGGACGGCCTAAGAATCAGTGTCGGCACGGACGAACAAACGGAAGCCCTGCTGGCTTTACTAAGGACCATGGTGTAGGCGATGGCACGCAAGGCAAGCATCGAACGGCGCACGGCGGAAACCGAAATCCAGCTGGAAATCGACCTGGACGGGACCGGCCAAGCCCAGATCCGGACCGGCATCGGCTTCTTCGACCACATGCTCGAGTTGTTCACCAAGCACAGCGGGGTGGATTTGAGCATCCAAGCCCGGGGCGACCTGCACGTGGACCAGCATCACACGGTCGAGGACGTAGGGATCTGCCTGGGCCAGGCGTTGCGGCAAGCCCTCGGGGACAAGGCCGGGATCCGCCGCTACGGCCACTTTACGCTGCCTATGGAAGAGACCCTGGTCAGCACGGCCTTGGATCTGAGCGGCCGGTACTTCCTGGTGTTCCAGGCCGAGTTCCCTACGCCCAAGATCGGCGAGTTCGATAGCGAACTGGTCGAGGATTTCTGGCAGGCGGCCGCCGCGAACGCGCTGTGCAACCTGCACGTCCAGCTGCACTACGGCCGCAACAGCCATCACATCAGCGAAGCGATCTTCAAGTGCGTTGCCCGGGCCCTGCGAATGGCCGTGGAACGCGACCCGCGCTCGCCGGGCGTGCCCAGCACCAAGGGCACGTTGACGGGGTAAGACGCATCCTCCTCCCGGTCCCGGCAGATTCTGTCCCGGGCTGTGACTTAGCTGGCGCCGAAGGCCATCAAAGGGACGGTTCCCATCGCTCGCTCCTGTTCCAACGGCCGTCCTTTGGCCGAAGGCCAATTTCACCGTAGCCTGGGGCGCAGCCCCAGGAAACGATGCGCATCACGTTGGTTTGGCCGAAGGCCATCTTCACCGCGTTGTGCCCAGAAGTGTGACTATGGCCTTCGGCCAAAAGGGCCGGATAACATCGGGCCTTCCTGGGGCGGTGCCCCCAGGCTACGGTAAGCATGGCCTTCGGCCAACCACGAGGCGGCGGGGATGCGCAACTTCAAAACGCGTGAGCGAGGATGAACCGGTGTCCCGGCCGGCGGTTCCCTCGCCTTCGCGATCCTGTACCGCGCCTGGTCGCCGCCGCCGCCCCCTTCGGGCACAGCCGCGTGCGGCAACTCGGTTCTCGGCAGCCACCTGGTCGGCTTGTTCCGCATCGTCGCTGGGCCCCCCACCGTCGCGGTCCTGTCCGGCATCGCGGCCGCTCCGCTCGGCGGCGCGCTGGATTGCCTCCTGTGCCACCGCCGGCGAACTCGACTCGCTCGCGAAGACCCCACCGCGGTTGTTCGAGGAAAAGCGTCCTGACTTAGGGCCAGTCTCGATTGGCATGCCTGCCCGAGCGCTGCCGCCTGCGATTCGCTCACGGCTCTCCCAGCGTCACCAGCCATTGGCGAATCTCGCGTCGTCGCGGTGCATTCAACTCCAACAAGGCGATGGTAGCCCGGCCAACCGCCGTTTGCGACTCGATCACCGTCGCATCGTCGGCCGACCATCCGAAATGGTCGGTCCATCGCTGAGTCCGAGGATTGAACAACGGCACGTTGACATCGGTCACAGGATCTCGGCCCGTCGCATGAGCCCATTTCAGCGAGTTACATCGGGGGCACGCCAGCGCTCGAACCACGGAAAGGCTTGGGACATTCGCCGCAGGGCGTTTTGCGCCTGCAGTTTCTCGACCGTGCGCTCGTCCGCAAACTCGACCAGCGCGAACAGTTCTTCCCGTTCGGCTGCGGTTAGAGATTCCTTGTTCTCCGACAGCCACAGCAACCGTTGATCGAGCGCCGGCGGGAGCCGATAAGTCGCCACGCGTTGGAGCGTGGCGGTGCAATCCAAGACCGCGGAATTCATCAAGTCAACATCCGGCATCGTAGCGGCAGGCATGGCAGTACTCCTCGGGAGCAACCGTTGTGGCAACTGAGTTCTACCCGACACACACAACCGCCGCAACGCGGCCCCACGACGCGCCGGCCGCTTGTCGTCGCGGCAGCTTGAACTGCCGGCCCCCCGCCCGTCGCCGGCCAGTCGTGGGCTTGCGCCGACGTGCTTAGCCTCGTGCCGTTCGGCACGAGGCCGGTGGGGACCGCGAAAGCGAGCAGCTTCGAAGACCGAACTCGAGCCCCTCATGGGCATGCCTTGGCTACAGGATAGGACGCAGAAATTCCGCACCTCTGGGACGCTGCCAAAACCAGACGGGTGGAGTATCGGTGAAATCCGCGGGTGGAGGCCAGAAAAATGCCCGCTCCACGCTTGACGACACTTGTATTTTCGGGGGCTAATTCGCAATACTTGACCTTCAGCGGCAGGAGCATAAGCGGCTGCGTAGGCGGCCACGGCCGAGTTGGCCGAGTATGACGCCAAGATTGCCCGGATGCAGAAGGAACTGAGCCGGCTGAGGGCGGAACGCGAGGACCTGGAAGGCCAGCTGGCCAAGCGGCGGCGGAAGATCATCGACCAGGAGATCCGCACGGAAGAAGACGGCCGCCTGGCGCGGTTGCTGGTCCGTACCCAGGCCACGATGCGGGACTATCTGCGGGTGGCGACCCTGCGGAAGATCGATCGGCTGTCGCAATTGGTCACCGAGTCGTTTCGGTGCCTGCTGCGCAAGCAGACGCTGGTCCAGCGGGTGCTGATCGATCCGGACTCGTTCGCGATTACACTGTACGACGATACCGGACGGGCG
>Ga0172375_10012282_pt1 | contig 10751 bp, 8 predicted proteins | sample LakKiv1m_FD_114537 | JGI IMG/M metagenome (GOLD analysis project Ga0172375, IMG submission 114537) | Freshwater microbial communities from Kabuno Bay, South-Kivu, Congo - kab_092012_11.1m | ecosystem: Environmental > Aquatic > Freshwater > Lake | place: Democratic Republic of the Congo...
CCACGATCTTCGCCCGGATCCGGTCAGCGTTGTCCTGGGTGATGACGTTTTCCAGCGCGGCCGGGAAGAGCACCGTCACCGGCAGTTCCAGGATCTTGCCGCCTTCTTCCTTCGGGATGCGGTCGGCGCCCGCCTCGGTGTAGCCTTCGATCCAGCGTTTGGGGTGGTTTTGCACGTGTTTGGCGATGGCCGGGATGTTCAGCCCGTTGGGATTGTACAGCCCGCCGGTCTCGTCGCTCACCGCGATCACCTTCATGCCCATCTGGTGGCACAGGATCGCTGCCCAGCCGCCAACGTTGCCGAAGCCCTGGATCGCCACCTCCGCGCCCTGCTGCAAGTCCAGGCCGAGCACTTTGGCCGCCTCGCGCACGGTGTAGATCCCGCCGCGCGCGGTCGCGTCGCCGCGGCCCAATGACCCGAAGAGCGAGACCGGTTTCCCAGTGATGACGCCAGGCAGATGGCGGCCGGTGATCGTCTCGTATTCATCGAGCATCCAGGCCATGATTTCGGGGGTCGTGTTGACATCGGGCGCAGGGATGTCCTTTTCCGGGCCGATCAGGTGGGCGACGCGGCGCATGTAGCTGCGGCTCAACCGCTCCAACTCGCCCGGCGCCATGCTCTTTGGGTTGCAAATCACGCCGCCCTTGCCGCCGCCGAGCGGGATATCCACAACCGAGGTTTTCCAGGTCATCCATGCGGCCAGGGCGCGCACAGTGTCAATCGTTTCGTCGGGGTGGAAGCGGATGCCGCCCTTGGCCGGGCCGCGCGCGTCGTTATACTGGACGCGAAAGCCATCGAAAACCTGATAGCTGCCGTCATCCATCTGCACCGGAATGCTGAAATGGAATTCACGCATCGGCACGCGCAGAAACGCGTGCATCGCTGGGGAGAGTCCGAGGATTGCCGCGGCATCGTCGAGTTGATGCTGCGCAATCGTAAAGGGATTGAGTTTAGAAACCATAACACACCTCTTTGTGATGTTGTACACCTGCATTATACATGCGGGTGTATATGCGGCCAAATTCGCGGGGCAGATTCAGCGCCGGAGCTGCGTTCCTTGGCTGGCCGTCGCACGAGCCTGAGGGACGCCGTTCATCCGACGCGCAGCAGATTGAACCCGCTCCAGCCGAAGAAACAGCCGAACGCCAGCAAGAAAACGCCGCAAACGAGCATGATGGCCCGGTAGCCGCGGTCGCCGATGAGCTTGCGACCAGAGGCCACCAACATGCTGAGACCGCCCAGCCAGATAAGATCAGTAGCCCAGTGTGAAAGCGCCAGCCCGCCAACAGCCGACGGCGCGGACGAAAGGGCGACGACGCGGGCCACATAGGTGGCGCCGAGGGTAGCCCACCACAGCGACCAATAGGGGTTCGTCACGGTGAACAGTACGCCGCCTGGCATGTGGCCGAAGCGCAGCGCGGCCGGCCGCGGCCCAGCCGTCGCGCCCGCCAGAGTCAAGGTCCCGCGCCACGCGCCCATCGCCAGCCCGTAGCCCATCCAGAGCAGGACAGCGGCGCCCAACAGCCCGATCAGCCCGCCGACCAGGGGCCGGCGCAGCCACTCGCCCAGCCCATACGCGATAGCGAAGACAAGCGGGATTTCCACCAGCCCGTGGCCCAGCGCCAGGCGCGTGCCCGCCCAACGGCCCGCCCGCGCGCCTTCGCTGATGGCGAGCGCCGTCAGTGGACCGGGCGAAAGCGCGCCGGACAGGCTGATCAGCATAAAGGTAGCATACAGAGAAAGCAGTTCGAGCATGTCCTACATCAAGCCTTCGTTTTGTCGAAAGCGGCCAGATAACGCGTGGCGGTCGTCGCCAGCAGCGCCACGCCGGTCGGCAGCACCCGTTCATCGAAATCGAACCGCGGGTTGTGGTGCGCCGCGTTCAACCCCAGGTCGGCGTTGCCCGATCCGAGCAGCAAGAAGCAAGAAGGCGCCACTTTCCCGAATTCGGCGAAGTCTTCCGAAACCATCAGCGGCGCATTCCAGGCGATTGCGGTGTTCCCCACCACCTGCGCCGCGGCCGACCGGGCAATCTCGCTGGCCGCCCCGTCGTTGATGACCGGCCCGGTGAGCGGTTGCACAGTCAATTCGCACTCGGCGCCCATGCCGGCGGTGATGCCATCCAGCAGCACACGCAGACGGGTCAGCACCGCCTCGCGCACGGCCGGCTGAAACGTGCGCAGCGTGCCAAGCAGTTCGACCGTCTCGGCGATGATGTTGAACGCTGTGCCGCCACGCACAACGCCGATGCTCAGTACTGCGGTGTCCTGCGGGTTCACGTTGCGACTGACGATGGTCTGGAGCGCCGAAAGCACCTGGCCGGTGACTGCAATCGCGTCCACCGTCTCATGCGGCTGCCCGCCATGCCCACCTTTGCCGCGCACAGTAATCTGCAAAATATCGGCGGCGGCCATGAGGGGGCCGGCCTGGGCGACGACGCGGCCGGCCGGCAGGGAGTTCCACAGGTGCAGCCCGAAGGCGGCGGCCGGCGCCGGATCCGCCAGTGCGCCGGCCGCGATCATCGCGGCCGCGCCGCCGTCGCGCTCTTCGGCCGGCTGGAAGACGAACAGCACATCTCCGGCCAACTCGGCGGCATGGCGCGCCAGCACCGTCGCCGTGCCCAGCCCGATGGCGACATGCCCATCATGCCCGCACGCGTGCATCACGCCCGGCGACTGCGAAACATACGACGCTTCGCTGATTTCCTGGATGGGCAGCGCGTCCATGTCGGCGCGCAACATCACCGTCGGGCCGGGTCGCCCGCCGTGGAGCAAAGCGACGACTCCCGTGCGCGCAACGCCCGTGCGCACCTCGTACCCCAGCTCGCTCAAGGTCTGCGCCACGATCCCCGACGTGCGCACCTCCTGGAAGCTGAGTTCCGGGTGGCGGTGCAGATCGCGACGCCAGGCCACCAGTTGCGCAAAGAGGCTTTCGGCTTCGGTGCGATAGTCCGGGATGCTCATTCTGGCGCTCCCCCATACGACCAGGGGGTCATCCACAATGTCAATGGCTGCCCCTGGCGTCTGACGCCGGCGCCGGTCACTTCGCCCAGGATCAGGGCATGATCGCCGGGGGTGACCGGCTCACCGGCCACGCGACATTCCAGCCAGCCCAGCGCGTCGGTCAACAGTGGGCAACGGCCCACATCCGGTCGCACGGCAAAGCCAGACAGCGAGGCGGCGGCCAGCGGCGCAGTTTGATAAGCGAAGAATGGCGCGGCCAACGCTTGCTGATCGGTAGCCAGGATATTCAAGGCAAACCGACGCGCTTTCCGCACGGCATGCGCCAGGTGCGAATTGCGCCGCAGTGCGATCAGCACCAGGGGCGGCTGCACCGAGACCTGGCTGACCCAAGTCACGGCCGCGCTGTGGATCGAGTCTTCCAGGCAGGTCGTCAGAACATACAGCCCATTTGTCAGCAGACGCAATGCATCATTGCGCACATCGGTGGATGATGGTTGAGGATTCATCGTGCTCTCCATCCACATCGCGTCACCCGCCATAGTGCCACGGCGTTTCGCGCAACGCCAGGGCAGCGCGGGCTGGCTCGCGCAACCCGCTGCCCAACACACGGCAGAGGAAAATCGTGTGGTCGCCCGTCGCGTTCGCTTCTTCGACCACTTCACACTCCAGCCAGGCTGCGGCCGCGTCGAAGACCGGCACGCCGTTGGCGGTCATGGTGAAGCGATAGCCGCCGATCTCGTCAGGCCCCGAAGGGTTGGCCCGGAAGAAGGCCTTAGCGAACTCGGCCTGATCGGCAGCCACAACCTGCAAGGCGAAACGCCGGCTGGCGGCCGTCGCCTCACAAATGCCGGTGCCTTTGCGCATGGCGACAGCCACCAGTCGCGGCTCGAACGAAGCTTGCGTCACCCAACTCACGGTCGCGGCGCGCGTCCCTTCGGGGCTTTGCGCAGTCGCCACATACAAGCCATAGGAAAACATGCGGAGGACTTCTTTGGTGATGTCACGGTCTGCCATTGGAACACCTCTGAACACGGGATAAGTGAAACGTAATTGCGTGTTGCGCCGTGTCTCGGCGCGCGATTCACCACAAACTACGGTCTGTGCGACCGGCCAGCGCCTCAGTGATCGGCGCGTGCCATTCCGGTATCAGGTCGGCGCAGGCGCGCAGCAGGCCGAAGCAGCCGGTCAGCATCTGGTCGCCGTGCGGCACGGCCTGGTAGATCGGGAGGCCCGCGTCGCGCGTCATGGCCTGGCGGGGACCGACCACTGCGATGACATCCAGCGGCACGGCCGTATCATCCAGCACCAATGCGCCGTGGCCGTGGTCGGCGAAGATCGCCGTGTGGCTGATTTTGCCGGCCGCCAGCGCCCGCAGCCAGGCTGCCAGGGTCGCGGGCGTCAACAGGCCGGTGTGGTGCTCGAACAGCCGCGCGAAACGGCCCCCGCGAAACTGGAACGCCAGGGTGTGAAAATTCCCCACATTGACGACCAACGCATCGGGACGCGCCGCCACCGCCGGGTCATCGAACGCGCCGAGGATGGCCGCCGGCGCGGTGTCCATCACGATGACCGGCAAGCCGGCCTGCTCGACCGCCGTCTGCGCCAATGCGGCTAACCGCGTCATAATCGGCGGGACATCGGCCGACCGGAAGGCGAACGTGCTCAGCCGGTGATCCTGGCGCAGCCGCTCGACCAGGTAATCCATGCGAAACTGCCGGTCGCTGATGTCGGGCGGGGCCGCGCCGTGGTCGAAGACGGCCAGCGCCAGGGCATCCGGCCGCAGATCACAGCCGAACGCCGCGAACGCTTGCCGGATCGCCGCAAAGTCGAAATCCTGGAACCGGATGTGGGCGAAATCTGGGCTGGCGCGCAGGCCACGGGCCGCTTCCTCGGAGATGATCTCCACGCCCAGGTCACGCTGCACCTGTTCCAGGTCATCGTTGAACGTGGTCGCCGCGGCCGGGGTCGCCAGGACGCGCAGGCCCGCCCGGCGATGCGCTTCCACCGCCCAGGCCGCCGGCCCGCCGCCCATCACCACGCCCTGGATCAGCAGCGGCCGCCGGGCTGCCGTCGCCCGTTTGATCTGCTCGCCGATCAACAGCGTAGGCGAGGGCATCACCAGCTTCAGGCAGTTTTCCGGCGCACGCGTACTATCGAAGAGCAGGATATCCTGGGTGCCGGTGCCGATGTCTACGGTCAGTATTTGCATGGGTCGGTAGGTTGGTAAACTGGTAAACTGGTAAACTGGTAAATTGGTAAATTGGTAAACTGGTAAATTGGTAGGTTGGTAGGTGGTGGATTGGTGGCCGGGGTTATCGGGCTAAGGCGAATCCACCCATTACCCCCGTTACCAGTCTGCCAGTCTACCAGTCTACCTCGTCTCAATAATCCGCGCTTGCCCGTCTGCATGATATGAAGACCGCACCAGCGGCGCCGATTCGACCCATTTGAAGCCGCGGCGGTTGGCCTCATCGGCCAGCGCGACGAATTCGTCGGGATGATAGTAGCGCTGGATCGGCAGATGGTTTTTGCTCGGCTGAAGATACTGGCCGACGGTCAAAATATCCACATCTACGCCCCGCAGGTCGTCCAACACCGCCAGGATCTCATCCCAGGTCTCGCCCAGGCCGACCATCAGGCCGGATTTCGTCAGGCCGGCCGGATTCATCTCCTTAGCCATGCGCAGGACGGCCAGGCTGCGTTCGGGCCGGGCTTGCGGTCGCACCCAGCGGGAGAGGCGCGGCACGGTCTCCGTGTTGTGGTTCAGGATTTCCGGGCGTTCATCCATCACCAGCTTGAGCGTCGCCGGATCGGCCTTGAAGTCGGGGATGAGCACTTCGACCGTGCAACCGGGCTGCGCCGCGCGAATCTCGCGGATCGCGTTGGCGAAGATGTGCGCGCCGCCGTCCGGCTGGTCATCGCGATCCACGCTGGTGAGCACCACGTGGCGCAAATTCATCTCCCGCACCGATTCGGCCACACGGCGCGGCTCCGCTTCGTCGAGGGGCAACGGCTTGCCGGTCTTGACATTGCAGAAACGACATGAACGGGTGCAAATATCACCCATCAGGAGAAACGTGGCGGTGCCCCGGCTCCAGCACTCGCCGAGGTTCGGGCAGAACGCCTCCTCGCAGACCGTGTGCAGGGTTTGCGCGCGCATCAACGACTTCACGCGCCAGTATTCTGGGGTTTGGCCCAACTTCACGCGCAGCCACTCCGGCCGCCGGCCTGGGGTTGGCTCGGCTTGCGCCACCCTGGCCCGCCGGCCTTCGTGGACCGGAAAAGCGGCGGTTGTTTGTAGAGGAATAGGATCAATCACGACGTTCGATTGCATAGCGTTCTTCACACGTTTCGCTCAGATTTCTATACCTTTGTAGCACGGCCGCGCTCGGTTCGCAGTAGGCCGCGATACCGAAACACCAGGGCCATCATAGCATTTACGGCCGGAAATGCAAAGCTGGCGAGGTTTGGGCATATGCGGCCCGACTGCTGGCAGATCGCGGAAAACGAGCGGGGCGGCCGTCCACTTCTGGATGACCGCCCCGCCGAGGTGAGACTCGCAGCCAAGCCTCCCCCTGACCTGCCTGCTTAACTTTAAGAGCGCAGGTGTGCGGAGATTTCTTTCAAGCAGAAGGCAGTTGTTTGAGATGACTTTTGAGGAAATCCAAAACCAGGCCGATCTCACGTTCGGTCCATATAGTTAAAGTGTCTCCAGGAGTTTCACCAGGGCCGACAGCGCATTCCGGATGGCGCGCCATTCCAGTAAATCCGTATACAAGTTATGATCATCTGGCGAAACGCCCTGAGCTTCAATCTTTCGTTGCAAATGTTGTCGGAACTGGATTCCGAATTTCGTCCACTGGATGAATCGTCAAGGTGTCATACATCGTTACCTCCTGGCCTCACCATCCCTCTTGCACTCATTATGATACACCCACACACGGCAAAACACAAAGTCAAATTCGCGCGGCGGCCGGGGTTGCATCATTCGTAGAGCTACGAAGCCACACCCTCAGCGCAGGTGACGCGGGGCAGGGCGGCGATCAAGCCCAACGCCATCCAAAACGCAAGATTGGGTTTAGCGCCCAACGCGATTGCATCGGTCAGCCCATAAATATGGAGTGCAACCAACCCCGCCAACAAGCCCAACGCCAGCCCCCGCAGCATCCCCCTGCTGCGCTTCGCCGCGCCCCAGGCCACGCACAAGGCAATCCACAAGCCGGCCAGGTAGGCGATCAGGCCGGGCAGACCCAAATCCACGGCGACTTGCAGGAAGATGTTGTGCGCGTGGGCGATATCGGTGTCGGGGCTGATGGTGAACAGCGGATAGAGGAGATTCACGACCCGGCGGAACGTGCCCAGGCCGGTGCCGGTGAACGAGAAATCCTGGATCGCGTACAAGGCGCGCGACCAGATCTCCGGTCGGCCCGAGAGCGAAATCTCCTCCGTGGTCTGCCCGGAAGTGTTGATGAACCGCGCGGCGAGCTCCGGTTGGCTGAGCACTACAGCCACGCCGGCCGCGATGAGCGCCAGCGGCGCGACGACCGCCACGATTTGCACGCGGCGCCGGCCGGTCGCCCAGCCGGCAAGCATGACAAGCCCGGCGATCCCGGCCGCGCTGCCCATCCAGCCGCTGCGTGACTGCGTGAGGATCAGGGTAACGCCGGCGATCCCGGCGAGGATGGCGGCCAACAGGGCCAGGATAAGGCGTCGCTGGCGCCACCAACCCACAGCCAGGGCCAGCGCTACCGGCAAATAGAGCACCACGGCCCCGGCCAACTGATTCGCATTGATCCCGGAGTCAGGCGAGCCGGGCAGCGCGGTCAGCGCGCGCGGGAGGCGGCGCACGAGCGGCGCAAGCCAGGCGAACTTCGCCGACCATCCGGCGCCCAGGAAACCGACGGCCCAGATGCCCAGGCCGATCAGCGCGAATGCGGCCACGGCCAGGAGCAAAGTGCGGCGATCCTGCACGAAAAAGGCGATGGCCCGAAACGCGGCCAGCCCCAGGATCAGCCCGGTGAGCTTGGGCAGGGTCAACTCGGGCAGCGCCGATGCCCACACCGCAACCGGGATCGTCAGCGCAAAGAGGAGCAGCGCCCCATTGAAGGGCGTCACCGGCCACGGCTCGCGGCGCACGCTCAGCCGGAGCAGATAGAGCAAGGCCAATACAACCAGACTCGCCGCCGTCCATGCCGGTCGCGTGGTCGGGAAGATCAGCAGCGGGGCGGCAATTGCCAGGGCCAGCAATTCAAGCCAGGGCAAGAAGTTCGCAAATGATCTCAGCCAACGCGTCACGATTCCGCTCCGTTTTGTAGGTAGATCGTCTCATACCTGGGCGCGTATGGCGGACCAGATGTGCTGCCAGCGTTGCCGGAGATCTTGTCGTCCGTAGCGCGCTGCCAGCCACGCATCTTCGGGCCACAAAGCCCGTCCGAGAAGGCGCGCCCCATCCCGCGTATGGTCTATCAAAAGCAATTGATATATGAAGCGAATGATCCCTAGTCGCGTTAGGTCGCGCTGTGCAAGAATCGAGCGCGGGGTCACAAAGCGGCGGATCAGAAATTGTCGCGCCGGCGAGGGGGTCAGTCTTGCGCAAGCCGATCGGGCTTCCTCGAAGCCGAGTAACTCTACCGCCAAATGGAGCGCCAACCAAACCGCCGTAGCAACGCGCCATTCCTCAGCCCGCTCAACGAGTATCCCCCAATCGGGCATCCTGGCGCGCGCTTCCAAGACGATGTCGAGCAATCCACGCACCCCCGGATGGGCCACTTGGTGATTGATCGTCAGGTGCACGGCCAGTTGGATCAGGCTATCCTCGACGGCCAGGGCGGCCGCCGGCCGACCGACCACGGTAATCGGCATCAGACGTTGACGCACGCTGCGCTCATCTACGTGCGCCGCCCTGTGCAGCCATTCTCCGGCAAAAACACCGTAGTGGAGTTCGACCAGGCCGCTTCTCGGCCCCGGTCCAATCATCTGGATCTCACCGCTCCGGTGCGCCTGCAGCGCGACCGGCCGTTTTTCTTTCGTCCTCTGCACATATCCCAGGCCCATCAATGCGGCCTGGCCGCGCGCCATCTCTGTCTCAGTCAACCATAAATCGAGATCGCCCATTGAACGGCAGGCCGGGGCAGGATATACCGTATGAGCCAACACAGCGCCCTTGAATAGCGCCGGGGTAATATGCGCTTCCGCTAACGCGTCAAGCACATTTCCCAGCTCACGCGCATGAAATTCAGCCCCCAAGAGGGCACGCGTCGAAAGCTGGCGCGCGACCCTGCGCACATCAGGGGCAAGCTGCCCGGCCAAACCCGCCTGATAGAGACGTTGGAGCGCGTAGGCGGCTAGATTGCGCGTGTGCAACCAGGCTAGGTCGGCTTCGGTCAAGGGGTTGTTGGCTAGCCATGTGGACAACAATTGATCCGGGCCGGCGATTGCGTGCAGTAAAGTTCTTTGTCGCGCGCATGCGGCAAGTGGGGTCATCGAGGCAGTGGAAATTTGCGTAGCCACAATGATCTATGCATTCATGGCGGTTCGTTGATATTCCGGCACCAACACTTTGAGCTGGCGCATCATCTCGCCCAAATCGTCGATCTGCGCGGCGGCGATCAATGCGTCTATTTCGTCCAGGAGCGGGGATTGCTGCGCCGTTGCCTGCGATTCGGCGGCCGGCGCAGAGACCGGCAGGCCGCCGGTATCTGGCGCAGCGCCATTGTTCGCCACGAAGATTTTCTGGTGCGCGGTGCGGGCGTATATTTCGCCCGGGATGAATAATTCCTCGAACAGCTTCTCGCCCGGCCGCAGCCCCGTGAAGATGACCTCTACATCGCGGCCGACCTCCAGGCCCGACAGCTCGATCAAATCGCGCGCCAGGTCGGCGATTTTGACCGGCTCGCCCATGTCTAGCACGAACACCTCGCCGCCGCAGCCGAGGGCCGCCGCTTGCAGCACCAACTGCACGGCCTCCGGGATCGTCATGAAAAAACGTTTCATCTCCGGGTGGGTCACAGTGATCGGCCCGCCCGCCGCAATCTGTTTCTTGAACGTCAGCACAACGCTGCCGCGCGATCCCAGGACGTTGCCGAAACGCACGGCGACATAGGGCCGGCCGGTGCGCCGCGCCGCCTCATTGACCAGCAATTCGGCCACACGCTTCGACGCGCCCATGATGCTCGTCGGGTTCACCGCCTTGTCGGTCGAGATCATCACGAAATGTTCGACATCGTAGGCCATGGCCGCTTCAAGCAGGTTGCGCGTGCCGCCGACGTTGTTGGTGATGGCCTCGACAGGGTTGTGCTCCATGAGCGGCACGTGTTTGTGTGCGGCGGCATGAAAGACGATTTGTGGGCGATGCTCCTGGAACACGGCGCACATCCGCTCAGCGAAGCGAACGCCGGCAATGATCGGCGCGAATTCCACGCCGAGCGCGGCGGCCTGGCCCTTGAGTTCCTCCGATATTTCGAAGATAGAATTTTCGCCGTGGCCCAGGACGATCAGTTTGGCCGGGTTGCAACGCAGGATTTGGCGACATAACTCCGACCCGATCGAGCCGCCCGCGCCGGTGACCAGCACGCGTTTTCCGCGCAGAAGCTCCTGTACCGCGGCGATGTCTGTCTGCACCGGATCGCGGCGTAACAGATCGTGGATTTCAACCGGCCGCAATTGACTGGCTGTGACCGCGCCGCCCAACAGTTCATAGAGGCCGGGGACGATCTTCGTTTGCAGGCCGGCATCTTCGCATGTCTTGACAATTTCCCGGATCGTTTTGCCGGCGGCTGTCGGCATGGC
>Ga0172375_10012283_pt1 | contig 10751 bp, 10 predicted proteins | sample LakKiv1m_FD_114537 | JGI IMG/M metagenome (GOLD analysis project Ga0172375, IMG submission 114537) | Freshwater microbial communities from Kabuno Bay, South-Kivu, Congo - kab_092012_11.1m | ecosystem: Environmental > Aquatic > Freshwater > Lake | place: Democratic Republic of the Congo...
AACTAAACCAGCGCGGTCAAGACAAAAAACAACCGGCAAATTTTGCATACAGACATCATGGATGATTTCATCATAGCTTCGTTGTAAAAATGTTGAATAAATTGCCACCACTGGTTTTAAGCCGGAAATCGCCAAGCCTGCCGCAAAAGTTACAGCATGTTCTTCGGCAATGCCTACGTCAAAAAAACGATCAGGATAAATTTTGGCAAATTCTTCCATGCCGGTCCCGTCCAGCATAGCAGCAGTAACACCAACTATATTAGGATTGTCCTTGGCAATCTTAACCAAAGCCTGGCCAAAGACCTTGGTATAAGTTAAGCCGTTAGTGCCATTCAAAGGTTTGCCGGTTTCAATGTCAAAAGGCCCGGTACCATGAAAACGGCTGGGATCGTCTTCCGCCGGCTTATAGCCTTTGCCTTTTTTAGTGATAACATGGATCAGCACCGGCCCTTGGATTTCCCTGGCATGATGCAATGTACTGGTTAACAGCGGTATATTATGGCCGTCAATCGGGCCAAAATATTTAAAACCAAGCTCCTCAAAAATAACATCCACTTTAAAGCTCATGACCAAATGTTTGGTGCGCTCTTTTAATTTTTTAGCCGCGCTAAACAAAGACATGCCAACCTTGGGAATACGCCTGGAAAGATGTTCTATTCTATTTCTCAAATCAACATACAAGCTGCTGGTAGAAACCTGGGTAAGATAATTGGATAATGCGCCGACATTTTTGGAAATAGACATTTCATTGTCATTTAAGATCACCATAAAATTGGTCTTAAGCCCATTAACATTATTCATGCCTTCAAAAGCCAATCCCCCAGATAATGAACCATCGCCGACTACTGAAACTACTGAATATTTTTCCCCTTTTAAATCACGGGCTTTTACCAGTCCCAAACCAGCGGAAATAGAAGTGGAAGCATGCCCCACAGCAAAAGCATCATGCTCACTTTCCGATGGTTTTGGAAACCCGGTAATGCCATTGAGCTGGCGCAAAGTGTCAAACTTATCCAAGCGGCCGGTTAAAATCTTGTGCGCGTAAGCTTGATGCCCCACATCCCAAACAATTTTATCTTTGGGGCTTTCAAAAGTGGCATGCAGGGCCACCGCCAGCTCAACCGCGCCCAAGCTGGGCGCAACATGGCCGCCGTTTTTAGAAGTAACTTCAATAATCTTCTGGCGGACTTCTTTGGCAACTTGATCAAGCTGTTTAGCATCAAGCTCCTTTAAAGTCTCTGGAAGTTTTATCTTATCTAATAAAGTAGTAGGCATAATAAGTGACAAAAGTAACTATCAAGGCCAATGTTCCTCCGGCAACAACCTCAATCGGGTCATGTCCCAGAATTTCTCTTAGTTTTTCAATTTTAATCTTGCCGGTTGAATAAATATCATCCACAATTTTATTTAATATTTCCGCCTGCCTGCCTGCCGCCCGCCTGACACCGGTCGCGTCATACATGACAATCAAGGCAAAGACCAAACAAATCACAAATAAAGGACTGGCAAGGCCTTGTGTCAAAAGCACAGCCAGGGTCAGTGAAGTTACCGCAGCCGAGTGGGCAGACGGCATACCGCCCGCCTCAAAAAAATGCCATAAATTGATATTGCCATCCTGAAAATAATATATAACCACTTTTAAAGATTGGGCCAGGAACCAGGAGATAACCACCGCTACCAGGGCAAAATTCGACAACAAATCATTAATAATAAACATTTCACATCCCTTTCTTAATTATAATTTCAGCCAAAGCCAGGTCTTCCGGCGTTGTAATCTTGATGTTTTTATACGAGCCCATTACCATTGCGACCAAAATACCAATTTTCTCTACCAACATAGAATCATCGGTTGCTTCATATTTATTATACCCTTGTTCATAAGCTTTTAGAATGATCTCTTTTTTAAAAACCTGCGGCGTCTGCGCCCGCCATAACTCTTCCCTGTTTATAGTTTTGATTATTGAAATTTTGGAATTATTTGTTATTTGTTGTTTGTTGTTTGTTGTTTGCTTTATAGTATCTTTCACCGGCACACCAACAACCACTGCCCCGCTTGCCTTTGCCTCTTTCACAGCTTCTTCAATAATCTTAACCCCCACCAAAGGCCTTGCCCCATCATGTATCGCTACAATCCCGCAATCATCAGGCAATTCTTTTAAGCCATTAAACACGGAATCCTGTCTTTCTTTGCCTCCAGCCACAATTTTCTTAAGTTTTTTAAATTTAAACTTTTTCGCCTTTTCAATTCCGTCTTTATTCACAACCAGAATAATTTCGTCTATGCATTTGGCTTTTTCAAACGCAGCCAGGGTTAATTCCAACATGGCTTTGCCGCCAATTTTTAAAAATTGTTTGGGCCGGCCCATTCTTTTGCCGCTGCCGCCAGCTGTTATTATTGCTACTGTTGTCATGTTAAGACCTTACATCCTTTTTTGGTCACTAAAACCATATCTTCGATCCTCACTCCACCCCACCCCTTTACATAAACCCCTGGTTCTATAGTTATAATTTGCCCGGCTTTTAATCTTGCCCTGCTTTTTAAAGAGATCCTGGGCAATTGATGCACTTTTTTACCAATACCATGACCAGTGCTATGAATAAAACAGTCACCAGGGCAATCTTGTTTAATTATACCGCAATATTTAAAACACTGCTTCTTTATATAGTCCCGCGCAGCTTTATCAATCTCAGAACAAGGTCTGCCGGCTCTAACCATTTTAATGGCTTTTTTTTGCGCTTGTTTAACAATGGTCAACAACCATTTTTGCCGCTTATCTGGTTTTCCCATTACAAACATCCGGGTTACATCAGAGCAATAACCTTTATAATTAGCGCCAAAGTCAACCATAACCAATTCGCCTGGCTTAATTTTTTTACTAGTCGCATAACAATGCGGCACAGCGGAATTTTTGCCTGAACCAACCAATAGCCTAAAAGCTGATTTTGCTTTGTGTTTCTTGAGTAATCGCTTAATTTCCTGGGCCAACTGTTTTTCAGTAATACCAACACGCGGTTTAATGGCTTTTAATATTTCTTGGGCAATTTGAACTGCTTTTAGCTGGTTTTTATTCACTGTTTAACCAGGTCAATCGCTGCTCGAAGGCCAAAAAGATAGCTATTCAAGCCAAAACCGGCTATTTGCCCCACAGCCACCGGTGCGATCACTGATTTATGGCGAAATTCTTCGCGAGCGTAGATATTGGAAAGGTGGACTTCAACGGTTGAGACTTTAACCGCGGCAATCGCATCACGGATAGCCACGCTGTAATGCGTGTAGCCGCCGGGATTGATAACAATGGCTTTAAATTTGCCCTTGGCTGCCTGGATTTTATTGACAATCTCACCTTCAACATTGCTTTGAAAAGTTTCTAGATTAACTTTTTCCTTTTTAGCCAGGGCTTTTAATTGTTTGTTAATTTCATCCAAAGAAAGTTTTCCATAAACCCCCACTTCCCTCTCGCCTAAAAGGTTAAGATTGGGCCCGTGGATAACTAGTATTTTTGTTGTCATAAAGACCTCCTTAAATCCCCGCGTGCTTACCGATTAGAATGATATACTTTTTATAATTTTTAACAAGATAAGGGATATTTTTAAAGATTCTTTCTAAATCAACTGTTTCATATTCATGCACAAGCCTGTTTCTGATCCCGGTTGAGCCTGCGATATAGAAAGCAAATTTTAACGGCAGGACTTTTATTTCCGACAACCTGATGAATGAAGAATAATAGTCTTCGGGCAAAGCTTTGCCCGCTTCCGCCAGCAGATGAGAATTGATATCATAAGCCGTATCCACCAAAAGCTGAATCAGCCTCTCCGCGGTATGCAGTTTATAATAATTGCTCAAAAATTCATTAAAAAGACACTTAGTAATCGGCTCCAATTCATTTAAATACTGGGTAAGCAGTCTTAATTTGCGGCTGACCAGTCTTTTATCCGCCATTACTACTTAACTCCTTTTTATACTTTTTAATTTTTTGCTTAAGATATTTTTCCTGGCATTTAAAAATCGGCTGGGCGTCAGCGTATCTCTTCATGGCCATCAGGCAAAAGGACAGAAAATCTCCTTTTTTCCTTTCATAGAGCGGCCGGCTGTTCTTCGCAATCTGTCCCAGGAATAAAGGGCTGGCATGTTTAACAGAAGCCAGGTCAATATTATAATTCCCGATTATTTTACCCAGCTGATGGGCAATTAAAGAGAAAGAAGAAAAATTTAAGCCGTTGCGCGGCAATACCGCAATATCAACATCAGATGCCGGGCTGGTTTTTCCTTTAACCCGGGAGCCGAAAAGTATTATCAGATCCAGGCCAAACCTGCGGGCAATTGCGGCAAAAGCCGACTGCTGTTCTTTGCTAAACTTTACCTCCGTCGCCATGGCAATAATAGTAACATAGTTTATTTAAGGGGGCAAGAATGCGAGATTCGCCGAAGCGGGCAAGAATTATGCTATAATTCCTAAAACATGCGCAAAAACAAAGAATTCATCATCAGAACCTGCTTGATTGGCTTTTTAATTGTCACGGCCATGGTTTCCATCATCACCCTGCAAATCCTGTTTCAGATGCCTGATATTGAAACACTTAACACTTATGTGCCCAGTGAAAGCACTTTAATTTTTTCCGCTGACGGCAAAGTTTTAGCCAGGCTGCATCAGGAAGAGAACCGGCAAGTGGTTCCCTTACAAAAAATTTCCCCCTACTTAATTAAAAGTATTATTACTGTAGAAGACGAACGGTTTTATCAGCACCGAGGGTTAGACCTTTACGGCATTTTTCGGGCTTCAATTAAAAACGCTATTTACGGCCGGGCGGTTGAAGGCGCCAGCACCATTTCCCAACAGCTGGCCAGAAATGTTTTCTTAACCAGACGGAAAACTATTGTCAGGAAACTGGCAGAAGCAATTTTAGCCCTGCAAATCGAGAGGCGGTATACCAAAGACGAGATATTGGAACTTTATTTAAACCAGGTTTATTGGGGACATAATTCCTATGGCATAGAATCAGCTGCCAGGCTGTACTTTAACAAATCAGCTACTGACCTGGATTTAGCTGAAGCCAGTATGTTGGCAGGATTAATCCGCGGGCCAGAGCTATATTCCCCTTACCGCAATTTTAAACTGGCAAAATCCAGGCAGATTTTTGTATTGAATAAGCTGCTGTCAAAAGACATTATTGATGAAAGGACCGCCAATCTTGCTGCCATAGAAGAGCTTTCTTTTTCTCCGGCAAACCTTAAAAGAAAAGGCGAGATCGCGCCTTATTTTATCAGTTATATACTCCAGCAATTAATTGAAAAATACGGGGAAGAAACAGTTTACAATGAAGGCTTAAAAGTTTATACGTCTCTTGACTCCAATATGCAGATTGCGGCAGAAGACGTAATAACCCAATATATCAGCCAGGAAGGCAGCAGATACCGTTTTTCACAATCTGCTTTAACTTCTGTTGACCCCAGGACCGGCTACATTAAAGCCATGGTTGGCGGAGCTGATTTTTATCAGAGTAAATTTAACCGCGCAGTCCAGGCAAAACGTCCGCCCGGCTCATCCTTTAAACCTTTTGTTTATACAGCAGCCATGGAACAAGGCATTTCTCCCGGCACAATTTTAATGGACACCAAAACAGAGTTTCAGGTTTTTCCTGACAAAGATTATAATCCGGACGGCACCTGGACCCCTATGAATTTTGACAATAAATTCCACGGCCCGGTAACCCTGCGCTACGCCCTGGAAAAGTCATTAAACATTCCATCCATAAAATTACTGGAAAGGGTTGGCATTAATTCTGCCATAGATGTTGCCCGCAGAATGGGCATTAAGAGCCATCTTGAACCCGGTTTATCGCTAACTTTAGGCGCATCAGAAGTAACTTTGCTGGAAATGGCTTCTGCTTTTGGCACCTTTGCCAACGACGGCATCTGGGTCGAACCGGTATCAATTGTTAAGATAGAAAATCGCGACGGTTCTGTTATTTATAAAAATCAAACAAACGAAAGAAGGGCGCTTGATCCCAATATTGCCGCGGTTATGGTTGACCTAATGAAGGGCGTAATAACCCGTGGAACAGGGATAAGAGCCAACATTGGCCGGCCAGCCGCAGCTAAAACCGGCACATCCCAGGCTTTTCGCGACGCCTGGTTTATTGGTTTTGTGCCGCAGTTAACCACCGGCGTGTGGGTGGGCAATGATGACAATACTTCCATGGAAGGCGTGGCCGAAGTAGGAGTTTGTCCCAGGATATGGAAAAGTTATAATCTAAGAGTATTAAAAGATGTGCCAGTGCAGGATTTTCCCAAGCCAGAAGGCCTGGTCTGGGTGGAAATAAATTCTAAAACCGGCAAACTGGCCTCTTCCGCCACCCCGGCCAGCCAAAGGATTAGGGAAACTTTCTGGCGCAACGACGTGCCAAGAGAATACGATCAAACAGAAGACGAACTAAGCCGGCAAGTATATGAAGATGATAGAAAGGACCAAGATAATGACCTCCCAATCGGTTTTTAAGTTTGGCACTGACGGCTGGCGCGCGGAAATAGCCAAGGAATTTACTTTTGCCAACGTGCAATTGGTAACCCAAGCCCTGGTTGGGCATTTGCAAGATAAAGGCACCAGCCAAAATGGCATTGCTATTGGCTATGATAACCGCTTTCAGTCAGAGCATTTTGCCAGGACAGCCGCAGAGATTGTCAGCGGCGCGGGCATCAAAGCTTATTTAACCCAATACAGCATCCCCTCCCCTGTCTTATCTTTTGTGGTCAATAGAAATAACCTGGCCGCCGGCATCATGATCACAGCTTCACACAATCCGCCCCAATGGAACGGATTTAAGATCAAAGAAACTTTTGGCGGATCTGCTTTCCCGGAAACCACCAAAGCTGTGGAAGAAAAAATAAAAAACAAGCTTGAAATTGTTCCTTCCTCAAAAAACATAGAAATGATCGACCCTAAAAAAGAATATTTTAAAAAAATCAGCTCATTAGTTGATCTCGAGTTAATAAAATCAAAAAAGCTGAAGATCATTATTGATCCAATGCATGGCAGCGGCGCTGGATTTTTCAAGGATCTTGGCTTAAATGTAATTGAAATCAGGGGGGAGCGCGACCCTTTATTTGGCGGAATTAATCCAGAACCTTTACCAATTAACCTGGAAGACTCCATGTCTTTTGTCAAAGACACCGCTTTAAAATACACTAATGAGCTGACTGCTTGCATTGTGCTGGACGGTGATGCTGACAGATTAGCAGCTATTGACGCGACTGGCCGGTTTATCAATACCCATAACGTGTTTACTCTCCTGCTCCATCATCTGGTCGTCCATAAAAAAATGAGCGGCAATGTGGTTAAGACTTTTAATTTGAGCAATCTGATCGATATGTTATGCAAAGAATATAACCGCAAACTGCATATTACCCCCATTGGCTTTAAACATGTGGCTAACTTGATGTTAAAAGAAGACATTCTCTTGGGCGGGGAAGAATCCGGCGGCATGGGCATTAAAGGTTTTATCCCGGAAAGAGACGGGATATTGGCCGGACTTAATCTCCTGGAATTGATGACACGGGAAAAACAGACTTTAGGCCAAATTTTAAATGGCATCATGAAACAACACGGTTATTTTTACTACGACCGATCAGATATTCACACAACCAAAGCCCAACAAGTGGTGGAAAGCTTAAAACAAAACCCGCCCAAAATATTTGCCAACAAAAAAATCGCTAAAGTTGAAACCTTAGACGGGCTTAAGTTCAGTTTTGCAGACTTAAGCTGGATATTATTCCGCGCCTCTGGCACAGAACCGCTGCTGCGGGTCTATGTCGAAGGCCGCACCACTGAAGAAGTCAAAGAAATCCTCGGAGCCGGCGAAGATTTGATTAAATAGCCCTACTCCCCGGTCAATTCTTTCTCAAATTTTTCCTTTTTCTCGATCCGGCTGATCTCGCTTTTTTCCAGACGAGCTTGTTTCTTGGCTCCCAGCCTTTCAAACTCTTTTAGCAGTTGTTCGTGCTGTGCTTTATTGTCTCCGGCAATCAAAGAACCTCTTTCCAAAGTTAAGATTGCTTCTTTTTTCTTGCCGCCCTTTTCATAAGCTGTCGCCACTGCCAAGTAGAGGTTAAAATTGCTTGCTTGCATTTTTAAGGCTTCTTCATATTCCAGCAAAGCCAGCTCATCCTGCCCTAAGCTGGCATAAGTATCAGCTAAAAACAGCCTTAAATAAGGGTTATTGGGATCTTGGACAATTGCTTTTTTATATTCTTCAATGGCTTGGGCAGTTTTACCCTGGAAACGCAGTTGGTTGGCTTTCAGTTCCGGGCTGATCACTTCTACCTTGGCATTGGTTTTTAAATTGGAGAACCAGCGCTGAAAAGCAGCATTTTGTTTTTCCGCCAAAACTGATTTTTCAATATCTTTTTCATTGCCTTTTACTTGCCTTAGCTTGCTATCAGTAACCTTAATAATATGATAGCCAAAAGGCGATTTTACAATGCCGCTGACCTCGTTAACCTTTAGTTTAAAAGCTGCCTGTTCAAAAGGCTCAACCATCATGCCTGTGCTAAAAAAGCCCAAATCACCGCCATTATTTTTTGAGCCAGGATCAAGGGAATATTGCTTGGCTAATTTAGCAAAATCCGCGCCGGACTTTACCTGGGACAGGACCTCTTTAGCTTCAGCTTCAGTGGTAACCAAAATGTGGCTGGCGCGCACTTCCCTTAGGTCTTCCGGGGTTACTTTAACATCCTCCCGCACTTTCTGCATCATTTTTTGCACCAGCATCTCTTCTTTAATAATCTGTTTGAACTTGGAATAAGAAAGACCCATGCGTTTTAAGGCGGTTTCAAGGTCTTTTTTTGATTTTATCCCCTGCTGCTGCATCATATTGGAAATAACCATATCCACTTCCCGGTTGGAAATCCTGACTTTTTTATTGGCCTGGTCTAAGACCAGCTGAAAATCAATGGTTTGCTGCAAAGCCAAGTTTTCCACAAAGGCCATGTCAGAGGGCGAAGCATTTTGGCCAAACTGCTGCAGCAACCGATTGAACATGTCCTGGTACCTGATCGGATCTATTTTTTTGCCGTTAATCTTGGCAATACCGGTTTCCCGGCCGGTACTTGAGCCGCTAAACCTGGACGCTGATATCCCGTAAAACATCGACGCAACAAAAACCACTGCCACTGCCATCATGATCCATTTCATATGTTTCCGGAAAAAAGTTATCATTGTTTTTCCCTCCTAATTTAAAATTCCGCCTTCAACACCCCGGTAACTGAAATATAAGCGCCCAGCATGCCAAGCGCTGTTCCGCCAATAATCATAAGCACATAAACAAAAGTCAGGATCGGCTGATTAACCAGCAAAGGCAAAAACGGCAAAGCAGTAGTGATGCGCGCAACTACTGCCTCATAGGAGAATTTTAAAATTAAAAACGAACAAACTCCACCCAACACCCCGATAAGTATTCCTTCAATAATAAACGGCCATTTAACAAAAGCATCTGTTGCTCCGACTAATTTCATAATAGAAATATCTGTTTCCCTGGCCAGCACGGTCAAACGGATAGTATTAACCACAATCAATAAAGTGGCAAAGGCAATCAACAGAACCAAAGCCGTGCCGCCGATCCTTACTGCTTCAACCAAAGAACGGATTTGGTCGATAAACTTCCCGCTATACCTGACCTCATCAACAATTTTGATATTGGAAACAGCTTTTGCCACACCGGGCAGCAGATCCGGCTGTTTCACCTTAATAATAAAGGTGTGGGGCAAAGGATTATTAGAAACCACATCTGATAAATTAAGTTTGGTGCCAAATTCGCCCTGGAACTGTTTCCAGGCCTCGCTTTTAGAAATAAAATTAACCTTTTCCACTCCCGGCATCTTAGATATTTGTATTTGCAGTTCTCCGGCTTGCTCCAAAGAAATGGGCGCGTCAACATAGGCGGTAATATCCAGGCCGGATGAAACACTGCCCACAATATTGCCGAGATTTAAAACCGACAGGATAAAAATCCCAAAAATAACCAGCGCCACGGTAATAGTGCCGATCGCCACCATGCTCATCAGCGCGCTTCGCCTAAAAGAGCGGAAAGCTTCCACAATAAAAAATTCCAAACTGCTAAACACTATAGCCTCCCAGCATTTGGTCGCGGATAATTTTTCCGCCTTCCAATGCCACTACCCTTCTTTTCATATCATCTACAATGCCTTTGTTATGCGTGGCCACAATCACCGTGGTGTTCCTGCGGTTGATTTTTTCCAAAAGCTGCATAATATCCCAGGTGGTGGCTGGATCCAGATTTCCTGTCGGCTCGTCTGCTATCAAAAGCGCGGGATTATTAACAATGGCTCGCGCAATGCAAGCCCTTTGTTTTTCTCCGCCGGAAAGCTCGTTAGGAAACGCGTTTGCCCGCCGCAGCATGCCCACCAGCTCCAACGCTTGCATTACTTTTCTTCTAATTGAAGAACGCGGAGCGCCGGTAACCCTTAAGGCAAAAGCCACATTTTCATAAACAGTGCGCTTAGGTAATAATTTGTAATCCTGGAAAACCACGCCAATATTCCTGCGCAGATAAGGCACTTGTTCTGCGTCAAGATCAGCCACATTGACCCGCTCCAGAATTACTTTGCCGTCACTGGGTTTTTCTTCGCGGTATAAAAGCTTAAGCAACGTGGTCTTGCCGGCGCCAGAGGCCCCCACAATAAAGACAAATTCTTCTTTGCCAATATGCAGGTTAATATTTTTTAAAACGTCTATCCC
>Ga0172375_10012286_pt1 | contig 10749 bp, 16 predicted proteins | sample LakKiv1m_FD_114537 | JGI IMG/M metagenome (GOLD analysis project Ga0172375, IMG submission 114537) | Freshwater microbial communities from Kabuno Bay, South-Kivu, Congo - kab_092012_11.1m | ecosystem: Environmental > Aquatic > Freshwater > Lake | place: Democratic Republic of the Congo...
TCTTTCTCATCATTATTATCATTACTTTCAGGAGCATAAAAACTATCATCCACCAAAAATAAACACACAAGATTCACATTTTTCCCAGCACATATTCCATCAACATTATCTCCATAAGAATACAATTGACCACTACCATTAGAAGTTTTATAATTTACTACACCTTTAATCGTTCCTTTTTCTTCTTTTGAAAATTTATTTTCAGCAATAGCATCAATCTTTTTACAAAGCTCAATATTAAATTCACCATTTTTGTTTTTTGCATATTTATTTTTTACTTCATTAGTCGACATTGTAAAACTATAACCAAAAAAACTTGAATCTTCAACACAATCTGCATCTTTTGACCATCTAAATTTTTCAGACTGAATTTGTTTTATTTTTATTTCTCCTAAATTTCCTTCGTTATCATCCCAAATTGTTTGCACTACCCCAAATCCACCAATAATCCCAAATCTAGCCACAATTTCATTTAAAGTATCCATCTTATTTCTTTTTAAAATATTTAACAATTCTTCGTGCATAATATCAGCAACAGCCTGATGGTCTTTTATAGTTCTCAAATTAGCAAATGAATTTATTTTTGGCACAACGGCAAGCGTTATCTGGGCATCCAACATTGCTTTCAACTTCGTTTCTACGATTGGCTCTATAACATTAAAAGCAGTTTTAGTTTGGTCTGAAAATACTTTTTTATTTTTATTCAAATCTCCATTCCAGTAATCATTATATTTTTCAACTAATTCTGTCTTTGATTCTGCATTTTCATATATTTTTTTACATAATTTCCAAACTTTATTTTCTTGCATTATCTTTCCTTTTTCATTTTTTCAATATAACTATATCCTCGATGAACATTATCCATTACTTCAATTACACCTTTCCTATATTTAGCTTTATTTTTATTTTCAATATTTATTTTCGCTTCTTTTGTAACAGCAATACGTTCATTATTAGACATATATTCAACATTATATATCTTTTCTATCTCTTTTTTATGCGAATAACTATCAATATATAATCCTAAGCTCTGGTCAAAAAAAGGTTTAAATTTAAAACATTTATATTTTCTTTTTTGTGCATTATCTAGTATTTTATCTCCCCAGATTTTATGACATTCTTCACATCTTATCCCATCAATAGATATTTGAACTTTTTTAGTATATTCAAATTCTTTTCCACAATCTTGACATTTAAACACATAATCTCCTTAAAATATCAACTAAATTTATGACGATATGCTTTTTTTAATTCAAATTCTTTTATTGCTTTTTCTTCTTGTATATATTCAAATAAACTCTTTTTGTTTTTTTTATTCGATAATTCTATACATTCTTTTATATCAACAAAATTAACTAAATCTATTTCTTTTTTTAAATTTATTTTCGTGAATAGCTTTATAAATAATTGTTTGCTTTTGTTTATAAATTTCATCATAATTTATCGCTTTTGAAAGATGATATGTCGAAAATATATATTGCAAACTTGAACAAGTATGGTCATTTTCCTTCACTGGCATCGGTTTTTTCGATTTTATATCCCAGACATATCCTTGATGTTCTATAATGTGCATTCGACATCGTTCTAAAAAAAATAAAGAATTATTAGCAAATCTATTTCTTACTTGATTGATTTGATTTTCAATATCTTTTTGCGAATCTATACAAAATATTCCATTCGCTTCATACTCTCTTTTCACTTGTGATGCACTATCGATAAAAAAATTAACTCTTTTAAAATCAATTCTATACTTATTTATAATATACTTTATTTTTTCGCAAATATCAAAAACTTTCGAATCAAAATCATATATTTCATCAAATACATATTCTTTGCCTTCATTATCTTTGACGAGAAATGTTATTGCTGAATATCTACCAGTATCAATTCCAACATAATAATTCCACCAAGGCTCTAAATCTAGGTTTTCAATAATATGTTTTGATGTGTCAAATTCTTTATATATTATCCCTGTATAATTCTCAAAACTTGCTTCGTATTCTTGCGAAAAATATTCTAGCGAAAGCTCTAATTTTGCACTTTCTATCTCTTCACGCAAAATATAAGGATTATCCGAAGTTTTGAATTTATAAGAAGAATAATCAGGATGTGGCAGAATAGGGACACAATTTAAATTAAGATATTTTGTATCTTCATATTTAAAATCACGGATAAACATTTCATACAACTGATTGAGTTTTCCTTTCGGCGTTCCAAGAAATATTGCCCATCCATTTGTATCTGTCAATGCTGGTCTAATCACCAAATCCCATACATTTTTCTTGAAATCTGCAAACTCGTCTAGAATAACACCATCTAGCCCAACACCTCGCAAACTATCTGGTTTATCGGCTCCTTTTAACTTAATTATAGAACCATTTTTTAAGTTAACAGCTAAATCAACTTCGTTAAATTTTTCAACAATTTCAGTAACTGCATATTTTTTCAGCATATTCCACGCTATTTCTTTTGCTTGTCCGTAAAATGGTGCAATATACCAGTATATACCTTTTTTTAATAACGCTTTTTTTAAAATTTCATTTATTGCAAATATTGTTTTTCCGAACCTTCTACCGCATATCATCGTTCTATAACGATGATTATCTTCGTGAACAATCTTTTGGAACGTATGAGGTCTATAAGGAATGACTATTTTCATTTATTTTTTTTGAAAAAAAGAACAATAATAATTTTCACTTTCAATGATTTCTTGTTTTGGAAAAAAACGACAGAAAAACATCATATCACGAAAGAACCATTTGCAATTTTTACATTTTTTTTCAACTATCTCTATATTTTCTTTTATTTCTTCTACATCTAATTTTTCTTCTACAACATCACATCTTAACTCACTTTCTACGTTTTCGGTTTGTTTTTTTTTCGTTCTTGCCATTTCCAAGGTTCTCCTCTATTTTTTCTACTACACTAATATATAATGCTCACCGCACGGATACAAAAAAATATAATACTTCATTTTTCCCACGAAATTGAAATATTACTTTCTCCACTACTTTGAATTTCCTGTTTTGGTTTTCCGTAGATTCTATCGAGAATGTTCTCAATAGCTCTTACTTTTACTGCTGGAACACTATTAGACATTGCAATTTGATACATCTCAAATAACAACACATTATCGCTCTTTTCTAATAGCTCAATATATTGTTTCTTCTTCTCTGCACTGATTTTTGAATTATGTTTAATCGCTTCAATCTTTTGTTTTATGAATCCTTTATCCAAAACACAAAGAATTTCAGCTAATGTTTTTTTTTCTCTTCTTTTGTTATTTGTTATCACAGCACCTTTTTTTCCTGCCTCACTTGCCTCTCTCGTCGTTCTCTTGTTGAAAGGAATAAGATTTTGTTCGTTAGCCATTATTCACCTACCCGCTTTAGTCTTTCTTGTTCTATATTTTCCAGCAATTGTATTATCTTAACAAATGCTAGATTAACCTTTTTACTACTATTTTTATAAATACTCCAAACTTGGCGAGGGTTCTTATACCCTACAAAAAAAAGGGTTTGTCAATCTTTTTTAAGATTTTTTTTTATTTTTTTTGTTTTTACGATATAAAAATATTTTATTTTAATGTTAATTTTTCTTTATTTCAATATCCGCATCCAGCTTTTTTATTTAATTAAATTAAAAAATTCATCCCTTGTCTCTATTTTCTCAAAAACACCTTTCAATGAGCTTGTAATCATTTTTGAATTTTGTTTTTGAACTCCCCTTGCTATCATACAAAAATGTTGAGCTTCCAAAACTACAATACACCCCTTAGGTTCTATCTTATTAAATATATAATTACAGACTTCATTTGCTAATCTTTCTTGTATTTGCAATTTTCTGCTAAAATGTTCCAATATTCTTGCTAATTTTGAAATTCCTATTATTTTTTTATTTGGAATATATGCAATATGCCCTTTTCCATAAAATGGCAAAAAATGATGTTCGCAAGTAGAATAAAATTCAATATCTTTTAAAATTATCATTTCGTCGCACTTATCATCTTCAAATACTTTTATTTTTTCATCTAAATTTTCTTTATACCCTGCAAATAATTTATCCCAACTTTTAATTATTCTTTGTGGAGTTTCCACTAACCCTTCCCTATTCGGATTTTCTCCAATATATTCTAATATTCTTATTAAATTATCTTCTATTGTTTTCTTTTGCTCCCAAGGAAGTATTATCCAATCATTAAAATTAAACTCACAACTAATAATATCATCCCTTTTTATTTTAGAAAATAAAACTGCTTTATCATTTTTAAAATTAGCAACAGTTTTTCCGCTATCTATTAAATCATCTATGATTAAACTATTTTCTTTTAATTCAAAACTTATCGGTAAATTTAATATCTGTTGTAATTTTATAGCAACAGGATACCCGCCCATCGCAATTGGATACAAGTTAGAATATTTTGTTTTATCAATTTTAGATGCTAAAATTATAATATATTTATCAATTTGTGAGTTTGTAAGCTCAATCGCCATTGTGGATACTCCTTGATTATATTTACTACTTGATTATAATTTTTCAAATTAAATTCAGGTTGTAAATATTTTATTTTATAGTCATTAAATCTATTTAAAATTTCTATCTTAAAATCTTTATCTACTACTAATTTTATCTCATCGGCAATACTTACTTTATATTCTAATTCTTTTTTTGGAGAGCAAGTTATCCAAACTTTATCATTCTTAAAAATATAATTACTTCCATTCGTTTCAATTTGAATAAAATAATTTTTATCTTGTAGCTTTAAAATTAAATCTTGCAAATCATAAATACTAGGTTCTCCACCAGTTAAAACTATATGCTTGCTTTTATATTGTTTTATATCTCTTAATATTTCTAATATATCCAATTCTTTATAATTTTTAAAATCTGTATCGCACCAATTACATTTTAAATTACATCCTGCAATCCTTATAAATATACTTGATTCACCTGTAAAATATCCTTCACCTTGAACTGAATAAAAAATTTCATTTATTTTATACTTCATATTCTACAATATTCCCCTCACTTTCTTGTATTCTAACTTTATAGCAATTTTTTATATTTTCTTGTATCCATTTCGCAATATTTTCAGCTGTTGGATTAAAATCTAAAATATCATTCAAATTTTTATGGTCTAATTTCGTATATATTTTTTCTTTTATATCTGTAAAATCAATAACCATCCCATTTTTATTTAATTGTTCTGTTTTACAATAAATATCAATTATCCAATTATGCCCGTGTAAATTTTTACATTTACTTTCATAATCCAAATTTAATTTATGGCTTCCTGCTACCTCTAATCTTTTTATTATTTTATACATAATCTTCATATCCTTTTTTTCTTAATTTACAAGCAGGACAATTCCCACAACCAAAACCCCATTCATTTTCTGTTTTATCTCCATTATAACAAGTAAAACTATATTTTTTAACAATATCTAAAATTCCTTCTTTTTCTGCAAGCTCCCAAGTCTCTTTTTTAGTTAACCACATCAATGGTGTAATAATCTCAATTTCACTATTACTTGCAATATTTAAAGATACATTTATAGATTTTATAAATATATCTCTACAGTCAGGATATCCACTAAAATCAGTTTGACAAGTCCCAGTTATAATTTTATTTATTCCTTGTTTCTGTGCATAACTATGAGCCAAAGTCAAAAAGATTGCATTTCTATTTGGAACAAAACTTGCTGGTAATTCTTTTAATCTGTTATGTTGTTTATTTATATCTCCATCACAAGTCAATTCACTATCTACTAATTCTGCTAAAAAAGATATATCTACTATTTTATGCCTAATATTTAATTTTTCTGTTATTATTTTTGCTTGTTCTAATTCTATTTTATGTTTTTGATTATAAAAAAAACTTATTGCTTCAATCTCTGTAAATCTATTTATCGCCCAGCCTAAACAAGTCGTGCTATCTTGCCCTCCACTAAAAACAACCAATGCTTTCATTTTTTTATTCTCCTTTAATAACATAAGGTCTACTCCCCCCCCCCGCTAAATAAATATCTTTTTTATAATTATACCCCGCTAAATATTCACTATATTTAACCCATTCATTAAAATTATGAATAGCAACTTTTTTTGCATCAATTCTATTACTTTTAAAATTCATATCTATTTTAGACATTCGCTTCCCATTAAATCTATATAAAAATTTCCCTCTATTCCCAAAAGTCCAAGCTGTGCTATCTACACTATCAAAATGATATTCATCTAAATTTGTCTTCGTAAATCCTAATCCGTGTATTTTACAATCATTTTTATGAGCTTCGGCACAAAACCAATTTATATATTTATAGTCTTCTTTTTGCATCGTAGTTTTCGTAACCAAACCACCAATAGAAATATATTTATAATCTTTACACATACTTAAAAAATAGTCCTTCCCTCTGCTTTTGTGCCAAACAGGAATAACTTGTTTATTCGTTATTTTTTCAATCAAATTTCTTAATCTTTCAACTTCTTTAATTCCAACTAAACTATCAATATCTAATTCAAAAAAATATTTAACATCATATTTTTTTATAAATTCTGCATATTTTACAACATATTCATCCCAATCAATCTTTTTATTTTTAAAAGTCGTCATAAAACTAAAAGCCCCACTATCCAACATAAAATTTTTAAATTTCGGTATCAATTCTATTTGCCAGTCTTTTATGTAATAAAAACTTTCTAATATATTTAACCTTGAATAAAAATCTTCTCTTGAAAATTTCACCCCTTTTATTTCTCCTTTATAAAAAACATTTCCCGCTAAATATATTTCACACATCAAATTCTTTCCCACAATGAGGACAAGTCATTTTTTTTATTCTATCAATAGGTTTTCCCTCTTCTTGACTAAAAAATTTATCAATATCAATATTATTTTCTATCCCAAAATCTAGCTCTTCCATACCCAAATCTAAAAGCTCCATATCATCCCACTCTGCACTCAACAGCTCCATATCCCACCCGCCATAGCCAACATTATCTTTTATCAAAAATGCTTTCAATTTTTTAGCATCCGTCTCTTTCGGCAATATCTTGACTGGCACTTCTTTATATCCAAGCTCCTTACAAGCTCTTAACCGCATATTGCCACCAATAACTACTAACTCGCCTGAATTATCATAACAAACTATTTCTCGGTATTCCAACATCTCAGGGAAGTCTTGGATAGACTTTTTTAAATCCTCAAATCTTTCGCTCCTAATAAATCTAGGATTTTTAGGCACATCTTTTATCTGCCCTGTATTCAACTTAATATTTGAAATATCAATCATTTCTGTTTTCATCTCGTTTCAATACCCTTTAAAAATTTTTCAATCGTTTTGCAATTATCAAAACTTACTGCATAAATCTTTCTCTTTCTCCATTCCGCAAAAATTAAAAGTCTGTTCTTCTCATCAATACTAATAAGCTGATGAGTTTCTAGTTTTAATTCTTCTCTCTCTTTTTTATATCTTACATCTAAAAATTTATCATAAATAAGAAATAAAACAAGAATTAAAATTAAAATATGAATTATTATTTTCATCTAATATCCCACCCATTTTCTATTTCAAACTTTTTTATTTTTCCTTTTCCTCAAATACCTTTTAATCGTCTCACAATGCTTCTTTCTTTGACACTTCAAATCATTACAATACTTCCGATTGAAATGTGTGTCTGTTATATCTTTACCGCAATTTAAACAATATCTTTTTTTTGTTGTTTTCATAATACTTGATTATATTATATATAAATATTTTTTACAAGTTTTTTATAACGATTAAAAAACTATTTTTCATTACTTACCTCTATATTTCTCAGTATCATCAATCCCATTAACTAATTCTATCAAATCGTATACTAACATAAACTTACAATTATTTTTTAACATTTATATTTACATCCAAAATATATATTTATGCGTATCCTTAAAAAATTCTATATCCTGATTTTTATCTATAAAATAACTTAATCCTTGGTCTCTAACTTTTAACCAAAACCCTTTCCCATCAATAGAAGACCGTAAACTATAATTTATAAGTTTTATTTTTTTTAAATATTCTACTATTTCATTTCTTGTTATAGTCATTTAATCACCATCTAAGTTAATTTATCATCCATTGATAAATCTTTATCATCAAAACAAAAAATATCATAGTGCTGTTCACAAGAAAAAGGTATATTAAGATATATTTTTTTTATAAATTCATCCTTTTCAAATATTCCAAAAATATATCTTAATTCCTCAGTGTCTTCTGCACACTTTTGCATAATAATATCACAATCTAAAATTTTAAAATTCAATAAATAATAATTATGGTTATAAAAAGACTTGTCTTTTAAATGTTCTAATTTATTTATATCTATTTCTATTTTCATAATCTATCTCTCAATAAAAAATTTAAATCACCATCATAAATTTTTATTTTATCTTCTTCGTAATACAAGCTCATTTCCCCCCCCTTTTAATTAAAAATCGAATCCTAATTGTTTCCTAAAATTTTCTAATCTTTCTACTGCTTCGTCAATTATGAATTTATATTGCATTTTTTTCCTCTAATAAATACGAATAGCTTTCGTGTAATTGCATCTGCTTCACATCTTTTTTAGTTCCTATATCCTGCCACAACAGACCATTCCATCTAGTCAATCCAACACCTTTGATTCCACCATAATAACATTTACAGGCTACCGCATAATTATATCCTATATCATCCACAAAACTCACTAATCCGCTTCCTCGACAAAATTTACAGGATTCGCTTTGATAGTGTATCTGTGGCACAAGTGGTAATATATTTTTCAATAATTCTTTTAGCTCACTAATGATATTTATTCCAGTTATCCGCTCTCTATTTTCAATTATTTTTCGCCAAGCATCTAATACATCTTTCGCATCGTAATTGGCAATCAATTCGTTAAATATATCATCATCATATTTCAAATTATAAACTTTCAATTTATCTTTTAATACTTTGATTTCTTCAAAATTCATACTTATTCTCCCTTTATAAAAAATTCTTTAAATTCATTGTTCCCATATTGTCCTTTCGTCAATTCAATTATTTCTTTTATTGTATATTTCTTTATTTTAACATTATTCTGCTCTACAAAATATTTGCATCCACCTTCACAAGCACCAGTTATCGCACGATACATTTTAACAATCTCACTAAAATCTAGTTTTGTATTTATATCCATATTTTCGTATTGCGAGGTATCTCGTGTAGAATTTTTATAAATCCAGCTTTCCTTCGCTTTTTTAATCGTTTCTCCGTGAGAATATATACCATCTTTTTCTATTAAATATGATGTTTTATCATCACTTAAATTCCAAATTTTATAAACATTATTTTTTTTATTTAAAATAGCTGATTTTATACCATCAACTTCAATAACTTCCCTAAATTCTTTCTCATATAAACAATAAAAAGTATCTTCTTTTATTTTTTCACCATCTACAAACTCTGTCTTAACAAAATATATTTCATATAAACCCTCTTTATTTTTTCTATATTCTGCCAATGTAATCCACGACCCTTTCATCGCTTTCACAATATCACAATATCCAATAGATGCAATGACTGATTTTAGCCCCGAGTTCGCTACCTGTGCATAATCCCCCGAGTTCGCTACCTGTGAATAATTCCCCGAGTTCGCTACCTGTGAATTATTTCCCGAGTTCGCTACTTTTACATTATTTCCCGAGTTCGCTACTTTTGCATTATATCCCGAGTTCGCTACCTGTGAATAATCCCCCGAGTTCACTACTTTTGAATAATCCCCCGAGTTCGCTACCTGTGAATTATTTCCCGAGTTCGCTACTTTTACATTATATCCCGAGTTCGCTACTTTTGCATCATCTCCCGAGTTCGCTACCTGTGAATTATCCCCCGAGTTCGCTACCTGTGAATTATTTCCCGAGTTCACTACCTGTGAATTATTTCCCGAGTTCACTACTTTTACATCATCTCCCGAGTTCGCTACCTGTGAATTATTTCCCGAGTTCGCTACCTGTGAATTATCCCCCGAGTTCGCTACTTTTACATTATATCCCGAGTTCGCTACTTTTGCATTATATCCCGAGTTCGCTACCTGTGAATAATCCCCCGATTTCACTACCTGTGAATTATTTCCCGAGTTTTTTTCTTTACATAAATTAAATACTTCTTCAATAAATTTTTTAGCATTGACCGCTAATTCAAAAACTTCTTTCAAATCTGTAATTAAATTCATTTTAAATATTCCCCCTTTTTTTGTCGTTCTTTTAAATCGTTATACCATTTTAACAGCTCTTCTTTATCCAAACCTAACAACATCACTTTATTTTTTGAATAACCACTATCCAACAACTCCTTAATCATTCGCACTTGTTCGGGGTCTCCCGCTTTTTTTAGAATTTCTAACGATTTTTTATATCCTTCATAATCCTGCTTTTTATGCTCTTCCATCACCTTCGACATTACCCATTTTCTAATCTTCAAATTATCTTCGCCCGTGCGATCTTTCCTTTGCCTCTTATGTAATTTCTCTAATTTCCAGTATGATAACTGCTCTATTGCTTTGTTATAATACATTTCTCCAAACTCACTTATAAGCCGTTCAATCTCTGCATCTGTCAAATATACAAACTCAAATACTTCTTTTTTATTTGTTTGGTTAGGATAGAAAGGCAAATATTTTTTTTTGATATTATTATTCATAATACATCTATCATCTACATCTACATCAACATCAACATCAACATCTACA
>Ga0172375_10012287_pt1 | contig 10747 bp, 9 predicted proteins | sample LakKiv1m_FD_114537 | JGI IMG/M metagenome (GOLD analysis project Ga0172375, IMG submission 114537) | Freshwater microbial communities from Kabuno Bay, South-Kivu, Congo - kab_092012_11.1m | ecosystem: Environmental > Aquatic > Freshwater > Lake | place: Democratic Republic of the Congo...
CCGGGTTTTAGAATACCTTTTTTCTCGGCATCCCATATCATGCCGGCGCCAATCCTGCACTTCACCGAATAAGAAGGGTTTCTGCCTTCTATCTTTGCCAGAACCTTTACGTCTGCGGCAGATATTATTTTATTGAGCCTAACCAGAGGCGTATTGCCTATGGAGAATGAATTGTCGTCGTAAATCTTCGACATAATTCTACTTCTTTCCTTTTTTATTGCTGCCTTTACCTTTAATCATTTTTTCCGCCACCTCGGCCGCTTTCCTTCCTGAGATAAACATCCCGCCGAAAATCGCGCCCATGCGCGGCGAACCGAAGACGGCATTTGCAGCCATGCCGCAAACCACCAGCCCCGGATAAACTTCCCTCGTATTCTTTACTATCTCGCCCTCTCCTACTTCGGCCCACATGGATTTCTCCCCCATCACCTTTCCTGTCTCGGTATTAAGCTTCGGACCGATTTTTCTCTCTACTATTTTGCATACTTCTGTTTCATGTCCTGTGGCGTCCACGACCGCCTTTGACTTAACCGCCAAGGGGTCCACGTGGAGCTTCGACCAATTAACTGCGCTCCAGTTTAAAACCAATCCGCTCACCCTGTCCTTGCGGATGACCACGTCTTCCACGCTTATGAGGTTAAAAATCTTAACTCCCTGCTTTATCGCCTTGGAGCACATCGTAGAAATTGTCTCCAGCGAATCCGCTATGTAGAGGCCGTCTTTGTATTTTTTTAAATTTATGCCGAACTCGTCCATAATATCTTTTGCCTCTTCCTGAATGACAATGCTGTTAAACATCATCCCGCCGCCGGGAAGCCCTCCGCCGACTCTCAAGTGCCTCTCGAACATGACTGTCTTTATGCCTTTCTTGGCAAGATAATAACCGCAGATTAAACCCGAAGGCCCTGCGCCTGTAATCGCCGCATCAACTTCCAAGGCGTCCAATAAATCCTTGTTAAAGCTCTCTATAATTGCCCGCGATATGACTGTTTCCTCCATTGCCTTTCTCCTCTCCCTTACAACCACTGAGGCCTGAATCAACTCTAAAAACTAACTCTTAATGAGAACACTGAAAAAATCTCAGTGTCACATTATTGTTTCAGTGCTTCAGTGGTTTCAGATGTAATAATTAAAACCCTCTGCCTGTTGATATTTATTGCAAAGGTCGTCAAATGTCACCTTGTCAACTATGTTGGATGCCGATTCGGCGACCTTAACCCACATATTCCTGAAAACGCATTTATTGATGTCGCGGCAGCCTCTGTATGTCTTACTTTTATCCGCGCAGGCTATTGGCTCAATAGGCCCGTCCACAAACCGGATTACGTCTCCCACACTGATATCCTTCGGCGGATTTGCCAGATAATAACCGCCCTGTATGCCGCGCTTGCTGTCCACAAACCCGCCCCTTTTTAATTCCAGCAAAATCTGCTCCAGAAATTTCACGGGAATATCTAATTTGCCGGCGAGCTCATGTATCTTCACTATTCTCTTGTTATACTGCGTAGCCAAATACAAAATTGTCTTTAAGGAATAATCTCCCTTATAAGTTATCTGCATTACCTTATCCCCATTATCTCTATCAGATTAGTAGAGTTTAATAAAGAATACACTACACTCTCGTGTTTGTCAAGTGAAACTTTTATCAATAAAAGTTTCACTTGATTTTGAGCGGAAGCGAAAAATCTTTCACTTGATTTTGAGCGGAAGCGAAAAATCTTTCACTTGATTTTGAGCGGAAGCGAAAAATCTTTCACTTGATTCTGATAATCTTTAGTTTTGCGAAGAAAAACTGGCGGGATCAGGCTGGTTTAAATTCTCAATGCGCGCAATTTTGAGTCTTCCAAAGGAAGGCAAATAAAACTTTTCTGAAAATCCTCTCCGCGTTTCTTTACAATTATCTCCAACTCCCTGTTATTGTCATCGCAATACCTGGCAACAATCCTGCAGCACTGTTCAATCTCTGCCTCAGCGCCAATCTCTCCCCTGCCGAGCGCAACAGGGCCTTTTATTTCATCCTGAGGCTCGTAAACCAAGTCGCCTTTCTCAGCCAGCGCAAACAACCGTATGTTTTCTTCCTCGTCTCTTCCCACTATTAATTTGTACGCTGGGCTTATTCTAAAGTGCCTGCCGATTTTAAGCAGCGAAACATTATATAAGGTAAGCTGATCATACTTAATAAGGTCTTTTACCTTTTTAGAATAGCCTTCATACGTTAAAAGGCACCCGCCGGCAGGCGCAGAATAATCATCGATATTTAACTGCGCGGCTAAAGCCAGCTGATCCTTCCTGCCTCTTCCTGATATGGCTAATAATTTTTCCCTATCAATCCATCCTGACTTTTCAGGCTCGGTAGGCTCAAGCAGTTTCGCGGACAAAGGCCTGACTAAAATGCCCTGCGTTACGGATTGCTCCCCAATTAACCGCAACGCCCGGATTTTCTGCGACATAGGCCGCTGGCCAAGAACCTCTCCCGTAACGATGAATTGCGCGCCTGCCTTCTGCGTCAATTCTTTAGCCTTTTTCAGCATCAGGATTTTGCAATCAATACAGGGATTAATGTTGCTGCCGTAGCCATAGGAAGGATTTTTCAGCATATCCAGGAAATCCTGCCCTAAATCAATGACTGCTAATTCTATGCCCAACTTTTTTGCGGCCCTCCTGACCACGCATCCGCAATCATCATTATGGCTGCAGACAGAAAAAGGAGTCACGCAGCTTAAGCCAATGACTTCTATCCCTTGGCCTAAAATAATTTTTGCGGCCAGGATGCTATCCAAGCCGCCGGAGATTAACGCTATGGCTTTCATGTCTTAAGAAGTAGCAAGTAGAGAGTAACGAGTAGCGAGATTCTATTTTTCTCTCTACTCTCTACTATTTCTAATGGTATGGATAAAAAATGTAGAACAATAAAGACAACGCCGCTAAAATCCATCCGCCCGGATGGACTTCTTTTGCCTTGCCTGAAATTATCTTAAAAAGCGGATAAAGAATGAAGCCCGCTGTTATGCCTATCCCCAAATTGTATGTAAAACTCATCAGCACAATAGTGCAAAACGCCGGGATTAATTCAGTGTAATCCTTAAAATCAATCTTGGTAATCGGCTCAAGCATCAGAATTCCCACCACAATCAGCGCCGGGCCGTAGGCAATGGCCGGCACCGTTGAAAATAACGGCGCAAAAAACATTGCCAGCAGGAATAAAAACGCCGTCACAACCGCTGTCATGCCCGTCCTGCCGCCTTCCTCTATGCCTGCCGCTGACTCGATGTATGTTCCCGTGGTGGTTGTGCCGCACACAGCCCCTACTATTGTGGCAAGCGCATCGCAAAGCATGGGTTTTTCAATCTCCGGAAGGTTTCCGTCTTTGTCCAGAAAATTCGCGCGCGAAGAGACCCCGATTAAAGTCCCCATTGTATCCACAAAATCCATCACAAACACCGTGAGTATCACCGAGAAGAAACCCCAGTTAAGCGCGGCTAAAACATCCATCTTGCAGAATACCGGCGCAATCGACGGCGGCATGCTTATCAATTTATCCGGCAGGCTGCGCACGCCCGCTAAAATCGAAAGCCCGGTTATGGTAAACATACCCAATAGTATCGCGCCTCTTACTTTCTTTATCATAAGCGCGGCTATCAAAAGAAAACCTATGATTGCCAAAAGCACCGAGGGGTCCCTGATATTGCCGATTTTTAAAGGCGCTCCGGCCACGCCGATAGAAATTATCCCTGATTCATTCAAACCGATAAAAGTAATGAATAATCCCACGCCCACGGCAAAACTGTATTTCAAACTCTGCGGTATGGCAGTGGCAAACCAGCTGCGCAGATTAAACACTGTAAGCAACGTAAATAACACGCCGCCGATAAATATCGCGCCCAGCGCCGTCTGCCAGCTGTAGCCCAATACGCCCACCACCGTAAAAGCTACGAATGCATTCTCGCCCATATAAGGCGCAATGGCGAACGGCCGCTTTGCGTAAACGCCCATCAACAGAGTCCCGATAAACGCGGAAAGTATCGTTGCCACCATCGACGGCCCAAAAGGAATCCCCGCGGCTTCGAGTATCTTCGGGTTCACCACGATGATGTAAGCCATCGTCATAAACGTGGTAATTCCGGCGATAATCTCTCTGCCTAAAGTAGTCTTATGTTTCTTAAACTCAAAAAATTCGGCAAGCATAACTCCGCTCCTTTCCGCTAAATACATAATAAATAAAAAAGTAACTCCCTGATTTCGGTGGGGATTTTAGGATTGGCTGTGAGGTAAAGGTAATGCAGTGTGTTAAGTAGTTAGGTAAAGTAGTGAGTATTTTTTTACGCACTACGCACTACTCGCCACCTAACTCACTGCCTGACCTTAACCAAACTACACAAATAAAACAAACTTATTTAAAGAACGAGTTACTTATGATAAACGAAGCGAAGACGATTGAAACCATGGACATTAGTTTAATCAAGATGTTTAAAGACGGCCCTGAAGTATCCTTGAAAGGATCGCCCACCGTGTCTCCTACAACTCCTGCCTTGTGGGCGACCGAGCCTTTGCCGCCGTAATTTCCCTCTTCGATGTATTTCTTGGCATTATCCCAGGCGCCGCCCGAATTTGCCATGATCACCGCCAAAACAAAACCCGTTGCCGTTGCCCCGCACAAAAGCCCTGCCTCTGCCTCGACGCCTGCGACAATGCCCACAAAAATCGGCGCGATAATCGCAATCAGCGACGGCATAATCATCTCTTTCTGCGCCGCGGCGGTGGCAATGGTCACGCACTGCGCGTAATCCGGCTTTGCCTTTCCTTCCATAATGCCTAAAATTTCCTTAAACTGCCTGCGTACCTCTACGACTATTTTTCCTGCTGCCCTGCCAACTGCACGCATAGTCATCGAACAGAAGAAAAACGGAAGCATCGCTCCGATAAACAATCCCGCCAATACGTTCGGCGACATTAAATTCAATGTCATCTCTCTGCCATACATAGCAACCTGCTCCTTGTATGCCGCTATCAAAGCCAGGGCTGTCAGAGCTGCCGAGCCGATTGCAAAACCTTTTCCTGTTGCGGCTGTGGTGTTGCCCAAGGAATCCAAGGCGTCAGTCCTTTTTCTCACTTCCGGAGGAAGATTAGACATCTGGGCGTTCCCGCCGGCATTATCCGCAACCGGGCCGTAGGCGTCAGTTGCCAAAGTTATCCCCAAAGTAGAAAGCATTCCTACCGCGGCTATGGATACGCCGTAGAGGCCGAGCCCAGGGTTGGCTGCGCCGCCTGCCAGAAAATAACTGCCAAGTATTGCGGCGCCCACAATGACCACAGGTATTGCCGTAGACATCATGCCCACAGCCATTCCCGCGATGATAACTGTCGCGGGCCCTGTTAAAGACTGCTCAGCGATAAAACGCGTGGGCTTGAAGCCGCTGGAGGTGTAAAATTCCGTGGATAATCCGATTAAAACTCCGGCGACCAATCCTACCAGCACTGACCAGTAAATACCCAGATTCTCAATTCCTAAAATAGACTTCACCAAAAAGAAAGAAATTACAGCCACTAAAAAAGCGCTGGTGAATACGCCTTTTCTCAAAGCGGCTAATAATACGCTCTGGGATGCGTCTTCTTTACTTTGCACAAAGAACGTTCCTATGATTGAAGAAATGACTCCTACCGCCGCCATTACCATCGGGACCGTGACGCCTGCCAGGCCCAAGCCCGCAGCCACGCCCAGCGCCGCAGTGGCAACAATCGAGCCGACGTATGACTCATACAAGTCAGCGCCCATGCCGGCGACGTCGCCCACATTGTCGCCCACATTGTCCGCGATGACGGCAGGGTTGCGCGGGTCGTCCTCGGGAATTCCCGCCTCAACCTTGCCTACCAAATCAGCGCCGACATCCGCTGCCTTTGTGAAAATTCCGCCGCCCACCCTGGCGAACAGCGCCTGTGAACTCGCGCCCATGCCGAAACAAAGCATAGTAGATGTGATTGCCGCGATTTTATCAATGCCTAACGGCGTAGGATGGTTTGAGTAATACCAGTTAAGGAAATAATACCAGATGCTTAAATCCAAAAGCCCCAGGCCTACGACAACCAGCCCCATTACCGCGCCGCTGGAAAATGCCACGCGAAGCCCGGAGTTTAAACTCCTCATCGCTGCCGCGGCTGTGCGGTTGGACGACTGGGTCGCAATAGTCATCCCGATAAATCCGGAAAGCCCTGAGAAAAATCCTCCTGTCAAAAACGCAAAAGGAACGAATATCACGAGGTAACCTTTGAGCGCCATTGCCAAAAGAATTAGAAATACCACCAAAAAGAACGCGGTTACTCCCAGATACTGCCTCTTAAGATATGCCCCGGCGCCAACCCTCACTGCCTGGGCAATCTCTTTCATCTTTTCGCTGCCTTCGTCTTTCCTTAATATGGATAATGCCAGATACAAGGCAAACCCCAAAGCCAAAATAGAACCTACCGGCGCGAGTAAAAGTGGATCAAACATCTAGAACCTCCATGGTTAGTAGTTAACTAATTTTATTTTAATGGAAAATTCAAGAAAGTATTTTACCCTCTCGGCTGGAAAAAATCAATGACAATTGGAAGTATTTTAGGCTTTCAGGGACATCCCCAATTTATTCGCAATCCCTTTCTATCTGATTTCAAAACCATCCCTAAAAATCAAAAATCTATTTTAACTATGCATATTTATGGCTTTTATTCTCTCACTAATCCAATCCCAATCCGGCGTACCATGATTGAAAAAGGTTTTAAGATTATCCTTTAGCCATTCATAATAGTCGTCTTCGCTATACCTGCAAAAAGCTTCAACAAGAGCCTCTTTAGAAATACCCTTAGGTATCTTTGTATTCCCTTCTTTAAATTCTTCTTCCAAAAAATCTTTTACAGCCTCTCTATCGAGCATTCTTCTTCCAAGAATAAAAAAGGTAACTTTCTATTTTCCTTTAGAAAGTTACCTCAAAACTATTTTGCTGATTATTCATTATTTCTTAATTCATAATTCTTTATTTAAAAATTTCGTTGAATATTTCTTCAAGTCTATTATCGATATCTCCTTTAAAATCTCTATGTGGAATTTTCAAATTTGAAAGTACTTTTTCGAATCGTCCATACCCCTCATGTAGCTCAACCCATTCTATTTTCAACTTATTCAATTGCTTTTTATTGGTATCTGATAATTTGTCTGCAATAAATACCTTGCTGTCTCTAGCTATAACTGCATCTGCGCTTTCTGGATTACCTCTTCCCATTAGCTTCACTTCACACTTGTATTCTTTGTTTAATTTAGGATCACAAAGATAGAAGTCTATTTCTCTTTCAAAATCAATATCTTCATCAACTTCTTGATTGGCAACTTTTACCTTATAAAATTCATCGGCGACTTCATAAATTTTACACAAGGTGATCATCAAAGGTTTCTCCACCCTTTTACCAGCAGTACTCCATAAACCTCCCCTTAATTCAGCTCTTTTAACAGCAAGTGTATTTATTGTTATTAGACTTTCACTTACATTCAAGTCCACGCTAACTCCTCGGAGTTTAATTGTCAGGGTTATATCTATTTCTCCATCGGTATCTACTAAACTTTGTATCGCTTCATATAGCGCATCGTAATGTTCATTTGCTGCATCAATAACTATTTCTTTCTTCGCAGAATTATACATATTCATTATAGTCTTTTTATTAAGACCAGAATGGATTGCAATTTCGTTCGATGATAAATCAGGATTAAGGAATTCTTTTTTATACCAATCTGTTGTAATCTTCTCATTCTTCAATTTAGCATCGACGACTCGCTTGAAGAAATCTATTGCATATTGTAAAAATGCAGCATTTATAAGGGTGACTATTTCAATACGATAATCCTGTCCTTTAACAAGTTTAACTATGATATTTTTAGTTACTTTTTCCGTTAGTGTCATTTTTGGCCCTCGAAATAAAGGTTTTTATATCAATAAATTGTGGCAATTTGTTCTTTAAAAATAAACAACCGCTTTTGTTTAATGTTTCTTTCATCCTCGAAAAATATCGCTCCTCTTTATCCACCAAAAAGAAATATCTATTAAGGTTTGTAGCTGCTCTTCCAAGCGTTCCGCTACCAGCAAATGGATCAAAAACCAAATCTCTCTCATAAGAATAAAACCTTATGACTCTATTGCATAATTCAATGGGAAATACAGCTGTATGCGTCTTATCAAAGGTAGGATCAATTTTCCATAGATTAGTTGTTTCATAATTATCTACCACCTTACTCTTTTTTATCGTTTCCCAATCATACTGTTCAATATTCCAATCTATTAATTTGTCTGTTCTTTTTCTGTATACCATCAACATTTCAGAGACAGAATTTGGCTTATATGCTAACGGTTTTCTATGTTGGAGAAACCCTGCGTTCCTGTTTTTAACACTTGCCTCTGGTTTAACCCAAACAATATCATCAATAAATTCCCATCCCATATTTACTAATCGTGGATGTATATCAAATGGAATAGGATACCGTTTACTGGAATGTTTACGGCTAACACGAGGAATTATAATTGGGGATGTATTTAATATAAAAAATCTGCCCTCTTTAGTAATCCTATAGACTTCTCTGAACACTCTCTCCAGAAAATTAAGATATTCTTCGTAACTTTGATAGATCGAATAATCTCTAGCATTGTAATATGGCGGTGAAGTGAAAGTTAAGTGCACAGATTCTTCTTCCACATATTTAAGAACCTCTAATACATCAGCATGCACAATTACATTCTGTAAAGATACTGGTGATTCACTATGTTTCAAATTACTCTTACTAACATAATTAGACCCATTTAGTTCTTTACCTATTACTTCTCTAATCATTTCATTAGGATGTGATAGAAGCTTCTTAAGCTCTTGTTTAACCTCCTGATTGTTTTTAAAAACAAGTAAACCCCTTATTGCTTGCATAACAACCTTAGGATCTAAATCGTGTAATAATTCTATTAAGAATGGTATCGCTTTCTGATTACGTAACCTACCTATCGCCGAAACTGCTTCACGTCTAACTACAGTACTATTGTCATTCTTGGCTTTAACTAAGAAAGTTCGTAATAAACCAAGATCTTCTAGTTTCGCCAAATTTTTTATTGCAAGAGCTCTAATGTCTTCATTACCGCTATCAAGCAAAGGCATTAAAGAATCTTTATTAAAATTGTTATCTAATCTTCCAATTTTGTTAAGCAGATAGACAACATTTCCTTCGTTTTGCCCTTTCACAAAAGAAGAAAAATCTCTAGAATTATTTTTTATACTTTCTATAAATTCTTTATCAATTAATGCTTTATCCATACAATTTATTATATCTTATTTTAGCAAAAATACCTAAAACAAAAACCTCCGCTTTTGGGCGAAGGTTTTACTTCAAATACCTAATATTTTCTTTATAAATATAGGCCTGGCATAGAATGCCCGGCTAATGCTTCCGTGCCCTGGCCCTTTTGTGCGAGGTTGAACATAAACTCCCATTGCGCCTGTCAAGGCGTCAAAGCCTCTTGTATTTAAAGCATCTCTTACCAGATCGTAATCTTCTTTAACTTGCTTATACAACTCTTCGTCCTCTAAATTAAATTCTCCTACAGACGCCAAAATGGATCGTGTTTCATTTATATCATTATAAAGCCTTGCGCAAATAATCATCTCTCTTAATTTAGCCAGTAGATGGCTGGCTTCAAACGGCGTATCCTTAACCTGTTCAGGGTTAATCATTGTAATCTGCATCGTCTCCTTGGGGGTAATCTTGCCGTTTCTTAGTTTCTTGAGCGAAACCATTTTTAACTCCCAATGCCCGCCGTTAGGGGCCTGTATATTGCTCACGCCTAAACCAATATGCCTTTCTAAAACCTGTCCCGCCCAGCCTTTATTACGACCAGTATGCCTTGCTTCATTAGTAAAGACTGTAACACCATATTGAGAAGCCAAAGGCCGCAAGTCTTTGCCGACTAATTCTTTCAACTTAACTAACGCCTCTTCTCTATTTAAATAATTCATTTTGTTTTCCTTGAAAAGCGTCCTTCAATCTTTTAACTGAGACATCCAAATACTCTTTTTCCAATTCTATGCCTATATACTTCCTGCCTTGGGAAAATGCGGAGACGCCGGTTGTGCCGCTTCCGCTAAAAGGATCAAGCACAATATCCTGCCGCTTTGTAGAGGCCAGAATTATTCTGTTTAGAAGCATAAGCGGTTTTTGGGTAGGATGCTTGCCGTACTTTTTCTCTCCGTTCTTAGGCGGATATATCTCCCAAAGGCTCTTCATCTGCTTGCCGCCGTTTAACTCCTTCATCAAAGAATAATTAAAATGGTGGCGGCTGTTTTTATTCTTTGCCGCCCAGATAATTGTTTCGGTTGAATGCGTGAAATACCGGCAGCTTAAGTTCGGCGGAGGGTTTATCTTAAACCACGAAATATCATTTAATATCTTAAAGCCTAACTGCTGCATGGCAAAACCCACCGAGAAGACAACATGGGATGTTCCTGACACCCAGATTGTGCCGTTGGGAGTTAAAACTCTCTGGCAGGCGCTTAGCCACTTCCTGTTAAACTCGTGATTTGCTTCTACGCCTTGCGACTTATCCCACTTGCCCTTATCCACTGACACCATCCTGCCGGCGTAACAGGTTATTCCTCCATTAGAGAGAAAATACGGCGGATCGGCAAAAATCATATCAATAGAATTCTCCGGAATCTGGGAAAGAATATTCAGACAATCCTGCTTGTAGAG
>Ga0172375_10012288_pt1 | contig 10747 bp, 8 predicted proteins | sample LakKiv1m_FD_114537 | JGI IMG/M metagenome (GOLD analysis project Ga0172375, IMG submission 114537) | Freshwater microbial communities from Kabuno Bay, South-Kivu, Congo - kab_092012_11.1m | ecosystem: Environmental > Aquatic > Freshwater > Lake | place: Democratic Republic of the Congo...
CGTTCAAAAAATTCCCTTTGTGGGGACGCAAATAAAAAAGCGGCTACCACTATAGCATGAACTTCATTCAATTTCCAAGAACTCTCCCAACCTGCCTTTTGGCGCCCTTTTACAGCGCTTCGGACACCGATTCGGCGTTCTTTTCGCGTTCTTGCCGCCTTTCGGCACGTAAATCGCGTGCCGGATTGCCTCCCCAAAGGCCTTTGGGCGGCACAACCGTTCCTTTGGGAAGAAAACTGCACGGCGCGATCGAAACTCCGTCTCCGAGCTGGCACCCCGGCATAATCACCGACCCCAACCCGATCGAGACGTTATTTCCGATCTTGGTGGACGCCAATTTCAAAAAACCCCGTTCGGACGCGTGACAAATCAGGGCGACCCCGCCTCCGATCAATACATTGTCTCCGATTTCGAGCATGGCCAGGTCGGCCAAACCGCCGGTATTCACGTTTGCGCCCTTGCCGATCTTCGCGCCCATTTCACGATAAAAGAAGGTTTGAAACGGCGAAATCCTCAAGACGTCTAAAAAAGCTGCGTTGGCCAATAAAATAAGCGAATTATAGCCCATCCAGTTGAGGCATTCTTTCGAATGAATTCCGTAAAGCCCGGGGGCGATCTGAAATCGAAAGATCCGGCGAGCTAAAATACATAAAACTAAAAGTGTCGTGCCAAAAAGAAAATAACCGAAGCCGATCGAGAAGGAAAAAACGAGGATCCGCAACCCCGAAGCCAGTCCGCCGCAGGCTTTCCATACCGTGACCAGAAAATAAACAAATGGGAAAAAAGCCAAACCCAGAAGAACCATTGCCAATAGATGCAGAAACCAAATCCAGATTTCGAACCTCTTGGCTTCTGCCTGCGCCTGCCGCGATTTCATCTCTTTTTGATCTTCATTCATATCGCAAAATTTTAGCATAATTGCCCCAAGAAGCATTAGTTTGAATTTCGGACTTCCGCGCCGCGGATCTTCCACCCGCCTGCCGCATCCCGTCTCCGTTCTTACCGAGACGACGGGGCCTGCCGGCGGCAAAACCCATCGCGAGGTCCCATAGGGTCCCGAACGTTTCTGACCCGCTATTCAAACGACGTTGCGGCGTTTTTTGATCCATGCTAAAGTTGGTGCATGGCTGACAAGTTTGTTCTGATTACGGGCGGATCTCGCGGCATCGGCCGGGCGATCACGCTCTCCCAAGCGAAAAAAGGCGTCTGTCTTTTCGTCAATTATTTGCGCGACGACGAAGCCGCCGAATCCGTTCGTGTCGAAGCCGAAAAAAAAGGCGCGCGCGTCGTCCTTTTCCGCGGCCACATCGGCGAGCCCGAATCCATCCAGGCTTTTTTCGAAACGATCAAAAAACATACGTCTAAACTCGATGCCGTCGTTCACAACGCGGCGCTGGGCGTTTTCAAGCCCGTCTCGGAATTGCGGGTGAAGGATTGGGATCTCTCGCTCGACGTCAACGCGAAAGCCTTCCTCCTTCTGGCCCAAGGGGCTCTCCCCCTCATGAAAGCCGACGGGGGCTCCATCGTCGCGCTTTCGAGTTTGGGTGCGCGCCGGTATACGCCCGATTACGGCGCGATCGGGATTTCCAAAGCGGCTCTCGAAAATCTCGTGCGGTATCTGGCGGTCGAGCTGGCGCCGTTTCGGATTCGCGTCAACGCGGTTTCGGGCGGCCTCATCGAAACCGATTCGATTCATATGTTTCCCGATTTCGAAAACATCAAAAAAGAATACCTCGCACACACACCCGGCGGACGACTGGGAAAACCCGAGGATTTGTCCGCGGTCGTCGATTTCCTGTTGTCCCCCGCTTCCGCCTGGATTTACGGACAAACTCTCGTCGCCGACGGCGGTTTTTCCCTCTTTTAACCGGTCATGATCAACCTTCTTTTGTGTCTGGCTCTCGCCTTCATCGGAGGCGTTTGGGTCAAAAGAGCCGTCTGGATGTCGGGTCTGCGCCGTACCAATCCGCCGCTGGTCCCCATCGAGCATTTCGGATATTTACCGCTCAAGGTCTCGATCATCGTGCCGGCCCGGAACGAGGAAGGAAATCTCGAGGCGCTTTTGAACGACCTGGTGAATCAAAATTACCCCAATTTCGAAATCTTCGTCGTCAATGACCGCTCCACCGACCGAACCGCGGCGCTCGTCAAAGAGTTCGAGTCGAAGCATTTCTCGAAAGTGACACTGGTGAACGTCGCCTCGCTTCCGGAAGGATGGACGGGAAAAAACAACGCGATGGAAGCCGGCGTGCGGGCCGCCAACGGCGATTGGTTTCTTTTCGTCGATGCCGACACGCGCCATAAACCCTCTTCGCTTTCCACGGCCCTCGAATGGGCCCTAAGACATCAGATCGATTTTCTGACGCTGGCGCCGCGTTCGGAATGCCGGACTTTTTGGGAAAAAGCGGTTCAACCGCTGGCCGTTTCTTCGTTGGCGCTGTGGTTCGACCCCCATAAGGTCAACGATGCCCATTCGGGCGTCACCCTCGCCAACGGGCAGTTCATTCTCGTGAGTCGCACCGCCTACCTGGGCGCGGGCGGAAACGCCTCCGTCAAAGGCGAAGTCGTCGAAGACGTGGCACTGGCGACAAAAGTGCGCGAGGCGGGTTTCGAAGTGCGGTTCATGGATGGGATCCGTCTGTATCAAACACGCATGTATCAATCCCTTCGACAAATCTGGACGGGATGGACTCGCATTCTGACGTATCTTTTTAAAAAGGACATCGCGCGCCTGGCGCACAAAATTTTTCTCTTCGCCTGCTTTTCCATTCTGCCTTTTCTCGTCTTCACGTTTGAACTTTATTTCAGACTCAGCGGCTCACCGCTTTATAACCCGGTCGTTTTTTGGCTTTCGGCGGGTATCTCCGTCCAGGTTCTCGTCGCGCGTGGGATCGGAAATTGGATGGTCGGCACTCACCCCCTGTGGGCCCTGTCACATCCTCTCGGATCGGTCGTGATGGTCGCGATCCTCGCGGAATGCATTCGGCGTTCCGCGCTGAACCGACCTTCTCTTTGGCGCGGCGATTACCACAGCTAGACTTTTTTTGGGGACGCGCTTTAGGCGGGGATCTCGAACTCGAAGGTCGTGCCTTTGCCGGGTCGACTTTCGACGCGAATCTGCCCTTGGTGCGCCTCGACGATCCGTTTGGAAATCGCCAGACCGAGCCCCGTGCTTTTCTCCCCGTGCTTGGGGCGGACACTCGTACGGCCATAGTGTTTGAACAGATTTTCGAGCTCTTGGGGCGGAATTCCTTCTCCTTGGTCGCTGACGGCCAATTTAAATCGACCTTTTTGGCGTCGGGCCGTAAGCGTCACGACGGATCCGGATTTGGAATATTTGATCGCGTTTGAAATTAAATTCTGGAGCACTTGTGACATGCGATCCGGATCGAAAAAGATTTTTCCGAGATCGGGTTCGAGGTCGAAACGCAGCGTGATCGACTGCGGTTTGGCGATGAGCTCGCCGTACGCGTAGATTTCTTTCAAATACTCACCCACATCAACCGCGCGCTTTTCCAGCTTCAGTTGACCCGATTCGATCACGGACACATCTAGAAAATCATTGACCAGTGAAAGCATCATTTTCGCGTTTTTAAGCATCCGCTCCAAAAGATCCTTTTGTTTTTCGCTCACCGGCCCCATCGTGCCCTGCAAAAATAGATCCAGATACCCACGGATAACGAACAACGGATTCCGCAGATCGTGCGCCGCCATGCCGATAAACTTATTTTTGAGTTCATTCAGATGAATTTGATGTTCATATAGCCTGCTCTTTTCGGCGGCGAGAGCCATCTGCCCGGCAATGCGCTGGAACATGTCGATATGCACGTTTTTATAAGTCTCTTTTTCGCGGCTCGAAAAAAACATAAACCCGATCGGTTTGCCGAGAGCCAGCAGCGGACAGGTCAGGCTCGAGCGCATGCCTTCACGCACCACCAGTTCGGTCGACGCCGACACGGGGTGCTTTTTGAGGTACAGCTCGAGATCGTTTAAAATTCGCGGTTGCCCGGTGCGGATGATCTCGGCGAGACTGCTTCCGGCTAATGGCGCCGAAAATCCCGGGCCCAATTCCATCGGTCCGTCCGATTTGGCCCAACGCGCAATGACCAACGAATCTTCCAGAAGAGCGAAACCGATACGGTGATACGGGATGAACGGACGAAAAGCCGCGTACGCGTAATCCAGTACCTCGTCAAGAAGAACTCCCCGATTGATTTTCTCGGTAACTTCGGACAAACGCTCAAACTCTTCGAGTCGCACGTGAACCGAGGCAAACCATTTCTCCGCCCATTCCCCGACCTTCCCCACGGGATCGCTGCCCTTGGGCCAGGCGGGAACGGCCGCGTCGTCCAAAAGCGCGCGTTCAAATGCCCCCCTTAAGTCTTCGAGTTTTTTGGGATCAACGGGCATCGCTGGAATAAACCTTTTCGAGAGCTCGGTTGATTTCGCGTAGAAACGACGGGTTGTGCGATCCGACGTCGATTCGCAGGTCTTGATAGGCGTACGATCCGATCAGAACCTCATCGGTCCCGTAGAGTTCCATCTTCAAGGGAAGGTGCGTTCGTGCGTCGAAAAAGGCCTTGATCCGGTGCGCCGCATAGGTGTGATCTTTTCCGTAATCCGGAAACACAGCCTCGACCGACACGCCGTCTTGGCCGGCCTCGAGAATCCGAAGTTCGCATCGTTGCCGGGAAAGACCGTGGCGGATGTCTTCGGCGAAACCTTCGATGAAGCTTCCGATCCCCGCGTCTTCGATGTCGAACGACGCACTGCCCTGACGCACCCAGGGACTGTCCTGGGACAAAAAAAGGACCGGCACGAGCGCCGAGATCAATCCCGGCTGATGGATCGCCAATTTCCCGTCATGCCGGCCTCGCTCATAAACGACTTGAAGGCCTTTTTTGCCCGTATTTTTCCACGACATGAAAATTTTCCAGGGTTTTTCGAATTTCAAAAAAATCTGTTCGGTCTCGGGCTCTTTTTCCGGTTCCGGTTCGGTTTTGAGAAACAGGGCCTCATAATCCCGCAGCCGGTCGTACGCGTCTGAGGCTTCCCGGATGAGGCTCAGCGTTTGGCGGTCCGCGACGGAGACCGGGCTCGCGGGTTCCGTAGTAAATCCGACCGGATTTTCGGCAAACAGAGGAAGTGCCGCGGTAAAACCGGCCAAGATCCCTATCCCAAACACAACTCTCTTCAAAGTGTTTTCCTCAAAAATTCGCCGACTTTACGTTCGTAAAGATTTCGTGAAAGTACGATGGCCTGGTTGTGGCCGGCTTTGGGCACGGTCACGTGCTCGAAGTTTTTTCGGGTTTGAGGAAGCCGATTCAAATACCGCTGATGTGAAACGGGAATATAGTCGTCTTCCTCGCCGTGAATCATCAAAAGCGGCGGATGCTTTTTTTTCAGCAATTTCTCGGTATCGATGAACCGTTTTTTGGCCCGGCGTTCACACTCCCGGTAACCCATGTGCGCAAACGCATTCACGAGGAAGCCGGGACAATTTTCTCCAAAAAAATTGGGCCGCACGAGCACCGGAGCCCATCTCCGAATATAGTTTCTGAAAATTTCTTTTATCGAAAAAAGACCGTCGGCAACGACCGCCCTGACCGAGGGATCGTGCGTGGAGGCCGCCAAAGCCAAATCCGCCCCCTTTGACACGCCGAATAGCGCAATCCGCATGTCTTTGGAATACGTCTTCGCCCAACGAATGGCCGTTCGGATCGGCCGGATCTCTTCGACGAGAGGCCACTGACCGAGCGTGTTCATGTCTTCCTTGGCCAGCACGTCCAAATCTAAACTCAACAGATGAAAGCCGAGCGACGGAATGAAATACGCGTACTGCTCCCAAGTCTCCATGCCCGCGCCGGATTCATGGCAAAAGATCACCATGCGATCCGATTTCGGCGATTCGATGAACAACGCCGATCGCTCGCGCCCGCTCGAATCGAGAATGGAAATCCGCTCACCCCGCGAAACGGTCTCCGAGAGCGCCGAAGGCCGATACACTAATCCCATGAAAATCCGCGCGATCATGCGAGTGTATTTGAATATTTCATGAAGCGCAAAAATGAGAAACCCGATGCCGAGGAGGGCCAGCACCGTCCAGATACTTTTCAAGCCCACACTAATGCCTCCTCAAAAAATAAATAAAAACGGAAACGAGCAGGCTCAACAGGATACAGCTCGTGAGGGGAAAATAGAACGAAAAGGACCCTTTTCGAACGAAAAAATCGCCCGGCAAGCGCCCCAGCGGCAAGCGACTCACCCAAGGCCAGAGAAGACCCGTCAACACGAGAATGATCCCGGAAATCACGATTATTTTGGCAATATTCGGCATGAAAACCTAAACCTTCCTTAATTGATCGATTATTATAGCAAAAACCCCTACAAATTGACTTCTACTAGGCCTTTTGCTACCATTCGCCTATGCCATCCGAAACGGGTCCCGAGAAGCCGAAATTCGACCGCACCCACTGGATTTTCGTCATCGCGCTCGTACTGACGTTAGCCCTTGACGTCTTTACCGGTGTGCAATATAGCCGAATCCGCAAGGAAGCCGACCGGCTGGTCGTTCAGCTCAAACATTCCCGAAAAACTTATCACGAATTATCCGAAAAAAGCGAACGTGATAAACGCGATCTCAAATTCCAAATCGACCGTTTGAAGAAAGAGAACGAGCTCATGCGTCTGGAATTTCAAAAAGCGCAGCTCGAAATGAACACGGCGATGGAAGAAATGACGTATCTCGAAGACATGGTCATTCATAAAACCCGGGAGATCGAAAAACTCAAGAAAACCCCCGTCGTGATCCCGACTATGGAAGCCGGAGCCCCTTCACCTGACAAAGACGAAGAAATCCGGCGCCTCACCGAGCAGAATCAGATGCTCCGCGAAAAACTCGAACGGCTTTATAAGACGACTTCCGACAAACTCGGCGAAATCAACGTCGCCCGCATCGCGCTGGAAGACACGGTCGCCGCGGCGCGCAAGAAAGTCGACGACGAGTGGAATACCGTCAATCTCGGCTCGATTTCCGTCGGAAAGCCGGCCGCGGAACGACCCAAGCCCACCGGAAAACCGAAAACCGAGGGTCGGGTTCTGGCCATCAACGAAGATCACGGTTTCGTCGTCGTGGATCTGGGCAAAGTCGATCTCATCAATCAAGATTCGCAGCTTTTCGTCATGAAAGACGGCCAGATGGTGGCCACGCTCGGCGTGCTTGAAATCCGCGACGTGATGTCGGCGTGTAACATCAAGGAATTACGGGAAGGCAAAAAGATTCTTCTGAACGATCCGGTCTACCTCAAGAAAACCTGACGACTCAAACCTGCACGGATTCTCTCGTCGGAAGCGAGAGCTCGAAACCCGCACGATAAGCCGCTAGATTCACGTCGGCCGCCTTGGGCATGCTTTCTCGAATCGTACGCTCGATCGCCGCGTCCGAGAAAAACCCGAGAATTCGATTCATCGCACCCAGCATGACGATATTGGCGCTCCGGCGTTCCTTGGCCTGAGTGGCCGCGACATTCGACCCCGCGACTTCGACGAGCTGAAATTCTTTCGACCCGTTCTTGAACGTTCCGCCCTGCGGGTCCACCAAAACCAGGCCGCCCTTCTTGACCATGTGCTTCTTCTCTTCGAAACTTTGCGGGGTCATGCAAATCAGAATGTCCACTTCACCGGGTTCGGCGATGGGGCTTGCGCTGCCGCGGTCACACAACGTCACCGCCGCAACCGTACGGGCTTTCGTCACTTCGGGCTCATACCACGGAGAACACTGCGCGTAACGCACGGGGGCGGCCCGCATCATGAGGTCCGCCAGAGACTGAACGCCCTGGCCGCCTTCTCCGCAGATATAAATTCTCAAATCTTCGGCTTTTTTTGCCTGGGGCACATCGGATTCTTTTTTTGTTTTAACGATCAGTCCCATGCCCTCGAACCGTTCGAGAATCTGCGCCCAGGTCGGATTTGCGGCGGCGGATCTCTTGGACGTTTTTTCTTTCAGCCGTTCGAGAGGATTGTCGCATCCCTCTCCCCAGCGTTCATCGAGAGGAAATGTCAGCGGCATGCTCTTCGAGGAATATTCCCGCGCCATCGCGATCGGATGCGCTTTTTTACCCGATTGCTTGAACTGTTCGATGAGATCCTCTCCGGCGCGTTGATGTTCGGTGCAAGTCGAAAGAACTTCGATGACGCTCATGCCGCGGCCTTCGACTTGGTGCACGAACGCCTCGGCGAGATATTGGCAAAAATTCTGATTGAACTCGGGAGTGCCCAGAAGCGTCCGCCTGAAATAACTGACGCCTTTGGAGTGAAGCATTTTCGCGAGATTGAGGGGATACCCGTGCGTGTCAGGACGCCGGCCCTTCGGGCTCGTTTTGGAAAACTGATCCAGCGGAGTCGCCGAGGAGAGCTGCCCCCCGGTCATGCCATACGTGCCGTTGTTCATCACGATCACCGTGATGTTCTCGCCCCTCGACGAGGCGTGCAACAATTCGCCCAGGCCGATATCGAGCGCGTCTCCGTCTCCCTGATAGCACAGGACCAACGAATCCGGACGCCCCCGCTTGGTCGCCGCGGCCGCCGCGGGCCCACGTCCGTGCGGCACTTGAATATGACGAACGTGATTCTTTTTGAAAAAATCATACAGGAAAATCGAACACCCGACGGGCGAGTACAACGTCAGGTCCGCCCCTTTCAAAGCTTCAAAAACCGTTCCGATCGCTTCGGTCGAATGACGATGGTCGCAGCCCGCGCAAAAATAGGTGTTCTTGTCCGTCATGCAACTTTGCGCCCGCGTCTCGGGGCGCTTTCCTTCCATCCCCGCGCGGTATTCGACGTCATAGGTGCATTCATCGAGCGATATCGTCTCGGAACGCCGCCCGCGGTTTTCGAACAGGGAGGCCTGGTCAAAGTTGAGATCCATGAACGTCTTCAGCCGCTGGCCGTAGGTTTTCCAGTCGGTCTCGCGGATCAATCGGGAAAGATCTTCGAGAATTTCTTTTTCGTTGGGCAGCGTGCCGCCCGGCCGCTGACACGAACCGATAATGGGAAACGCACCTAGCGCCGCCCGTACGCGTTCCCCCAGCTGATCGATCGCTCCTTCCATGACATAAACCGGACCAAAACGCCGGAGCGCTTCTTTTAATTTTTCGGTCGGAAACGGATTGAGTACTTTCAGGCTGACTTGCCCCACCGGGATGCCCAGACGCCGTGCCCGGTCCACGACGCCCAAACCGATGCGTGAAAAAATTCCGTAATTGACGAGAACGATCCGCGCCGGACCCGCCGGATCTTCGAGACGATAAGGACGCACTTCCATTTCGCGCAGTTCGGCATCGCCCGAAGCTTCCTCAAAGCGCCGTACCAGCTTCCAATTGTGCTCTTCGAGAACCCCTTCGCGAACAAAAATGGACGTGTGAATGTTTTGAGGCTGAATGACGAGAGGTTTTTCAAGGGTGTCGGGGATTTCGTAGGATTCCTTTAGTTGTCCGACGTATCCGTCGGTCAGGATGAAACCCGGCATGCGATAACGTGCCGACCACTTGAACGCGCGCTTCATGAAATCGAACATCTCCTGAACCGAGGAAGGGGCCAGAACGATTTTTTGAAAATCGCCGTGTCCGCCGCCGCGAACGGCTTGATTGAAATCCGCCTGGGATCCCTGGATATTACCCAAACCCGGACCGCCTCGCGCGACGTCGACATAGACGAGTCCGCGCCCGCCGAGCTCCATGCCGGCCGCATAGGAGATCGCTTCCTGCATAAGACTGATTCCCGGACTCGATGTGACCGTGAACGCGGGAACACCCGCGGCCGCCGCGCCGATCGTCATATTGGCGGCTGCGATCTCGCTTTCGGCCTGAATGAATGAAACGCCCAAATCGCGACCGAATCGGGAGAGATATTCGGTGACTTCGTTGACCGGCGTGATCGGATAACCGGCTGCAAATAAAAGCGGCGAGCGGCCCTCGTCCACATGGACTTCGCGCGCCCATGCCAACGCTCCGTTGACGAGCGCCACGTTTCCGGTGCCGATCGCTTTTCGACTCATCCTCGCATCCTATCCGTTTTCCCCGTTTGCCGCTCTCGCCACGGAAGCGCGTCTATCACCCAAACGCCGTTCTTCGTTTCTTTCGGGAGAATCGTTTTTGCGAACTTGTTTTTCGACGATCCTCTGCCGAATCCGCTCCGCCGTCAAATTCAGCCGATCCAACAACAGCGGTCTCGGACCGTGCTCGACGAATCGATCGGGCACTCCGAAGCGCAAAACCGGCACCTGCAGACCCTTTGATTGTAACATTTCCAGTACCGCCGACCCAAACCCCCCTTGAAGCGCTCCTTCTTCTAAAGTGACGATGCACGATTTTCCTCCGATCATCGAGAGGATCGTTTCTTCGTCGAGAGGTTTGACGAACCTTGCGTTGACAACCGCCGCATCGATCCCGTCTTCGGAAAGAAGCGCGGCGGCCTTCGCGGCCGTTTCGACCATGCTTCCGATTCCCAGGAGCAACACGTCCCGGCCTTGTTTCAACACTTCCGCGCATCCATATGAAATGGGTGCCGGATTCCGGGTCCACCATTCCAAGGAAACTTCGGGAAGCGTTCCGCGCGGATAACGGATGGCGATGGGACCCGCTTCATACGAAGCTGCAAATTCGAGCATTTTTTCGAATTCGTTCCCGTCGCGCGGCGCCATGAGAGTCATTTTGGGGATCTTGCGCAAATACGCGATATCGAATACCCC
>Ga0172375_10012290_pt1 | contig 10746 bp, 15 predicted proteins | sample LakKiv1m_FD_114537 | JGI IMG/M metagenome (GOLD analysis project Ga0172375, IMG submission 114537) | Freshwater microbial communities from Kabuno Bay, South-Kivu, Congo - kab_092012_11.1m | ecosystem: Environmental > Aquatic > Freshwater > Lake | place: Democratic Republic of the Congo...
AAATGGCTACGTCCCGATGGCAAGTCACAAGTGACAGTAAATTATGAAAACAACAAAGCAATTTCAATTGAAAAAGTTGTGTTAGCAAAGCCTATTGATTATAAAATAGTGCCCAAAAATTATGAAGATTTTTTTTATAAAAATGTAGTTGTCCCAGTACTCACAAAATATAATTTTAAAATAAAACCAGAAAACGTTATTTTAAATGGCACGGGCAAATGGGAAATTGGAGGGCCAACATCGGATACTGGACTAACCGGTCGCAAAATTGTGGTTGATACTTATGGTGGTATGGGGCGAATTGGAGGTGGATGTTTTTCGGGCAAAGACACAACTAAAGTTGATCGAAGTGGAGCATACGCGGCGCGATATATTGCCAAAAATTTGGTGGCAGCAAATTTGTGTGATCGATGTGAAGTACAACTGGCTTATGCAATTGGGACAATGTTGCCTGTAGGTAGGGGTATTGAAACTTTTGGAACTGGCAAAAAAGACCAAAAAATAATTGAAGAATTTGCCTGGAATTTATTGGATTTATCGGTTGAAGGCATCAATCATGGTTTAAATTTGCGAGTGCCACGATATCAACAGACAGCAAAATATGGTCACTTTGGAAATAATGAATATCCTTGGGAAAAAATAAAAAATATATAAATATATAAGTGAACCAATAAATAGTTTATTTATACAGGATAACTTGACAAAGTATATACTTTGTATATATAATATATCTATGAATGATGCTGTCATAACTCTCAAAACTGATGCAAACTTGAAACAAAAGGCTATGGAATTGGCCGATGAGCTAGGATTTAGCTTGAGTGCTATTATTAATGCTTATCTTAAAAGTTTTTTGCGGACAAAAACGGTAAATTTTACAACTTTGGACGAATCAAAACCAACAAAGTTCATGATTGACGGACTCAAAGAATCGGCCAAAGATATAAAAGCGGGACGAGTAATATCTTTTAATAGCCCTGGTGAAGAGATAGAATATTTGAATAGGTTGATCAAATCAGATGAAGATAAATTACGCAAAAAGATTTTTAAAACAGCTAAGAAAGTCACCAACAAACATAAAGAAACAGTTTATCAGCCGACGAATTTTGTTTACCAGTAATCCATCTGATCGTACACTAAACAATCATGCATTAATTGGACAATATCAAGGGTACAGAAGTATAAATGTAAACGGTGACTGGAGAGCAGTATTTATCGAGAATTCAGACAAAGAAATAACTTTTGTGTTGTTAGGAACACATAGTCAGTTGTATGGATGAGTTGGTCACAAAAAGTGACCAACTAAAAATGAAGTCAGCCGATGGGAAGTATTATTTGACTGATGTTGGTGATATTGAGACAATTTTTAGACTGATTCAATCAATCCCCTCACCAAAGGCAGAACCAATAAAATTGTGGTTGGCCAAAAACGCTAGAGTGGAACTGGAAAATAGGACAGGGAGAAAGGTAGTAAATAGGGGAAATTTTTTGGAGTCAAAAATAAAGAAAGAAATAAGATAAAGTTTGGCATAATATAAATGTATGGAGTCGAAAAATAAGTTGATGGTAGCTGGGGTGGTGGTGTCGTTATTATCAATAATGTTGACTGGTTATGGAAAATATAATGGAAATAGCAAAACAAAAAATTTTGTTGTCACCAATGTGGTTGACGGAGACACAATCGATATCGATAGTGGGACGAGAGTAAGGTTGTATGCGATTAATAGTGTAGAGTACCCAAATGGTTGCCTATCAACTGAAGCAAAAAAGAGAATGGAGGAACTAGTACTCAACAAAAAAGTGACAATGATCGAAAAAGGTAAAGATAACTTTGGAAGGACACTGGCATTAATATATGTCAAAGATCTGTCGATCAATAAGGCAATGGTTGCTGAGGGGCTAGCAGTATATGAAGGCAATCAAAATCCTGATGATACTAATCTACTAGACATCGAGAAATCCAATAGTGAGGCAAAAGTGGCCAAACGAGGAGTTTGGTCGAGCAGATGTAGTCAACCAAACCCAAAATGTGTCATCAAAGGAAACTTTCGCGAGTCAAATAATACGAAAATATATACTTTGCCAAATTGCTATAACTACGAAAAAATTATAGTCGACCCTACTGGTAGAGACAAATGGTTTTGTAGTGAAAAAGAGGCTATTGTAGCGGGGTTTGTAAAATCAAAAGACTGCCCAGGGATGAAGTGAGATTTCATCGTATAATATAGTTTATGGTGAGAAATGAATATAAGCCTCAGATCTTGTATCGGGTATTTGGGAATCAACCAATACAAGATTTGTTGCCAATTTGCACGGCTGGAAATATTGACAGATTTACAATACTTACAACGACTGATTATCCACATGAAGATGTGTTGGAAATGAAAAGAGCAGGATTTGAGGTAATACCACCAACTATTACAAATAATGAAGCTGGACAAAACTCGGCAGGATTTTTAAACCAAGGTTTAGAATACTTGCGAGAGATGGGTCATAAACATACAATGTTGATGGCGTCGGGATATCAAGCATCTTTGGAGTGGGTTGATGATTTTGTATTTCATGATGCACTTAGAGATTTTCCAAATCGAGATGTGTATTTTGCTATTACACCTGATGTTCATGGAGAAATGAAGAATATAACGAAGAGCGGGTTTGGATTATATGAAAACAGAAAACACTTTTTTCCAAGTGAATCGCTGGCAGTAGTAAAGATTGACTCGGTTTATCCACTGAACGAATCGATGAGTACAAAAATGGCACTAGGTACTTCAAAAGATGGGTATGATTTGGGTGGCATTGAATTGATGTTGACTATTATGGAAAAATATAAATCAACATTTAATGATGAAATATTGAAAATGTGTGCAATCTCTTGTCCAACTCTTCATCGTGAAGGAATAATGGTGGCTCACGGTAGTGAAAGTCGTGGATTTAGACTAAAAGAGCATGGTGGATCAGTCGAGTTCACTCCGAATGAAGTAAAATGGCAAAGAAGAGAAGAGACAGTTGATAGGGCAATGGAAAAATTGGGAATGAATAGAGGTGATTATGAGAGAATGTTTTCTAAAACAAAATTCGTTAAATGGGGTTTTTGAGATATAATCGGATATGGATTTGAAAAATAAAATCGTAGTAGTTACTGGTTCATCTAGTGGTATTGGAAAAACTACTGCAATACGATTTGCCAAAGAAGGGGCAAAAGTTGTGGTTAATTATCATATCAACGAAAAAGGCGGGCAAGAGACACTAGATGAAGTAAATAAATATTCCGAGGGAATACTAGTCAAGGCTGATGTATCAAAACCAGATGAAGTAAAAAGTTTATTTGTACAAATTGAGGCAAAATATGGAACTGTTGATATCTTAATTAACAATGCTGCAATACCAAATGATAAAATCCCCTATCTCGAGGCAACTTACGAAGATATTGCTGAGTTAGTAAATACTGATTTGATCGCACCAATGATTTGTGCCAAATATGTAATTAAATACATGCAAAAACAAGGATATGGAAAAATTATTAATACCAGTTCAGTTAGAGGAGCAGAACATGGAGGACGAATGGGGGGAATTGTTTACGGTGCATCAAAGGCTGGCTTAATTAGTTTTACGAAAACTTTGGCTAAGTTATCACCAAACATTCAAGTAAATGCGGTAGCACCGGGATTTGTAAAAACAAGAAATTATGACAAAGCAACTCCTGAACAACTAACTAATTTTATTGAACAGACTTATTTAAAACGCTGGGTGACAGAAGATGAGATTGCGGACGCATTTATATTCTTGGCCAAAAACGACGCCATGACTGGGCAGGTTATATATGTCGACGCCGGGTTTACTTTGAAATAAAATTATTTTTTCTTTGATTTTGATTTAGATTTTTTTACGGATTTCTTTTTGCTCGATTTTTTTGGTGCAACTTTGCAACAAGAATCACTTTTTTTACACTCTTCGATGAGACCGAGTGATTTACCTAATTTACAAATAAAACAATTACAACATCCACCATGTGACATATATTTAATTTTGCCCTTTCAGAAATAATATTTAGAGCAGTAATTAATATTAACTGGTTTGTAAAAATGTGGCAAGGGGACGACGGGGACTGCGAGGTATTGAATTGGTGGGATAACCAATACGTAAAATTAACTGAGTACTACCTTTTAACTTAAATAATTTATTTAATTTTTTTAAAATAGTTGTCAGTTGAACTGGATTGTTAAAATAACTATTAACTAATCCCAAACTAGTTAGTTTTAACAATAAATATTGTAGTGCCTCACCGACATGTATCCAATTTGTAATGGTTTCTCGAGGGGAGGAAATAATTAGATTAAGGGGAGATGATAGTGCTAATTTTGCCTCATGTTTGGCCTTTTTTATAATATCTACATCGGTATTGAAACTGATAAAAGTGTCATGTGGGAGACCGTCGCGAGTAGTGGAAAGATCGTCACGTAACCAAGAAATTAATTCGTCGACTAAATCATTTTTGTGAAACCAAAGCAGATCACTTTTATAAATTAATTTTGACAAAACTTTTTTGTCACCATCTTTGTAAACTGGAGTAAATTTGACATCAGAAAAATTTGATTTTGATAAATCTTTAATTATATTTTTGTCAATATTTTTTGATTGGAAAGGAAAACGGTTGGTAATACGTTTGGGAATTGATAAAAAAAGTTCATTGTTGTCACTTAGTTGTTTGCCGTTTTTAAATGTGAATATAATTGATTGCTGGCGAGTAATGGGGTCGACAAAATATGATTTTTCAAAAATTAATCCAAAATAATTGGCGGCTATAGCGATGTTGGTGGCAACAGCCCCAAGGCTGATATACAATTCACGATTGCTGGGGTCAATTGATGGACGAGAGTAGGCAAAATTTGGTTTGATGGTAACTGAATTTTGGTCTAACACAAACGACCAGGGTTGGGAGTTGTGGCCAGACGGAGCCAAAATGGCGTAGTTTAGTAAAAATTTTATTTGTCTAGTTAGGGTGCCATTTTGAGGAAACAGTTTTGATTTGATCATGTCTATATTAATGCTACACCATATTTATTAAGATTAGATTAAATTATTTTTGCTACAATAAACTAATGAAAAACTTAAATAAAATTCAAGCGTTCCACTTGGGACTATTATTGGTTTTGTTAATAGCCGGGGGATACGGATACTACAAATATTGGAATATTGCCTTAGTTAATGGCAAAGGTATATCACGAATCGAATATATAAAAACTATGGAAAGGGTTGGTGGCAAGCAAACCTTGGATCAAATGATACAAGATAACTTGATACTAGAAGAAGGGCGAAAGAATAAAATAACCATGAACAAGGCTGAAATCGAAACTGAAACTAAAAAAGTAGAAGAAAGACTAAAAGCCCAAGGTCAAACTCTTGATTCTGCTTTGGCTTTGTCGGGAATGACTCGGGCTGATTTGGAAAGACAAATGTTGATGCAAAAAATTCAAAACACCTTAGTAAAGGTCTCTACTCCAGTAACCCAAGCACAAATTGATGAGTTTATAAAAACGTACAAAACACAACTTCCTGCCAAAGCCACCAAGGCAGAGCTAGAAACTATTGCTAAAGATGAATTAAATGCTCAAGAACAAAAGGTAGCTGTGACCGATTGGTTGACAAATTTGACCAAAAACGCAAAAGTTGTGTTGAAATAAAGAAAATAGTTATTGCGATTCACAATACTTTTTGAAATTGTCGAGAATTGATTGCCAACCGGTGCGTTGAAGCTCGATGGAATTGGTTTCTTCGGAGTCAAAAGATTCGGTAATAATGGTGTTTTCACTATCAACTGGTTCAAAATCGACACTAACTTTTCGACCATCACCGAGGGTTGTTTCGATTGTTTTTAATGGTTCGATTTTGGTGTATATACCGGCAAAATCAAAACTATTGCTACCATCTTTGGCGGACATGGTGTAGGAAAAAGTGCCACCAACTTTAAAGTTATTAGTAGCGCTGGGACAATGCCAGTCTGATGAGGCATGGTTCCACTTAACGATACTGTCGGGATTGTTCCAGTGTTCCCAAACTTTTTCAATTGGTGAATTTATGATTGTGTCAACTATTATTGTCATGAGCAATTTGCAAATCTGAAATTATAATTTTTTTCATTTTTAACATAGCTTGTTGGACTCGACTGGCAACGGCCGGATCAGGGTCACCCATTAGTTCACCGAGTTGTTTTGGGACGACTTGCCAAGTAACACCGAATTTATCTTTGAGCCAGCCACATTGTTCGGCTGATTTAACGGCTGATAATTTTTCCCAATAATAATCAACTTCGGCTTGATTTTGGCAAGTTATGACAAAAGAAATGGCCCGATTAATTTTGTCAAAAGGGCCGGCACTCATCAGGGAAAATTCGTTACCATTTAAGCTAATAGACAAAATTTCGACAGTACCCGACGGAGTGTTATCCATGACCGAGCTACTGATAATTTTGGAATTGGGAAAAACTGAGACATAAAATTCCGCGGCTTTTTTGGCATTTTTGTCAAACCATAAAAATGGGGTGATGTTTTGCATATTATTTTTTGTTTTTAACATTTACCATCCATTGAACACCAAATTTGTCGGTACAATCGCCATAATAGTCACCCCAAAACATATCTTGTAGGGGCATATTTACCTTGCCACCAGCTGACAGTGCCATAAATAATCGCTGACCTTCTTGTCGAGTATCGGGCTCGAGACTAATATAAATATTGTTGCCCATGTTTACCTTAAAACCCATAGATTTGGGCGCGTCGGTTCCCATTAAGTGGTGACCACCGAGAATTTCTAGCTCGATATGCATGATCAAATTTTTGTCTGCCTCTGCAAGTGGGGGTTGACCAGATTGAGGTGGGACGTCTTTGAGTCGATAAATTTTGTCGACAAATTCACCGCCAAAAACGGATTTGTAAAAATTAAAAGCATCTTCGGTCTCCCTAGCGAAATTTAAATAAGTGTGTGTCTTGGCCATATGTATTTTTAAATAAATAACTAATACCTTAGTGGTAGTAGATAAATAATAATACCACAAAATATATTATTTGATGAGATCGATGCTCTTGAAATTCTGATGATCGAGACCAGAGATTGAAACTGACTGCTTATCAAAATCAGTAGCTTGAACTTGGGTGATTGAAAATATGTTTTCTATATATGATTCATGATGTTTTTGAAGAACTCCTTTACCGATCCAAAAACGAACGGATGAAGTGCGAACCGAACCGATCGGAAGTGTATTTTTTATTGGAAAACTATCAAGAAATATTTTTTCTGGTGTTCGATAATAGGGACGCCGTTTGGAACTCAAACCAAACGCTTCAAATAATAATTGTGATTCGTGTAACTCTTGGACAGTAAGTGGGTGATCTGATTTTGTATTCATCTCAATGATTGCTCGTTGTTGGTCGGATAAAACCAGTGGTGTGAGATGGTCTTGATCGACGACTTTTTGATAATTTTGATCAAATTCGATCTGATAATCCTTCTTGGTACCATAGAGAGATTCTAGGGTATGTAGGGTAAAATGTAGATTGCTGGGAACGCGTTGGTTAACAAAATCTAATAATTCTTGAAAACTTTTTTGATAGATGTCTAGGTCTGACTCGGGTAGATGATTTAATTTTGAGACGATGATACCGTCGGCAAAAAAATCAAACCAAACTCCAGGCTCATAAACAGCGAGTATAGGTTTGAGCCAATTAGTTTTGTGAATTAAGAAGAATAGTTCTGCCCAATCAACAAACGGCGACTCAGACAAGCGCCATAATTTGTAACAACCAAAAACCCAGACCAGAGGAATTGGTTTATTTTGGGCAATAGAGATTTTGATGACATTCTTAATATGTTCCTGATATTCGGGTGAAATTGAATGGCGACGGTATTTAGTGCTAGTAAGACAATTGTAGATGTATTGGAGTAAATTTTCTTCAGGAATTACTCGTTTCTCTAATTGATTTAGATTACCAATTTGATTTGTAACATAGTATTGAACTTCCTCATTTAATGACATGGCAAATTATATAACTAAATATTCGTAACTTAACAAGTTATTTATTTTGAAAAAGTTTTTGTCTTGGGGCTTGGTGTGAGAAAAATCAAACTGGGTTTGGTGGGCGCGAAGTGAGCGAATTTTGGCAATTTTGTCAAAAAAACCTAATTTGACAATTAAATTTGGTAAAAGAGGGTCAACAGGACGAATGGCCATAGGTGATTGTTTTGGTAAATCTGTGTGTGGTGCGACAGTGGTGTAGACCAAGCGGATTGGTTTTGTGATATTTTTTGTAACAATGTCGGATAAAGTAATGTGATCGGGGTGACCATAAATTCCATCGGGTTCGAGAGTAACGACAATATTTGGAGTAAAATTTTTAATAGATTCGTTTACTTTTGTATTTAATTTTGTTTTTATTTTGATAAGACCACCGTCGGGCAAGTCCCAAATTTCAAAATCTTTCACTCCTAAAATTTTGAAGGATTTTTTTAATTCTATTTCGCGAGCATCAGCCAGATTATCGCCGTCGTTTAGGCCATAACGAAGGGTACTGGCCTCGCCTCGAGTGGTGGTAATGATTTTGACATTGATTTTGTTTTTGACTAGTTGATGAATAGTACCAGCCAAAAATACTGCTTCATCATCGGGATGAGGCATGAAAATAAGGACTTTTTGAGGAGGAGATATATTTAATGATTTGAGTATTACTGGAGCAAACATTTATTGATTATATCCCATTGACAAATAATACAAAACCATTACAATATAAGTATGAGGACAATACTTCAAGTGCCTGTAAATAAAGATATTAGAGTTTTGGCGGAAAAGTCTGCCCTTAATATGGGTTTTTCGTCGTTACAAGAAAGTCTAAGAATGATTATGTATCAAATGGCACAAAATAAGTTTAGTGTGCAAATTAATGTATCTGAACCCGATGAGATTTTGACTCCTAAGCAGGAGAAAACTTTGATGAAAAAAGTTTTATCATCACAAAAAGAGATTGCCAACGGAAAATATTTCAAAAGCGATAATCCGGTTGATATATTGAATAATCTAAACAGCTATAATGAGTAATGTTGGTTCAATATAGTAAAGAATTTAACAAACTTTACTTTCGTCGGATAAAACCAAACTTGAATTTAGTCAAACGAACAGGTGAGCGGATTACTCTGTTTATGGATAATCCAAATAATGAAATCTTGAAAAATCACCGATTAGGTGGAGGAATGAAAAATTTGTATTCTTTTTCTATAAATGGTGACTGTCGAATTGTATATAAAATAATCAGTAATAATTTGGTTGAGTTTATCGACATTGGAACTCACAATCAGGTGTATGGGAAATAAAGCGCGGTTTTTCTGCTATCCTAGGACAGGATGTATATAAAGAGTATAAATTTACAAAATTTTAGGAGTTATTCTGAAAAAACGGTGGAGTTTGGCAAGGATATTAACCTTATTTTGGGGAAAAATGGAGGTGGGAAAAGTAATTTGATTGAGGCGATTTATTTTTTGGCGAGTGGCAAAAGTTTTAGGGCTAGTTCATTATCCCAAATGATTGAATGGAGTAAAAGTTTTACATCGGTTCGGGGAAAAGTGAGTGATTTGGAACTGGAAGCGCAATTGATAAAAAATTCCGAAAGTCAGGGTAATAGTAGAAGATTTATTATTAATAAAGTTGAAAAAACTCGGGCCAAATATTTGGGAAATTTTAGATGTGTGTTGTTTGACCCCGAGGATATTCGGTTAGTATCGGGCTCCCCTACTAGACGTCGTGATTTTCTTGATGCAATATTTACTAGCAGTGAGTGGACTTATGCTAGTGCTTTGTCACAATATAACCGGGCACTAAAACACCGAAACGAATTGTTGGATTTGATTTTTGAGGGAAAGGCGCAGATAACTGAGTTGTTTTACTGGAACCAATCATTGATTAAAAATGCCGATATTATCAATAAATTTAGAAAGGAGTTTATTGAAATGACCAATAACTTTTTTGCAAATCATGAAGATACTGAAATACAAAAATTATCGATAAAATATTTCCCTTCGGTAATTTCGGCGCAGCGAATGCAAAATGAGGAGAAAATTGATATTAGAACTGGTTATACCCGATATGGGCCACATCGAGATGATTTTGAAATATGGAGTCTTAATTTTGAAAATAATGACAAAAACATGGCCAATTGGGGTTCGCGCGGTCAACAAAGATTAGCTGTTTTGGCCATACGATTGGCACAAATCAATTATTTGATGGAAAGATACGGAGAAACACCAGTCTTACTTTTGGATGATATTTTTTCTGAATTGGACGAAAACCATCGAAAATTAGTTGTGGAAATTTGTCAGAAACATCAAACAATATTTACTAGTGCGGAAAAAGATGCCTTGACCTATTTGCCTAGTGCACAAATAATAAATATATAGTAGAATACCACTCAGCACTTTAACAAACTATTCACTTTTTAGCCACGGTTGCTAGTACCAGAAAGGATTTCAAAACAAATCTTTTTTGGTAATTTTTTTTACAAAAATTGCTATTTTTGTACTAAGAGTTTGATCGTGGCTCAGGATAAACGCTGGCGGTATGCCTAAGACATGCAAGTCGAACGGACTAAGTGTTCTGCACAATTTACTTAATATTTTTTGAGTATTTTGTGCAGAATATGAGGTTAGTGGCAAACGGGTGAGTATAAAATACGAATGTACTTTGAAGCAGAGGATAGCCCCGCG
>Ga0172375_10012292_pt1 | contig 10745 bp, 9 predicted proteins | sample LakKiv1m_FD_114537 | JGI IMG/M metagenome (GOLD analysis project Ga0172375, IMG submission 114537) | Freshwater microbial communities from Kabuno Bay, South-Kivu, Congo - kab_092012_11.1m | ecosystem: Environmental > Aquatic > Freshwater > Lake | place: Democratic Republic of the Congo...
CAACATCCTCTGGTAAGTCTCTGGGCTGCGTTGGTTCAACTTCGTGTGCATAAAGCGACATCAAACTCCAATCCAATCCATCTTCCTCGCTGCGCTCAATCGCAGCTCCGGGCATTTGACGCAGCGTCAGGCTGTCCCATTGGATATCGATTATTGGAGTGTCATCTTCATCGACATCTATTTTAGTCACTCTACCTTGCCAGCCGCTGATCTCTTCGCCAAAATCCGGGTCTTGAACGCCTTCTTTCACAACGACAGAATCGCCAATTTTCAAGCGAGTGAGCTTTGTTTTGAACAAACGTTTCAGAAATTTCTTTGGTGTGTGCATAACAAATACAGCATCCTCTTCGTGTTTTGCCAGGGCAGATTTCCCCAATTATAAACCAGGCTGGGCTAAAAGAACTGGCTGCGAGACATTCTACAGTCATTGACTGCTCTGGAGCATCCGTTTGTGATAATTCAGAGTTTGTGAGGTTGCTGTGAAGAGCCAAGATGAGATGATGGCAATCGCTCAAAGGCTCACAGTGTGAGCTTTGTCATGCGCTCAACCGGCTTGAGGCTGCGGCGTACGATCCCATTGCTGAAAGTTTCGGGGGTGAGTTTTGATTTTCAGATTGGCATAGGATGAGGCAACTTGAATTCATGGCTGACTCAACTACGGTTAATGTGGAAAAAGCTCCTTTTTTCGAGATTCCACACCTGAAGTCCTTCGGGTAATCAAAAAACCATAGCCCGAAGAGCTATGGTTTTCATTAGGTAGCGGGGCTCAGATTCGAACTGAGGACCTTCGGGTTATGAGCCGCAATCTACTTTCGCACACTTTAGCTCTTCGGGTTCCTGTTTTAGCCCTTCCCATAAGTCTCTGGCTCTCACAAGCCTGGTGAGATAGGGTAAATGTTGGTAGATTGAGTATAGCATAGCAACACAGATGAAAAATGAGAAATTTTGGCCCGTAGTATCTGCGGTGCAAACTTGATGCAGCGAATCGATCTTATGCCAATATAATCACCATTGCACATTCTCGGGGGCATACGGTGCTTCAAGTCTGAAAACAACGTTCTGGGCGATTATAATAAGCCTATGCCCACGGGTATCCGAACCACCAAACTGTTCCATCCTACATTGACTGGGCGATGGGTTGAACGCCAGCCTTTGCAGCACCAGTTAAACCAAAGCCTGGAGCGTGAATGCACCCTGACCCTGGTTTCAGCGCCGGCGGGTTATGGCAAAAGCACCCTGGTTGGCGCCTGGCTGGCGAAGATGGCTCTGCCGGCAGCCTGGGTATCTCTCGATGAAATGGATGATGACCCCGGGCGGTTTATGCTGTATTTTATCGCCGCCATCCAGCGCACCGAGCCGGCTTTTTGTACCGAGTTGTTCGCCGCGCTTCAGGCCGGGCAGTTGCCGCCAGTGGACATGCTGGTGACGATTTTGGTGAACGAAATGTCAGGCTGGGCAGAGCGGCGCATTTTGGTGCTGGATGATTTCCAATGCATCCAAAACAGCATTATTCTGGAGATTCTGAGCCATTTACTGGCCCAGCAAGCGCGGTCATTACATCTGGTGATCATCACCCGGGAAGACCCCGCCTTGCCCCTGGCGCGCCTGCGGGTGCGCGGCCAGTTGACCGAAATCCGCGCTGCTGACTTGCGCTTTTCGGAGGCCGAAGCCGGCCGGTTGTTACGGGACGGGTTGCGGTTGGAACTTTCAGTGGGTGATGTTGCTCGCCTGACAGAGCGCACCGAAGGCTGGGCTGCAGGTTTGCAGTTGGCTGGATTATCACTTCAAGGGCGAGAGAATCCCGGTGCGTTTGTCCAAACCCTGAGCGGTAGCCATCGCTTTATCCTGGATTACCTGACCGAAGAAGCGCTCAAGACCCAGCCGCCCGAGGTGCAGGATTTCCTGCTGAAAACTTCGATTTTGCCGCGCCTGAGCGGTGATCTGTGCGATGCTGTGACCGGGCGCGCCGGCAGCGCCGTCCTGCTGGAACGCTTGCTGGCAGCCAACCTGTTCATCATCCCGCTCGATGACGAGGGGCGCTGGTATCGCTGCCACCGCCTGTTTGCCGAACTGCTCCAACACCGCTTGAAACGCGATTGCAGCGACCGTCTATATGATCTGCATCAGCGCGCCAGCCAATGGCAAGAAAGCCAGGATATGCCTGTCGCTGCGATTGAACACGCGCTGGCGGGGGGTGATGAGGCGCGGATGGCGGCGCTGCTTGAAAAATTTGGTTGGCGTTTGTTTGGGCGGTTTCATCAATCCGTGGTATGTGCTGCCGGCGCCATAGACATTGTCACACAAAGAGCGAGCGGATCAACTCCCAATTGATGAACAGATCGTAAACCCCCACGCCGACCAGGATCACGCCGCCAATGATATTGATCACCCGGCTGTGACGGGCAAACAGGCGTGTGATGCTGCGCTGCGCTGCACCGGAAAGCAGCGAAAGCGCCAGCAATGGAATCCCAAAGCCTAACCCAAACCATAGGAAGATCCATAATTTACTCAACGCTTCTGCTGCGGTAAGCGAGAAAGCGAATATTCCCACCACCAGCGGGCCTGAACAGGGCAGTGCAATCGGGCCATAGAGCAGGCCATAAAGAAATGCGTTTAGATACGCATTGGAAAGCACCGGCGCCTGGATTTGGGGCAGAGCCTTAAAGGGGTTCTTGTCAAAAAGTAGCAGGATTCCGAGCGTGATGATGAGCAGATCGGCAAGCGGGATAATGATGCTCAGCACGCTGCCAATCGACACCGAGAGCAGCGCAATCACCCCGCCGAGCGCCAGCATCATCGCTAGCACGCCCAACAAGACAAACACCCCCAGGAAATACCTGCCGCGCGAATTTGCCAACCCTTCCTGGCGACCGCTCAGGTAAGCCAGGAAGCCGGGATACAGCGGGAGAACGCATGGGCTGGTGGTTGCCAGAAGTCCTAAGGATAACGAAGTGAGAATGGTATCGAGTGACATTGCTGCTCCTGTGATGATCGATGGGGTTGCCCTGGGGATGCCCTGAGAATGCTCATAACAGTGTTGGGCAACCTCAATATCTTATCCGATTACATGCCTTCTTGCAAATAGGGTTGCAGCGCTTCAAGCAGTTGGGCGGCGCTTTTGATGCCGAAGGGCAGCACATGCACTTGCCCTTTCCGGTCGATGATCAGCATCGGCGTGGATGGCGGGTTGATGAACTGGTCGCCATACAGGTTGCTGATCTCGCGCGTTACCTCTGCAGGCGCAACAGCATACCACCAGTTGAAATTATTGCGCTCCACGTATCTTTTCAAACTGCTGGCATCTTCATTGGGGTCTATGTCCAGGCCAATCGAGATAAAATCCGGGTTATCGCCAATCAGGTTGTGCAGTTCCAGCACCTGTTTCTGCTGTTTCAAGCAGTTGGAACACCACTGCGCCAGGGTTTCGACCAGGATCACTTTGCCTTTAAAATCATGGATGGTAAAAGCCTGTCCGCTGCGTGCATCGGTCAGACTGGCGCTGAACCAGGCAGGCAGATCCATCATCTTCTCTTCTTCGGCCATTGCAGCAGGCTCGGTGGGTTTTTCCATCATCGTCTCAGGCGTTTTCTCCGCCATCTTCTCTTCGGGCAAGGCTGCTTCGGTTGGTTTGGCCATCATTTTCTCGGGCGCAGCCTGTTCTTTGACCATCGTGGCAGGCGCAGCCGGGCTGCATGCCGATACGATCAGGGTCAGAAAGGATAAGGAAATTACCAATAACTTGCGCGGGTGCATTTTTACCTCCAGATGAGAAAGATTGAATTGAACGGTGTCCATCACCGTAGATGCACAAATCTTATCAAGAGGTTCTTACAAAAAAGGGATATTAAACTTACATAATGATGAACGGCAGCCCACCTGGCCGTAAGAGTTTTGTAATCTATTCGTCCGTATTGGTTAAGCAGTGGCGGATATAATAGGGCAAGCAAACCAGGAGAAATACAGATGAGTGCGAATTTGATAGCGGTTGTCGAGGATGAAATGAGCATCGCCGAGGTGATCAGCCTGTACCTGCGCCGGGCCGGTTATCAGGTGCAGTTGTACTACGATGGCCAGGCCGCGCTGGAAGGGATGGAACGACAAATGCCAGCCCTGATTGTGTTGGATATTATGCTGCCTGGAGTGGATGGCTTTGCAGTCACGCGTTGGCTGCGCGACCGCAGCGATGTGCCGATCATTATGCTCACTGCTCGCCGTGAAGAGATCGATCGCATCGCCGGCCTCGAAATGGGCGCAGATGATTATGTGGTCAAGCCATTCAGCCCTCAGGAACTGGTCAGCCGGGTGCGCGCCGTGCTGCGTCGGGCGCGCGGCAGCGCCCAGGGCAGCACAGAAACTCCGCTCGTTTTCTCTGATCTGCGCATCGATCCGCTGGCACGCGTGGCGTTTGTCGCTGAGAAAGAAATGATCCTGACTGCCAAGGAATTCGATATGCTGTGGTGGTTTGCCCGCCACCCGCGCCAGGTATTCACACGTGATCAACTGCTCGAGACGATCTGGGGCCTATCCGATTATATCGATCCCAGCACCGTGACGGTGCATGTGCGCCGCCTGCGCGAAAAGATCGAAAATGATCCATCAAACCCCCGCCATCTGCTCACGGTGTGGGGTGTTGGTTATAAATTCGAGCCCTAAAGGTATTCAACGATGGATTCAAATTCCAGGAATCGATCCCGGCTGCTTCTTGTGCGTTATGCGCTTGGCATTGCGCTGATTTTGGCGCTTTCTGTTGCCGTCTTTTACTACTTGTTGCATCCACCGATGAGCGATCTGGGATTAATGGCGGTTTTTTTGACCGCTACAGCCATCGCTTCGGCAGCGGCGGGTTACATCGCCTATCGCCTGGGATGGATTCAGCGTTCCCCGAACCTGCGTTGGACGCTGCTGGGCAGCTATGCGCTCGCCAGTTTGCTCACTTTTTTCAATGTTTGGGTAACGGCGCGGCTGATGTTTGCCAGCCAGCACGATTTGCTGCTTGCCACGGTTTTGCTGTTGTTTGCTGGCGGCATTGCCCTGGTTTTGGGTTATTTCTTTTCCACCGCATTGACCAACCGGATCAAGCAATTGGATCAGGCGGCAAAGCAGATCGAGGAAGGCGATCTGGCAGCGCGCGTCCCCATCGATGGGCGCGATGAAATGGCAAGGCTGGCGCAAACCTTCAACCAGATGGCTGCACGTTTGCAAAAAGCGGATCAAAGCCGGCGCGAGCTGGAGAATCTACGCCGCGAACTGATCGCCTGGGTGAGCCACGATCTGCAAACACCGCTGGCTTCTATCCGCGCCATTGTCGAAGCGCTGGCTGATGGCGTGGTAGAAGAACCTGAAACCGTCCAACGCTATCTGCAAACCGCGCAGCGTGATATCCGCCACCTTTCGGCGTTGATCGATGACCTGTTCCAGATGGCGCAGATTGACGCCGGCGGCTTGAAGTTGAACTGCGAAGCAGCCTCCCTGGCCGATCTGCTTTCGGATACCCTGGAGAGTTTTTCAACCCCGGCTTCTCGCCAGGGAATTCATCTGGAAGGTTCGATTGCGCCGGGGTGTGATCCAATCGCCATCGATGTGCAGCGTATTGGTCGTGTGATCAGCAACCTGATGCACAACGCCATGCGCCACACTCCAGCAGGCGGGCGGGTACAGTTACGCGCTTTTCCTGTTGCTGAGGGGGTATGTGTAGAGGTTATCGATACGGGTGAAGGCATCCATACCGAGGATTTACCGTATATCTTTGACCGTTTTTACCGCGGAGAAAAATCAGGCAACCGCCAGACAGGCGGCGCTGGACTGGGGCTGGCGATCGCCCGTGGAATCGTTGAAGCGCATGGGGGAACGATTGGGGTAGAAAGCGATCCAGGTAAAGGCAGCCGTTTCTATTTTATTTTGCCGCACAACATCCATCTCTTTCCCAAATAGCGTATAATCAGAATCAAATCAACCAACCCCAACTTCAAATTTCTGGAGGAACTATGTCTGAGCCATGTGTTGTGCATGCCCCCCGTGGACACAATTGACCTGCAAATCCTGGCTGACCGAAGCCGCCTATCGCATGATCCAGAACAACCTCGATCCGGCCGTCGCCGAGCGCTCCCAGGACCTGGTGTTTTACAGTGGGCGTGGACAGGCCACCTGCAACTGGGAAGCTTTCGACGCCATCCTGGAAGCGCTGCGCCAGCTCGAAGATGATGAGACTCTGCTGGTGCAATCCGGCAAGCCGGTAGTTGTGTTCAAAAGCCACCCCGACGCCCCGCGTGTGCTGATCGCTAACTCCAACATCGTTCCCTTTTGGGCCACGCAGCAGCAGTTCGATCAATTAGCCGCCAAAGGGCTGATCATGTACGGCCAGATGACCGCCGGCTCGTGGATCTACATCGGCACGCAGGGCATCTTGCAAGGCACTTACGAGACCCTCGGCTCCCTGGTGCAGCAGCGCGGCTGGCCTTCCTCTTAAAATAGTTATCTCCTGTTCAAAGTTTTCTTGGCGCAAAATTGTATCCGGCAGGTGTAAATTCGTATGATATTGATTGTAAACTCTCTGTAAAATACCCGCTTATCTTATCATGCGGCTTCCAAGTTTAGATCTGCACCATCAGGGGCGCCAGAATACGCTGTTTCGTCCAAACGCTAATGGGGCTCAACTGCGAAAGGCTGGTGTGATTTCACAGGGGAAATATTCTAGCCTGCTACAAGGTGCCGTTGCTGTTTCGCAGGTCTCGCCATCGGAAACGCTGACCACTGCTTTCAACTTTACAATGGTTTTACAACCAGTTTCATCTCCGGTTACACTATCCTGCTAAACTGGGATAGCACATACCACCCACCTGTAGAGTAGAAAACGCATCAGGGAGATGAATAATGAAAAACTTTTATCGTTTATTGGTTCGAATACTGGCAGCATCGTTCATCATCGGCATTCTGGGGGCCTGTAACCGGGTTGTGTACGATACTTCCACCCAGTCGCCTGATCCAGCCACAGCCGCGGCAAGCGTTACGATAACGCCAACAACCTCTGCGTCTGAGACTCCTATCCCCATAGCAACTCACACCCCGGCGGCTGACACAGCCGTGGCAAGTGTTACGATAACGCCTGCGATCATCGCCTCTAAAACTCCGATCCCTACAGGTAAGAAATCTCCTACTCGCGCACCAGGAGTGATCGAACGGGATGTGATCGACCTGGAATATGAATCCAGTGATGGGTATAAATTACGCGCCATACTCAGTATTCCGAAAGGCAGCGGCCCTTTCCCGGTCATCGTCACGATCCATGGTGGGAAGGGAGAACAAGATTTGAAAAATATTCGAACGTTGGCAACAGGAGATGTTTCACCGACGGTTCAAATGCTAAACGACCAACCCTGGGCAATTTTATCAATCGATTATCGTGGAGGAGCTATTCTAGGAATGGAAGAAGACGATGTGGTTGCAGGGATCAGATTTGCCAAAACCCTTGACCGGATTGATCCAACCCGGGTAGGTGTGTTGGGCGGCAGCCACGGCGGTCATCTGACCCTGCGTGCAGCCGAAGTGATGGGGAATGAAATCTCTGGAGCGGCGGCAGGCTCGCCCTGGATGACCAATCCGCAGCTATATCTGTATGGCGACTATGATACACCGCCCCTTTCCGAGATTTCGCCGGCAGCCAGAGAAACCATCGAGAAAAACCGGCCGCTCGCTCGGGGGCTTGAGAAAAAATATGGTATGGACGGATTGGCAAAATTGATTGCCGAGCGCTCGATTGAGTGGAACGCCGAAAACATTATGGTTCCCGTATTGTTTCTGACCAGCAATGGGGATGTCCAGGTGCCTCACATTTTGGTGCAGCCCACCATTGAACGACTGCAGGCTGCCGGCAAGGATGTAACCGTGTATACTGCCGAGAAAAGCGTGCATGGTTTTTATTGGGGGCGAGACATTGACGGAGGAGCACGCAGCGGTTTGGGAAAGAAAACCGATATTGAATTACAGGAAGAAGAGATGGCCCGTCAATATATCCTGGCCTTCTTTCGGAGAGTATTTGGAGAAGATTGATCATCCATCTTGCTCACTTCCAGGCCTGGCTGCTTTTCACCAGTAGTCCAAATTTTATCTCCAAATAATACCAAAGGAAGTGATAACTATGAAAGCATACTGTATTTTTATGGTTTTCATTGGTTTTATGATTATTGGAGGATCCGGTAAGAATAATAACAATGATTTGGCGCCTCCTTATCCCGTAGGCCTGAGCGATGCCACGATCCAGGTGGGCGCAGTCATTCGGGACTATCGCGTGTACGTTCCTGCCAACCTGCCTTCGCCGCCCAAGGCGCTGGTGTTCGTACTCCACGGAGGCGGGGGAGAAGGCCTGAATATCGCCAATAGCGGAGCCCATCCTCTATCGGTCTTCCGGACAGTGGCCGATCGGGAAGGGTTCGTGATAATTTTCCCCGGCGGACTTCCCGCCAAGGATGGAAAGCCAGGCTGGGATGACTGCCGGAGTGATAACCTTATGGCTAGCGGCGCCGATGATATAGCATTCCTGGATGCCCTGATCGATCTGGTGAGAGTCCAGTATGGGCTCCCCATCTCACGGATATTCATGTCCGGCGGCTCCAATGGAGCCCAGATGACGCTCTCCTACGCGATTACTCGCTCCACCAACGTGGCGGCGGTTGCCACATCTAACGGCAACCTTCCCCTCAATCCGAAGCCGGGAGCCTGCAGTGCCGCTCCGTCCAGACCGGTACCCATCCTGATGACCCATGGCGCCGCAGATGCCATGATGCCTTACGATGGCGGCTGTGTCGCCAACATCGGAGGGGGCTGTAGCCGTGGCCGCGTGATCGGTGCGGAGGCCACGCGGGAATACTGGCTCGCGGTCAACGGTCTCACGGGCGTGACACCCACCCAGTCCATGATCGAACTAGATCTGACGGATGGAGGTCCAGCGAACCGCTTTCTCTATGCTGGGGGCCTTCCCGTCGAATGGTGGCGCATGGATGGGGCCGGACATACTGTGGCCAGCCGTACCGTCCTGGTGGACCCCAATCCCCTGACCGGCACTCAGAACCGGGATGTGGAGTTCGCCGAGATCGCCTGGGACTTCTTCGAGTCCCGTATATCGTGCGGGGTCATCTATTTACCCTATGTTGTTAGATATCAGAGTTTAGACTAATTTGAGGGCGGTCTGTTTGCACAAACCGCCCTGTGGCAAAATAGGGTTATGCCTAAGAAACATGACCCTAAAGCCAAAGAGTACTTTAACAAACTGATCCAATTTCGTCAAGCGGCATATGAGAGATTGGGTACTGCACAGGATGCGTTGTTTGAATTAACCGATGCGGTCATAGCAACGCCAGCAGCACAATCATTTGTAAGTCTATCGAGTTCTGACTATTTTCGTCGGAAGTGGTCGAGCGCGTATGAGGCGCTGCAAGATGGTCGTCCAAAGCGAGAAGAGTTGATGAAACTCTACAGCCAGTATGTCAACTTGGAAAAGCGTCCCATGTTGGCAGGCGATCACACTGCCTGGCCTCGGCCAACGGCTTACACGCTGCGTGATCGAACGGTAGAACACCAACCCGACCCGGTGCCGGGTAACCGTCCGATCACATTGGGACACGGCTACAGCACATTGGTCTGGGTACCTGAAGGCAGAGGTAGTTGGGCTCTACCCTTGATCCATGAACGCATTACGAGCCAGGAAACGTCATTGGACAAAGCCAGCCAGCACTTGCGCAAAGCACAAAACCTGCTTTCCCAACGGATCATTTCTCTGTGGGATGCTGAGTACGGTTGTGCACCCTTCTTGCTGACCACAGCCGATATTCCATCGGACAAGATCATTCGCCTGCGTTCCAACCTGCGCTTGTTTGGCCCACCACCTGCTTACAGCGGGAAAGGGCGACCAGCCATTCATGGCGACAAGTTCAAGCTCAAAGACCCGATGACTTGGTGGCAACCCGTTGAAGACTTTGAAATGCAAGATGCCGATCTGGGAAAAGTACATGTCCAGATTTGGAATGACTTACACTTCCAAAAGGCTGCCAAGTGCTCTTTCCAAGTAGCTCGACTGGAACGCCTGGAAAACAAAGGCTCGAGACGTTTTCCAAAGGTCATCTGGATTACCTGGGTCGGACAGTCTCCGCCTGAACCAACTACTTGGTGGCAACGTTACTTCCGCCGGTACCCAGTTGAACACTGGTATCGCTTTGCCAAGCAACGCTTATACTGGACACTTCCCATGTTCAGTACCCCGGAACAATCAGAACGCTGGAGTGACCTGATGCCCTTGATAACCTGGGAACTCTGGCTGGCACGGCCCATTGGCGTGGACAAACCCTTCCCTTGGCAAAAAAAGCTGCCAGAGTTGACACCCGGTCGGGTTTGCCAGGGTTGGGATGACATTTTCAGTGAGATTGGCACTCCTGCCCAGGCACCAAAACATCGTGGAAATGCTCCTGGTTGGTCAAAAGGGCTGCCACGCCAACGCCGACAACGCTTTGATGTGGTCAAAAGAGCCAAAAATCTGTCTGTAAGTGCTCCATCAGCCGCTTGATTTTGGATTAGTAAGGTTCTGGTCTTCTAGCTCGGCATCGCCGAGTTGTTCGTCATAGTCTAAACTCTAAAAGATAGTATCCTTTAATATTTTCAACTTTGATATTCGGATGTACAACCCATCTTTGCTTCATATAATCCATAAGTAAATTAATGACTGTAGTGCGCCGAAAATCCTGCTGTTTTTGATGCTG
>Ga0172375_10012295_pt1 | contig 10744 bp, 10 predicted proteins | sample LakKiv1m_FD_114537 | JGI IMG/M metagenome (GOLD analysis project Ga0172375, IMG submission 114537) | Freshwater microbial communities from Kabuno Bay, South-Kivu, Congo - kab_092012_11.1m | ecosystem: Environmental > Aquatic > Freshwater > Lake | place: Democratic Republic of the Congo...
CGGAGAAATGTATGTCCATAGTAATCCTACACTGAAACTTGAAAGAAAATATCCAACACCTTTCGTAGTGCTTAAAACCCCGTATCCAGTACCGTGAAGGTCATCGGTTATCAAAGCCGAAGTCAGCGAAGGTTCGGTTGCTTCAACTATGGCAGTGTAAATTCCATTTATTGCAAAAAGTAAAACCAAAAACCAAAAATTTCCATCGGCCATAATAAATCCAAAGCAGAGCAGGGCAAATAAGAAATAACCGATGCCAAGTATACTTTTTTTGCTATATTTGTCTGCTAACACGCCGAAAGGAAAGCCGACCACTGCATAAACAACATTACTAAACGTATAAAGCCCGACTGATAGCGTTCCAGCTAAAATTAAGCCATACACTGGTGAGAGCAAGTTTTCTGCTCTTAAAATTAATAATGTAACGGCAAAGTTTGAGATGCCAAAAAGTCCGACTGGAATTAGAAACTTTTTGAATTTTGCAGGTAAGTCCCTTATACTCTGCCAAGTATTTCTGATATCTGACTTTTTTGCCTTTTCTTTTACTAAAAACAGAATGGATATAGTGGCGCAAAGACCAGGTATAAGGGTGATTAAAAAAATTGTCTTTATCGGAACTCTGGTTATCAAAAGCGTAGCTGTTAGCGGCCCTGCAATAGCGCCGAGTGTGTCCATTACACGATGAAATGCAAACGCCCGACCAACTATTTCTGGACGCGTAGATTCAACTAATAATGCATCTCTTGCGGGCGACCTGATAGACCAGCCAATCCAGCCGACAGTTCTGCCAATCAATATGTGCCACCAATTTGTAGCAAAAGCAAAACTAGCTTTACTAAATGCGGTAATAAAATATCCGATTGCCGCCAAGCCTTTCCGCTTGCCAATTCTGTCTGAATACCAGCCAGACCATACCTCAAAAATTGTTGAAAAACCATCGGCTACTCCTTCAATCAGCCCCAATGCAAACGCTGGAGCGTATAAAACAGATGAAAGAAAAATCGGCAAAACCGCAGAAGCCATTTCGTGATTCCAATCAGAAAAAAGGCTTGCCAATCCCATTCCGAGGATATTTTTATTTAACCATTTTTCTTTTTTATTATTTTCCATATATATATTAATTTTATCAAAAAAACCGACCTATTAAAAGGCGGCTTTTAAAAAAATGCGCGGGTGGCTGCCTGCCCGCAATGCAAAGCATAGCTTTGGCAGGCGGGGACGATTTTCTTTGTCCGTCCGAAGCTCGCAAGCGAAGGAGGAGAACCTTTAACTGGGAGAAGGCATTCCCAGAACCTGAGTTAGTTGTTAAGGAAATTAGTCACCTACTGAGTCTATCCTGACATTTCGGGTAAGATTACACCACTTCTGCTTGATAACACTGCTCGCAATAAACTGTTTCTTTGCGGTCTGGAGCGTAAGAGGTCTCAAATTCATTGACACATCCTTCTTTCATACACTTCCTGTGCCAAAGTCTTAAAGGATTTTTTAAGGATAGCCTCTGACCATGACGACAGCTTGGACAAAGTCTTGGCAGTGGAATTTTGAAACGACGATAAAAATTCAGCTCCATTGGAATTATTTTAAACGCCGTAAAACATTGTTCGTGACATTGCCCGCTGTGCTCGCATCCGACAACCTCGTTAACAATATCGTCTTTAACTTCATCAATGTTGTCTGGAAGATTTTTTGAATCTATGGTTATGTTATAATTTTTTGGCTCAGAGTCGCGCCATCCATAATCTCTCTCTATTGCTTTTTCTTTTGTTATTGGATAATACTCTTGGGCAACAGTTTCGTTATATTTAAATAGAGAAATGTCAGCAGGAAAAAATTCTCCGTATTCTTTATTCTGCCTCATGCTCTCAATAATTTTTGTAACAAGTTTCTCATACTCGTCTTTAGTATATTGCTTATTCAAAGCGCAATAAGATTTATTTTTTAACCCAACGCATCCAAAGATATTATTACAGTCAAAACAATTATATGAATACTGCACATCAAAACCTCCCCAAATATATACCGATCCCAAAACACGCTGAGCGGAAACGCTTAAACACTCATAAAAAAGCTCTGCTCCATTCCACGCAATATAAGCGTCCATACCGTCACGAGTTTTCACATGAGATCTAAATGTATAGTGGACATTTTCTACATCTTCACGTAAACTAAAACCCATATAGCAATTACGAGCATTAGAAATGTCATCTCCTACAACATTTTCCGATTTTAAAATTGCTGCATATTTATGAGGAGTAATAAGTTTTAATTCTTCGAATTCCTTTTTTGCTTCCAAAAGACTAGCATGACTTCCAATTTTTTCTTTAATTGTCTTTTGATATTCTTCTTTAGAATAAGGTTCGTTATAGATATAATATTGCTTATTTCTCAACCCAACACAACCAAAACAGCTTTGGCAACCACGGCAGTCATACAAAAACCATGAGTCCAAACAACTGTCGCACGCTTGAGAAAAGAAGAGTCTACTTGATTTTTGACAATCAACAAGCTCATACGAATATTCACTATGATTGCATTGATGAAGATCAAGGCAATTCTTAGTATCTAATAAAGCTCCGAAAAGATAAGCAGAATCTTCTGCTCCGTCAAGACCAGCCACAAAATAACAATCTTTAATATTTAAAGCGTTATTTGAGTATTCACTATCGACTATATTCTTTTGAATAAGATTTGGATGCGGTATAGCAACAAGCAAATCATTGAACTGCTCAAAAAATTTTCTACTAAAATTATACTCTCGACCGTATTCTAATGGGTCCCACGCATCACTTCTCCAATAATCTTGCTTATATACTTTGTACGGTTTATCGGGGGCAAACACTGATAATATATTTTCGCCAGTCGCATCACATTTACGCCTATACCAAGTTCTCTCATTACGAAACAACATTCTGCGCACCATTCTACACTCGGGACACCAAGTTGGTGCTGGAACTTTTATCTTCTCATAAAACGCAAAATCGTCGGACTTTATTACAAAGTCCTTTTTGCAGTTTTGACAATTTCTTGTTTCAGAATTCATATTATATAACTTTAACAAAAAAAATAACCGAGTTCAAATCCCTTTATCTGTCACCCAAAATCAAACAAAAATCCCGAACCTTCCTATCGACGAGACAGGCAAAAGTGTCGGGATTTCGTGGCGCCCCCTACTGGATGCGTTCAGAACAATAGATTGGCAAGTTATGAAGGCCGAGATGGACAATTTATGTTTAATTTGAAGCAAAAAAAGAGCTCGAGAATTTCCCGAGCCTATATAAAACGCTGAACAAAAAACGATTCCGCGAAGAGAAGCAAACTAACTGCTACCCATGCGATACATCTGATTGGTGCCCAGTTGTAATACTTTGTCGTCCTCACATGGTATTCAAGCAAGGAAGACAGCGCGCACAACATGGTCAATATCGCATAAGTCAACTGAAACGCCCTGCTACCGTGCAAAGCGGTAAGCTGATAAGCGAACATCAACACGATGCAGATGATTGAGAAAAAGCTGGAAAACAATGCAACGGAATCGATAAACTTACTGAATCCGTATCGCAGTGCCTGTTTCATCACTTCCTCCTTTGCTTCGTATCTCTACGTACAAAGAATTCTCCAAGGTTTCTGTTTCCACAACTGCCGTCGCAACAACCGATGATTTCAGTTGTACATTTGTGCTCGGGGTCTGGAAAACGATAGTAATCTTCACCGTGATCGTCAATAAGGGTAGCTGTGGCTGTCATTCTGGCATGACGCTTACCATCACAACCAAATCGCCACTCTGGACGACTCTCGTATGTTCGCTTCAGTGGACGATTGGCTACAGAACGAAAGATTCTGAATTTCACATATTTACTCATTGCTTTCTCCTTTGCCCGTCTTCTTTGACGCAGATAGTTGAAATGACTATCGTATTCTTCCCGATAATCTGTGGAGGTTCATCAAAAAGCATATTCATCACCTCTGCCGTAGAAAGAGTGCGTTTCCGCCCCTTCTTTTTCATAACTTTCTCCTTCCGTATGAAGTTGTCAGAGAACAACACTAATTACTGATACTAAAAGATTACCACCATACCACAAATTAATCAAACAAAAAAACCACGGGGCGAGTCCACGTGGTCGTGGTAAAAAGAAATCATCTTCCCTTTGGCTTTATTGTGAATGTGCAACTCCAGGGAGCGAACTTATGACTTCTGCGATTCTTACCCGTTTTACTTATTGCACCCAACGGTCCAGGTTTATTAGGAATTGGCAGAAGAAACTGTATTCCGCCTCCTCCTTCAAAAGGAAGAACGCAGAACACGTTACCCTCTTCCGTAAATCTAACATTAGCCAGCATTGAGTCATTTATCGCTACTGCTATAAGCTTTATCCGCTTGAATCTGTGGCTGAAAGATAACACGCCACTGCTGAAAAATCTTCCACCAACCTTAACTTGTAGCCATCCTCTGACTGTTTTCACTGCTCGCTCCTTTCTTTTATTTAATTTAACTCTAACAAAAAAACTAACCAAGTTCAAATCCCCTTGCCTGTCACCCAAAACCAAACAAAAATCCCGAACCTTCCTATCGACGAGACAGGCAAAAGTGTCGGGAAATCGTTGCGCGGGGTCGTGGACGATGTTAGAACTAGGGTTGCGGCTAATTTGGCCTAACTTAGCTAATTCGAGCTTAAATATCTCTCTCCTCTATCTGGTAAAACTGTTACTACATTTTTATATCTCTTATTCAATTCTTGAGCTGCCAATACATTAGCGCCCGAACTTATACCAACTAAAATTCCGTAATTCTTCGCTAATCTTTTAGCCATATTAATAGCATCATCGCTCTTTACGGTTATGACTTCATCAATCAAAAATATATTATCTTCAACTAATTCAGGAATAAACCCTTCGCCTATTCCTTGAATTTTATGTAATCCGGATTTACCACCTGATAAAACCGCCGATTCTTTAGGTTCAACAGCAACAATTTTTATTTTCGGATTTATTGTCCTCAGTGCTTTAGCCACTCCTATTAAAGTTCCTCCCGTCCCTACTCCGGCTACAAAAGCATCAATTTTACCACTCATTTGTTTTATAATCTCTTTTCCAATTCCTTTCTCGTGAGCTTTAATATTATCGGGATTTTTAAATTGTCTTGGCAACCAAGCCCCCTTGTTAAGCTTTATGATTTCTTGATACTTTTTAAGCGCGCCTGCCATATCTTCTTTCGCTGAAGTCAAAATAATTTTAGCCCCGAATGCCTCCATCATCCTCCTTCTTTCTATGCTCATTGAATCTGGCATAACTGCAATAAATTTATAGCCCTTAATAGCTGAAATCATAGCAAAAGCAATTCCGGTATTACCCGAAGTAACCTCAATTATTTTATCTCCCTTTTTTAAATCACCTCTTTCTTCTGCTTTTTGAACCATATGCCAAACCATCCTGTCTTTAATGCTCCCCGTAGGGTTAGTTGTCTCAAGTTTCGCAAATATATTTCCAATCCTTATTAGTGGCGTGTTGCCTATTGTGTTTAAAATATTAAATTTGTTGATTTTCATATTAGTTAGTTAATTATTTTAATAAAACAAAAAACCTCTTTCCAGGAGGTTGGTTAGATATTTATTTGACTAATTAGTAGAAATTACAGACGAATCAAACCAACCCCCTTTTTACAAGAGGCACGGCAACAAATAATCGCTTGATTGTTGATTTGATTAATACTCATGTTCCTATTTTTAGATTAACAAACTTTTATTTCATTGTCAACAAAAAAACCGCCAATAAAAGTGGCTCCCGGAAAAAGCGCGGGTGGCTGGACGATTTCCGCCGCCCTTCGGGGCGAGCCTCGCCTGCTGGCGGGAACTTTTGATTGGGAGAAAGTGTTCCCAGAACCTGAGTTAACGATTAAAGAAATCAATCAATTGCTGGCTCTAGTTTGAGACCATCTCGTAGTTTAACGTAATGTTTAACAATTATTTGACGCCAATAAAAATATTCTCATTCAAATATTTTCTGGTATATGGCCCAAAAAACCCAGTGGGGCCTGACAACCCTAATGGCTCTAAAATTTGCCTTTTATATTGATTCTGAAATTTCATCACTGCTTTTTTAGTAACTGAACCGAAATAACTGGTCACGCCAACTTCACTTTCCCAAAAACCTTCATTTATTAATAATTGTTGTAAAATCTTAACATCATTACCTCTCATACCCATTTTCAAATTGCTCTGCAGAAGCTGAGGAAAAAGCATTAAGTCTTTATTAATCTCGCTCAATTTACCGCTCATTTCAAATCTTCTAACAATTACATCATTATTAAATAAAACCACTAAATCTTGAGAAACATCTTTCAGCTCGGCGTTAGTCAATTTAATATCAACCCCATCGTCATTCACCCAATAATTGTGACCTCCTTGCCAAATTCGCCTTGGTAGTTTCAAACTCTCATTAAAAACCAAAAATAAATTGACTTTTGTTTGGCTATCGTTAATTTCAGAAATACCGCTCACTAACATTGGGAAATAAAAATAATTACTTTTGAATCTATAGATTAATGGTTTAATTGTAGTTTGAGTTTCACTTAAATTAACGATATCAAAAACAAAATAATTAATGTTACGCTTTAAGTAACTCTGCAAACCCGCCTTGAACTCTTCGGAAATTTGTTTTTTCTCCAAAGTTTTTTGGGTAGAAAAATCATCTATCCATTTAGAAAAATCCTCCTGTTTATTTACTCTAACAACCGTTACGTCATGAGCACCAATAATTTTTTGAAAAATTACTTCAACACCATTTGTTGCTCCAGGTGCATTAAAACCACTGTCCCTGCCCCCACTTAAATTTTGCTCCTGCATGGCATCTATTTTTTCATTCAAAATTTTTACCAACTTTTCGAAAATTACTGTTTCACCTTCTTTTATTTCCGAAGGTTCGGTGGGCAATGGTACCACTTTCAAAAGTGTTGCAGATTGACTACCTGCCGGTTTCTCCCAATTAGTAGATAAAACCAACATTTCTTCTTGACCATCCCAAGCAATAATAGCATTTTGGTCTGTTTGCTCGACATTAATATTGCGTGGCCAAATCCAAACACCACCATTAGCTTCTGCTAAAAATGGGATAACGATAATAATAGAAAAAACAAATATTATAAAATAAAAAAGATTTTTCATATTTTTACTTTTATTTTTTAATTAATAACTTATTATATAATCCTAACAAAAAAACTATCTAAAATAAAGGTGGTGGTTCGAATCCCCTTGCCTATCATGCAAAATCAAACAAAAATCCCGAACCTTCCTATCGGCAAGACGGGTAAAAGTGTCGGGATTTCATGGCGCGGGTGGCTGCCTGCCCGCAATGCTACGCATAGGCTTTGCAGGCGGGGACGATTTCCGCCGCCCTTCGGGGCGAGCCTCGCCTGCTGGCGGGAACTTTTGATTGGGAAAAAGTATTCCCAGAACCAGAAATGATTATAAGAGATATTAACTACTTATTGAGTTTAATCTAAATTAATCCTCTCTATTATTGACTTGCGTTTTTATATATACTAATATAATTAAATGCAACATTGGTGCAATAATAATTATGGACACAATACACGAAGCAATTCAATCTCTTGGGGGTCGCTTAACTAAAACCAGGAAAACAATCATTAATGTTTTGTTGCAAAACTATTGTCTTTTGTCAAAACAAGAATTAGCTAAAAAACTAGAAGTTAAGAATATTAAACCAAATCGTTCCACCATTTACCGAGAACTACGGTTTTTAATAAGAAACAACATTATTATAAAAAGTGCCGTTGCCGGAGTTGATTACTATGAAATACCAAAAGATCACCACCACCATCTTGTCTGTATGAATTGCAATTCAATTGACAAGGTTGAAGCTGGAGACAATTTAGAAAAGCAAGAAAAATCAATAGAAAAAAATAATAAATTTAAAATAATTAATCACTCGCTTGAATTTTATGGCTTATGTAATAAATGCCAAAAATTAGCGACAAAAATTTAAAAATATGAAAAAAATAATATTTATAGTAGGGATTATCATAATTATTGGTTTGGGGCTTTACGCTATTTTAAATATTGCACCAAGCACAAAAAATAATTCTCAAAAAATTACTATTGTTACTACACTCTTCCCGCTATACGACTTTGCTAAAAATGTTGGACAAGATAAGGTTAATGTTTCGCTTTTACTTCCTCCAGGAGTTGAAGCTCACACATTTGAACCAAGGCCAAGCGACATAACAAAAATAAACAACGCTAATATTTTTGTTTATACTGGTAAATTTATGGAGCCCTGGGCGCATGACATTATTGAAGGTGCAAACAAAAAAGTTAAAGTGGTTGATGCCAGTGCTAATATTGAGATGATGAAAGAAGAACATGAGCATGAGCACGAGCACAAACATGAAGAAGACAATCATCATGAAGAAGAGCATGAAGATGAACACGGCCACGAACATGGTGGAGTTGATCCACATATTTGGCTTGATTTTGATAATGCCAAAATTATGGCAGAAAACATTGCAAAAGCGCTTATCGCAATTGACCCACAAAATACCGAATATTACCAGAATAATTTAAAATCATATCAAGATAATTTGGCTAAATTAGATAGCTCTTATAAAAGCGCGCTGATAACCTGCAAAACAAAAACTATTGTTTACGGAGGACATTATGCTTTTGATTATATGGGAAAGAGATATGGCTTGGCATATGAATCAGCTTATGGCATTTCACCAGATTCTGAGCCGTCAGCACAGGATTTAGCTGGGCTTATTGAGCAAATCAAAACTCAGAAAATTAGTTATGTATTTTTTGAGGAACTAGTTAGCCCAAAAGTTGCCCAAACTCTTGCTAAGGAAACCGGAGCTTCGCTTTTGCTTCTTAATCCAGCACACAATCTCACCAAAGACGAATTTGCAAAAAATGAATCTTTTATATCAATTATGGAAAAGAACTTGGGCAATCTTAAAACTGGGCTTTCTTGCAAAAAATAAATGAACTCAATTACTGAAATAAAAAATCTTTCTGTAAAATATGGGGCAACTGTTGCTTTAGAAAACATTTCTTGCCAAATAGAGCAAGGTGATTTTGTAGGGTTAGTTGGGCCAAATGGTGGTGGAAAAACAACGCTCGCCAAAACAATCCTTGGTCTTTTGTCCCCAAACCAAGGCAAAATCATACTCTTTGGAAAAGATAGTACCAAGTTTAGCGATTGGCAAAAAATTGGCTATTTACCACAGAAACATACAAGCATTAATCCCCTTTTCCCGGCAAATGTTGGCGAGGTTGTATCGCTTGGTTTGTTGTCGGCTAAAAAACGACCAAAAAAAATTTCTACAACTGACTGGAAAGAAATTGACCTACTACTTAAAGATATTGGAATATTTGATTTAAAAAACAAACTTATTTCTGAATTATCTGGCGGGCAACAACAAAAAGTAATGCTAGCTCGCGCTCTTATTTCAAAACCAAAGATTCTTGTTTTAGACGAGCCGTCAACTGCTCTTGATCCAAAATCAAGAGAAGATTTTTTTGCCCGCCTTGAGAAATTAAACAAAGAAATAAAAACAACTATTATTCTTATTACCCACGATACTGGCTATGTTGGAAAATATGCCAATAAGCTTTTATACATTGACCGCAAATTAGTTTTCTTTGGAAATATAAACGAATTTTGCCAGAACGGTGAAAACATTTCCTCGTGTTTTGAAAAAAAGGACAATCATATTATTTGGCATCAACATAACTAATATGGAACTTATTCAAATTCTACAATATTCATTTATTCAAAAGGCATTTATTGCCGGTTCATTTGTAGCCATTGCTTGTGCAACATTAGGAATATTTTTAGTTCTTCGCAAAATGTCTTTAATTGGAGATGGGCTTTCTCATGTTAGCTTTGGGGCTATTGCCTTAGGATTATTTTTTGGCTTATACCCTTTTTATATTGCTGTGCCGCTTGTTGCATTGGCTTCAATTCTGATCTTAAAAATCAGTGAAAAAGCGCGCGTTTACGGAGACGCAGCTATTGGCATTGTTTCAGCTATAGGTATTGCTGGAGGCGTAATTTTGGCGAGCTTATCTAGGGGTTTTAATGTTGATTTATTTAGCTATCTTTTTGGTAATATTTTAGCCATTAGCACAAGCGAGGCAGTGTTGTCGGTAATTTTATCTTTTATTGTTATCTCGGTTGTAGCTTTCTTCTACTGGGATTTATTTTCTGCTACCTTTGACGAAGAATATGCTAAAACTACCGGCATAAAAACTAATTTCATAAATATTCTACTTACTGTTCTCACTGCTATTACTGTTGTGCTTTCGGTAAGGGTTGTGGGTATTATGCTAGTTTCTGCGCTTTTAATTTTGCCAGCGGTAACTGCGCTTCAAGTTTCTAAAAATTTTAGAACCGCCCTTGTTTTGGGCGGATTGTTTGCACTAATTTCTGTGCTATTAGGTATTATTTTTTCTTATATTTTAGATCTTCCAGCTGGAGCAACAATTGTAATGCTTAATGCTATATTCTTTGCATTAGCATTTCTCTACAAAAAAGTGACTTAGGTTCAAATCCCCTTGCCTGTCACCCAAAACCAAACAAAAATCCCGAACAAAATTGTCGGGAAATTGTGGCGCAACCTCGTGAACAATGTTAGAACCATTATTCAGAAGAACGAGAGCATAGTTTATGTTCCAGATTTAAGAATTACTTAACTATTTTTATGGCTTTCCCTTCAATAAGTGCCTCTGTA
>Ga0172375_10012296_pt1 | contig 10743 bp, 9 predicted proteins | sample LakKiv1m_FD_114537 | JGI IMG/M metagenome (GOLD analysis project Ga0172375, IMG submission 114537) | Freshwater microbial communities from Kabuno Bay, South-Kivu, Congo - kab_092012_11.1m | ecosystem: Environmental > Aquatic > Freshwater > Lake | place: Democratic Republic of the Congo...
GATGAATGATTTCCGCGACGCGCCAATCACCACCGGGCAACCCAGCGAGCCGAGCGTTTCCAAGTGTGCCAGCAACGCCACGTTGTGCGCCACAGTTTTCCCGAACCCGATGCCCGGGTCAATCGCGATTTGCGATTTTTTTATCCCGCGCGACTCCGCGAACGCAATCCGCTCCGCCAGAAAATCCCGCACCTCCGCCACGACATCGCCGTAACGCGGCTCCACTTGCATCGTCCGCGGTGTCCCCTGCATGTGCATCAACACCACGCCCGCGCCCGCCTCGCGCACCACGTCGGCCATTCGCGCATCGAACTGCAGCGCGCTGATGTCGTTCACGATTCGCGCCCCCGCCGCCAGCGCCCGCTCCGCGACCGCCGCTTTCGTTGTGTCCACCGAGATACACAACGTGGGAGCGGCCTCAGTGCCGCGACTGCGAACTGTCGCCAGCCGTTCTATCACCGGCACCACGCGACGGATTTCCTCCTCTGCGCTCACTGGCTCTGCTCCGGGTCGCGTGCTCTCGCCGCCGATGTCAATGATGTCCGCGCCAGCGGCTGACATCGCCTGCGCATGCGCGACGGCCCGCTCCGTGTCAGCGAACGCGCCACCGTCGGAGAACTAATCTGGCGTGACGTTGAGGATACCCATCACCAACGTCCGCGTCGTGTTCCACTGGAAAGGCGTTGTCACGCTGCCAGTGTACGCGAACTTCCCCCTGAGAATCAACCTTGCGGAACGCTTCGGTCTGCGTAATTCTGGCGGCGTGTTCACCGTCAGCGACAACGAACGCGGACAGCGGCTCGACCGGTTCCTGCAAACGCAGATACCGGCGCGGTCGCGCGCGTTTCTCCAGAAGTTGATCGTGGACTCACACGTCCGCGTCAACGGCCAGCCGAGCAAGGCGAGCTACAAAGTCCGGGTCGGCGACGTTGTTAGTGTCGAGGTGCCGCCGCCGGTGCCGTTGGCGGCACAGCCGGAACAAATCCGGCTCACGGTGCTCTTCGAGGACGACGACCTGATCGTCGTCAACAAAGCGGCTGGCATGGTCGTGCACCCAGCGGCGGGGAACTTCGCGCACACGCTCGTTAACGCGCTGCTGCATCATTGCCGGGGACAACTCTCCGGCATCGGCGGCGTCGAGAGGCCGGGGATTGTTCACCGTCTCGACAAAGGGACGAGCGGTTGCATCGTCGTCGTAAAAACCGATGCGGCGCACCAAAGTCTCGTCGCGCAGTTCAAGGCGCGGAAGGTGCGGAAGATATACCGGGCGATTTGCTGGGGGAAATTTATCCGGCCAACCGGTCGGATCGAAGCCCATATCGGGAGAAGCGAGCGCGACCGGAAAAAGATGTCAGCGCGGGCAAGCCGGGGACGCGCGGCGTTGAGCGAATACTGGGTGTTGAAGCAGATGCCGGCGTTCGCGCTGGTGGAGGTGACGCCGCACACAGGGCGAACGCACCAGATTCGGGTCCACATGGCGCACATCGGACATCCGCTTGTCGGCGACACGGTCTATGGCCGGTCGCGCGCGGCGGAGATTGCCGTTGACCGGCCGATGTTGCACGCCTACAAACTCGGTTTCACACATCCGCGCACCGGCGCGTGGATGGAGTTCGAGGCGCCGGTGCCGGAAGACATGGCGAATTTATGCAAGAGCTGAATCGAATCGTTGACGACACCATCAAGGCATTGGAGGAAATGAAACGCTCCGGCGTCACACACGTCGAGGTCTCGCGGGCGACGCTGGAGGAGTTGGGAAAACCGCCGCGTCACCCCATCATGACGCTCGCGGCGGCGGTCAAAGGCTGCCGGAAATGCGCGGAGCTGGCGCGGACGCGGCGCAACATCGTGTTCGGCACCGGCAATCCTCGCGCGGAGTTGATGTTCATCGGCGAGGCGCCGGGCGCGGACGAGGACGCGCAGGGCGAACCGTTTGTCGGGCGCGCGGGACAGTTGTTGACGAAGATCATCGAGGCGATGGGAATGAAACGCAGCGAAGTGTACATTGCCAACGTCTTGAAGTGCCGGCCGCCGGAGAACCGGACGCCGTTGCCGGATGAGACGGTGAATTGCCTGCCATATCTGGAGAAGCAAATCGAGATGATCCGTCCGAAGGTGATCGTGGCGCTGGGGGCGACGGCGTTGCGGGCGTTGCTCGACATCCAGATCGGCATCACGAAGATGCGCGGCAACTGGTACACATACCGCGACATTTCGATCATGCCGACGTTTCACCCGGCGTACTTGCTCCGCAACCCGCCCGCAAAGAAGGAAGTCTGGCAGGACATGAAGGCTGTGCTCGCGAAGCTGGGTCGCGAGGTGCCGAAGAAGTCCTGACCGCTACAGCAAACTCGCCCAGCGTTCGAAGACCATGGCGCCGATTTCCTGAAGCGGCTTGAGGTGTTTGTCCGCTTCGTTGAGGATCGTCTTCGCCTCCACGCCGGCGGCTTTCAATTCGCTGGCGAACGCCGCGGTCATCTCGCCAAGCTGGTCGCGGGTCATTTCCAAGTGAAACAGCAGGCCGTAGGCGTGGAAACCGTGGCGGAACGCCTGGTGCTCGGTCAATGCGGAGGATGCCAGCGAGACGGCGCTGCGCGGCAACTCGAAGACGTCGCCATGCCAGTGCAGCGCCATGAACGAAGACGGGAGACGGTTGAAGAGAGTGTCGCGTCGTGTCTCAAACTCCAACGTCACTTCGTGCCAGCCGATTTCCTTTTGTTGGCCTTTGGTTACTTTCGCGCCGAGCGCCGCCGCGAGCAACTGGCTGCCCAGACAGACGCCGAGGATCGGTTTGCCGGCGCGCAGCGCCTGCTCGATCAGGTGAAGCTCGTCGAGCAGGCACGGAAACTGTTCCTGCTGATAAACACTTTGCGGACCGCCCATGACGATCAATCCGGCGGCCCCGCCCAGTTCCTTCGGCACCGGCTCGCCATCGAACGAGCGGATGGTTTGGAATGTGCATCCCTTCAGCGCGTCGGCGATGAGGCCGGGCGTTTCGCAGGCGGCGTGCTGGAGGACAATCAGGGAGCGGGCGGTCATGAGTTCGGGTTGCCGGCGCGTCTCTCATCAATGAGCCGGCACGCTTCGAGCATGAGGGCGGAGGGATTCTCGAGGATGGCGAGCGAAGGCGCCGTGACACCGGCGCGAAAGATGAATTGGCCCTGGGCCACGGTGACAAGCTGATAAAACGCTTCCTTGCCTTTCAGACCATCGTGGGTCTCCGCATTGGCAATGCGGCCGTTGGTAAAGTAGATCTTGCCGATGTTCTGGTCGTCACAGTTCAACTCGAGGCAACCATTCTGGGTTTGGCCGACAAGAGTCTGGAGCAGGCTGATAAGGTTGATGGTGGCCAGATTGCCGACGATGTCGGTGGGACGCGCGCGTTGGAGGTTGAAGTCGGTGATGACCTGAGTCTGGTCAAGGGTGGTCTTGCCGATACGGCGACTGATCCAGGCTTCCGCGTCGGCACGCTCGCCAAGGTACGCGTAGATGATGAACTTGCCGATCTGGATGGCGTCGCCATGCCGCAACAGGACCTCTTTGACGACGCGCCCGTTGACGATGGTGCCGTTGGCGCTGTCGTTGTCGCGCAACAACGCGCCTTCCGGCGTCGCCGTGATCTGCGCGTGGAGACGGGAGACAGCGCCGTCGTCGAGAACGATCTGGTTCAGTTTGGTTCGCCCAATCCGCAGCATCTTGTCGGGCGACAGTTCGTGGAGCGAGTTGTCCGGGGCAATGAGGAAGAATGTTCTCATGTCGGTTCAGAATTTGAAAGTCCACTCGTCGGAGCCGTAACGGTTGCGGACGAGGTCGCGCACGGAATCGAACGGAACGACGCCGAGCGGTTCCGTCGCCTGCCACGCGCGCGCCAGCGCCGACTTGACGGCGGCGCGCACGAGCGCGGCATTGGTCAAGAACTCCCGGTGTGGCCGGCGCTGACGATAGCTGGGTTCGCGTGACGGCATCGGCAGCAGATGTTCCACCAATTCGATGTCAAAGTCGAGCAGGAACGTGCCGTGGAACAGCAGGCACTTCTTCTTCCGCCGCTGCGCGTTGCCGGAAATTTTCAGGTTGCCGAGCGTTAGATCGCTGATGCCGCGCACCGCGAGCGCCTTGCCTAGAGCCGGCAACAGGGCGTCGTGGTGGCGTTGAAGGATGTGGCGGTTCGTCTCGGTGACGCCGGCCAGCGGGCCGGTTCCGGCAATGCGAAGCACGAGCGAGAAATTCAGGCAACCGGGTCCCTGCACGACCGCGCCGCCGCCGGTGCACCGGCGCAAAACCGGAACATTCGCCCGCTGCGCGGCGTCGAGACGGATTTCGCTGCCGGTCTTGTTGGAGTAGCCGAGCACGACGAACGGCACTGGCGATTCCCAAAACCGCAGCACTTCATCTTCGACGCCCGCCTCGCACAAATCCAGCAACGCCTCGTCAGCGGCGAGGTTCTCCTCCGGCGTCGGCAGTGTGAGGTCGAGCTGTTTCACGGCGCGGCCAGTATAACCGGCATTTGTAATTTGGCCAGATTCAGATAACTTGCGCCCACCGGCATGAACTCGCTGAACACGCCCTACATCAATACGATCCCTGCCGACCGCGAGCCGCCCTATCCGGGCGACCGCGACATCGAGCGGCGCATCAAGAGCTACATCCGCTGGAACGCGCTCGCAATGGTCGTCAACGCCAACCGCAACCACCACGGCATCGGCGGCCACATCTCGACCTACGCCTCCGCCGCGACGCTCTACGAAGTCGGCTTCAACCATTTCTTCCGCGCCAACGACATGGTCTTCATCCAGGGACACGCCACGCCCGGCATCTATGCGCGCGCGTTCCTCGAAGGCCGGCTCAGCGAACAGCACCTCCACAATTTCCGGCGCGAACTCGCCGAGGGCGGTGGCCTCTCGTCGTATCCGCACCCGTACCTGATGCCGGAGTTCTGGCAATTCCCGACCGTCTCGATGGGGCTGGGACCGATTCTTTCAATTTACCAGGCGCGCTTCAATCGCTACCTCAAGGCGCGCGGATTTCTGACGGGCGACGAGCCGAAGGTGTGGGCGTTCGTCGGCGACGGCGAGGTGGACGAACCGGAAACGCTCGGCGCCACCACGCTCGCCTCGCGCGAGGAACTCGACAACTTGATCTGGGTCGTCAACTGCAACCTCCAGCGCCTCGACGGCCCCGTGCGCGGCAACGGCAAGATCATTCAGGAACTCGAAGCAGCTTTTCGCGGCGCGGGTTGGAACGTCATCAAGGTCATCTGGGGGCGGGACTGGGACCCGTTGCTCGCCGCCGACAAACACGGCCTGCTTCGGAAACGCATGGAAGAATCCGTGGACGGCGACTACCAGAAATACGTCGTCGAGACGGGCAGCTACACGCGCCGGCATTTCTTCGGCAGATACCCGGAACTCTACGACATGGTCAACCACCTCACCGACGACCAAGTCCGCCGGCTCGGCCGCGGCGGCCACGACCCGCAGAAAGTCTATGCCGCTTACAAGGCCGCCATCGAACACAAAGGCCAGCCGACCGTCATCCTCGCCAAGACCGTCAAAGGCTACGGCCTCGGCGAAGCCGGCGAAGGTCGCAACATCACCCACCAACAAAAACAACTCAACGAAAAGGAACTCCGCGAATTTCGCGCCCGCTTCGGCGTGCCGATCAGCGATGAGATCATCGCCGAGACGCCGTTCTACCGGTCGCCCGACGACAGCGCCGAGACAAAATATCTACTCGAACGCCGCAAAGCCCTCGGCGGTTTCCTGCCGGCGCGCAAGGTGACCGCGCCAAAACTCACGGCGCCGGAGATTCCCGCTGATTTGCTCAAGGGCAGCGGTAACCTCGAAATGTCAACCACGATGGCCTTTGTGCGACTGCTCAGCCAGTTGCTCCGCGACAAACAACTCGGCAAACGCATCGTGCCGATCATCCCCGACGAAGCGCGCACGTTTGGCATGGACGCGTTGTTCCGCGACTACGGCATCTACGCCTGCAAAGGACAACTCTACGAGCCGGTGGATCGCGCCTCGTTGCTCTACTACCGCGAAACCAAGGACGGTCAGATCCTCGAAGAAGGCATCACCGAAGCCGGCGCGATCAGCTCGTGGATTGCCGCCGCCACCGCGTATAGCGGCCACGGCGTGCCGATGATTCCCTTCTACATTTACTACTCGATGTTCGGCCTCCAGCGCGTCGGCGACCTGTTCTGGCTCGCCGGCGACATCCGCGCCCGCGGTTTCCTCTGCGGCGCCACCGCCGGGCGCACCACGCTCAACGGTGAAGGACTCCAACACCAAGACGGCCACAGTCTCCTGCTCGCCAGTGCCATCCCGACGTTACTCGCCTACGAACCGGCATTCGGCTACGAGATCGCCGTCATCATCCGCGAAGGCATCCGGCGGATGCACGAGAACGGCGAGGACATCTTCTACTATCTCGCCCTCCACAACGAGAACTACGCCATGCCCGCGATGCCTGACGGCGTCGAGGAAGGAATCCTCAAGGGCATCTATATGTTCCGGAAATGTTCCGGCCAGCCGCGCGCCAACATTTTCGGGAGCGGCCCAATCCTGCGCGAGGCGTTGCGGGCGCAGGAAATTCTCGCCGAGCGATACGGTGTCGGCGCCAACGTCTGGAGCGTGACCAACTACAAACAGCTCCGTACCGATGCGCTCGGGTGCCGCCGCTGGAACATGCTGCACCCGACCGAGCCACCGCGCCGTTCCCATCTCGAAGCCGCGCTCGAAAACGAAACCGGCCCGTTCATCGCCGTCAGCGACAACATCAAGGCCGTGCCCGACCAGATCGCCCCGTGGATTCCCGGCGGCCTGACGACGCTCGGCACCGACGGTTTTGGCCGGAGCGACACGCGGAAAACGCTGCGCCGGTTCTTCGAGGTGGACGCCGAGAGCGTCGTCATCGCGACGCTCGGTGCGCTCGACAAGAAGCTCGCCGCGCAGGCGATCAAAGATTTAGGCGTTGACCCGGAGAAAAGTTTCCCGCAGGTAGTGTAACACCATGGATATCCGACTCCCCAATCTCGGTGAGGGCGCTGACAGCGGTGTGGTGGTGAACATCCTCGTCAAAGAGGGTGATGCCATCCAAAAAGACCAACCTATCCTCGAACTCGAAACGGAGAAAGCCGTCGGCACCATTCCGACGCCAGCCGCCGGCACCGTGCAAAGCATTCGTGTCAAAGTTGGCGACAAAGTTTCCGTTGGCCAACCCATTCTCACGCTGGCCGGTGGTGTAGCAGCCGCCGTCCCGGCGGCTGTGCGCTCGGAGACACCGGGTGAATACCGTGTGACCCGGAAAGAGGTTGTGCCCGCGCCGCGCATTCCCGGTCTGCCGGTTGCGGCATCGCCGACGGTGCGCCGCGTGGCGCGCGATCTCGGCATTGACCTGAGCCAAGTGCGCGGCACCGAAGCCGGCGGGCGAATCGGCATGGCGGACTTGCGCGCCTACATCCAGCAGCTTCAGCAACTCGCCGTAGGGGCGAGGCATGCCTCGCCCCTACCGGAACCCGCTCTGCAACCGGATTTCGCGCAGTGGGGGACGGTGGTGCACAAACCGTTGTCGGCGCTGCGCCAGACGATTGCGCGGCGGATGAGCGAGTCGTGGAACGCCGTGCCGCGCGTGACGCAGTTCGACGAGGCCGACATCACCGCGCTGAACGAGTTGCGCAAGAAACACGCGACGGCCTACGAGGCGAAGGGCGCACGGCTGACGCTGACAGGGTTTGCGTTGAAAGCGGTGGCGTCGCTGTTGCGGAAACATCCGCAATTCAACGCGAGTCTCGACGAGGCGGCCGGCCAAATCGTGTGGAAGGAGTACATTCACATCGGTGTCGCCGTGGACACCGAGCACGGCTTGATGGTGCCGGTCATCCGGGATGTTGACAAGAAGAGCCTGCTGGAGTTGTCGTAGGAATTGGAACTGCTCGCGGCGAAGGCGCGCGACCGCAAACTGACCGCCGACGAAATGAAAGGCGGCACATTCACGATCTCGAACCAAGGCGGCATCGGCGGCGGCGCCTTCACCCCGATCGTGAACAAACCCGAAGTCGCCATCCTCGGCCTCGGACGCGGCGCGCTCAAGCCGGTCGTGCGCGATGGGCAGGTGGTGCCGCGGCTGATGTTGCCGCTGGCGTTGTCGTACGATCACCGCGCGATTGACGGCGGCAGCGCGGCGCGGTTTATCGTGGATCTCGTGGCGACATTCGAGAACTTCCCCGAAGCGGAGGCGCGGCTCTAGTCATGGAACCGATCAAGACCGACATCGTGGTGGTTGGCGGCGGCCCCGGCGGTTACGCGGCGGCGTTTTATGCGGCGGACAAGGGACGCAAGGTCGTGCTGGTCGAGCAGGAAGAGCGGCTTGGCGGCGTCTGCCTGAACCGCGGCTGCATTCCGTCGAAGGCATACCTCCACGCGGCCAAGTTGCTGGCGGAAGCGCGCGAGTCGGTGCATCGCGGGATCACGTTTGGAGAACCTAGGATTGACCTGAACCAGCTCCGTGCATGGAAAAACTCGATAGTGGAGAAACTCGGCCAAGGCGTCGCCAACCTGGCGCGGACGCGCCGCGTCGAGGTCATGCACGGACGCGGATATTTTGAGGACTCGAAGCTGTTGCGGGTCGAGACGAGCGCGGGCCAGAAATTCCTGAACTACGAGCGCGTCATCGTGGCGACCGGCTCGCGCGCGGCGATCCCGAAAGCGTTTGACCTCGGCAACCCGCGGATCATGACCTCGACGGAGGCGCTCGAGGTCGAGGACATCCCGGCGGAGTTGCTGGTGGTGGGCGGCGGCTACATCGGCATGGAACTCGGCACGGTGTACGCCACGCTCGGCAGCCGCGTGACGGTCGTCGAGGCGCTGCCCGCCGTGCTGTCGGGCGCAGACCCCGACCTCGCGCGGCCCGTGTTGAAATACGCGCAGAAAGCGTTCAAGGAGGTCCGCGTCAGCACGAAGGTGTTGACGATGGCGACCGCCGGCCGCCAGATCAAGGTGCTCTCCGAAACCGGCGGCCAACAACGCGAGGAACTCTACGACCGCGTGCTGGTGTCGGTTGGCCGCCTGCCGAACACGGTGAACCTCGGACTCGAGAACACGCAAGTCACGCGCGACGACAGAGGTTACATCCAAGTGGACACGCAGCAAAAGACATCCGACCCGCTGATCTACGCCATCGGCGATGCAGTGGGCGGCGCGTTGCTCGCACACAAGGCATCGCGGGAAGGTCGCGTGGCGGTGGACGCCATCTGCGGCGAGATGAGCACGCCGGAAGAGCAGATCATTCCCGCCGTGGTGTTCACCGATCCCGAAATCGCCTGGTGTGGCCTCAGCGAAATGGACGCCAAACAGAAAGGCATCGCCGTCCAAGTCGCGAAGTTCCCTTGGGCAGCCTCGGGCCGTGCGATGACGTTTGACCGGACCGACGGCGTGACGAAGCTCGTCATCGAGCCGGAAAGCGAGCGCGTGCTCGGCGTCGGCATCACCGGCCACGGCGCCGGCGAGTTGATCGGCGAGGGCGTGCTGGCGGTCGAGATGGGCGCGACGGCGCGCGATTTGGCGGAGTGCACGCATCCGCACCCGACGTTGTCGGAGACGTTACAGGAGTGCGCTGAAGTGTTCTTCGGGTACGCCACGCACGTCACTGTCCGAAACAAATAGCGCCTGCGATCAATTTCCGTCGCGCTGAACTTGTCCGCGCTTCCCTTGGCGCGTACACTGTTCATCGCTGATGCAACCAGAATACCGGACCGACAAACCGATCCGTCCGCCGCGTGTCCGTTTGCCCGCGCCGGGGCCGGAGCGGACGACGGCTTTCGGGTGGGCGCGTTTTCTCCTGATCGCTGCGCTCGCTCACGGCGCGCTTCTGCTTGTCCTCACCACCATCAAGATCGTCATCGCCGTCCCCAGCATCACCGCCATCTTTGAACAGTTCCCCGCCCCACCCCCGGTCAAGAGCGAGATGGATCCGTTCCGGCCGCTGCGCGACTACGAATACGCCGGCGGCGGTCGTGGCGGTCAAGGTGGCAGCGGCGTCCCGATCTCCACTCCGGCCTACAACGCCGCCGTCCTTTCCCTCGACGCGCACCACGCCAACCAGATCATCGGCGACGTCATCGGCGTCAGGGTCGGCAACCACTTCGCCGGCGCGACCCGGCTCGAAGGCGACGCCGGCGGTCTCGGTGCGCCGTTTGGCGGCGATGGTTCCAGCCACTTCGGCGCCGGCACCGGCATCGGCGGCGGTGGCGGCGGCACCGGTTTCGAACAACGCTTCGGCCCGATGCGCGCGCAGGCCATCCGCGAGCACAAAGGCGCCGAACCGGCGGAGCACGCCGTGGTCGCGGCGTTGCGCTGGCTCAAGGAACAGCAACAGCCCGACGGCGGCTGGACCCGCGGCCCGCACCGGCTCGGCATCTCGGCGCTGGCAACGCTGGCGTTGCTCGGACACGGCGAGACGCCGGACTCGGAGGAGTTCGGCGCGCCGTTGACGAAGGCATTTCAGTTCCTCACCGCGACGCTCAGCCCGAGCCTCAACATGTATGAGCACGCCATGGTCACCTACGCGCTCGCCGAAGGCTACGGTATGACCCGGGCGCCGGCGTTGCGCGCGCCGCTCGAAGCGCGCGTCGCCTTGCTGCTCCAAGCTCAGCAAGTCCCGAAAACCGACCCGCTCCACACCGGCGGCTGGCGCTACAGCGCCGGCTCGACCGACGCCGACACGTCGGTGACCGGTTGGTGC
>Ga0172375_10012297_pt1 | contig 10742 bp, 13 predicted proteins | sample LakKiv1m_FD_114537 | JGI IMG/M metagenome (GOLD analysis project Ga0172375, IMG submission 114537) | Freshwater microbial communities from Kabuno Bay, South-Kivu, Congo - kab_092012_11.1m | ecosystem: Environmental > Aquatic > Freshwater > Lake | place: Democratic Republic of the Congo...
GTCAACGAAATTGCGCCGGGACTGGATCGGGCCGACATTGATGTGTTGGTGCTCTTGCCGCCCGCCGCAGGCGCGAAAGCGCTTCCACTGCCTGAACGCTAAGAGGAACAACCCGCAATCTATGCTTAAGAAGCTGCCACACACTTCATACTTAAGGGAGGCATGTCATGCGTAAGTTACTCTTGTTGTCGCTTGTCGTCGTGTTGCTGACGCTTTCGGCTTGTGGACCGGCGATGACGCCGAAAACCGGCGCGAAAACCGAAAGCGGCGATGTTTTCATGTTAGCATTGCCGCGCCTTGAAATCGAGTTCGATAAGGATGGCAATCCGCTGGTGCTCGGCCAAAAATTGGCCGATGTCGGAAAGATGATGGGGCAAGATCTGAGCGGCATCCGCCTGGAGCCTGGCATTGTCACCACAATGACCTACGCCAATATCCAGCACATCGAGATGCGGCAGACCGGCGATGGTGTGGCGCTCGTGGTCAACGGCAAGCCGATGCCGCACGTGTCCTGGGACGACAAGTCATTGAGCCAGGCGATGGATCTGGCGATGGCATTCAGCCCGGGCAACGAGAGCCTGTTCACCACCATCAAAAAGCTGTTGCCGATCGTCAGCCGCCTGGGGCTGGCAGTTGTTGTGCGCTTCCCGCTGCAGCCGAACGCCAAGGCAATCCCGCTGGCCGAAGAATCTGTCGTGATGGCGCAGGTCAATCCGAGCAAAGATCCCGCCTCGGTCATCCTGAAGTTCGAAGTGCGCTATGACGCGCAGGGCGTTCCATCTATCTTGGGCGTCTCCGGTTACGACTTGGCGGACATCGGCCTGCCGATACCGGTAGCAATTGAGATAGGCGTGCTGCAGAACCTGCAACGTAACAACATCCAGTCTTTGGAGCTACGCACCAAGCCATCGGGCCTGTTCATCTATCTGAACAATAATCCACTGCCTAGCTTCACGTTTGACAAGCAACTGCTCAAGAACGTAGCGGAACTATACATACAGGCAAATGATCCAGCGAACCCGGCCATCCCCACCGTCAACGCCGTGTTGCCCATGCTGGACACGCTCGACATCGGTGTACTGGTTCACTTCCCGCCAGCGCCCGGCGTGAAACCCATCGAAGCAGTGATGCACTAACCGAACCGGAGGCGGTGCGCAGCGACGATCAAACGCCGACGGCGACACGTCACAGCGCACCGCCCCAGAAAGGACAGCCGCATACATGAACGTATCCCCCAAGTACCAGGTGTTGCGAATCATCGCTTTCATTCTTAAGCTGCTGGCCTGGTTGATGTTGGCCGGCGCGCTGATCGCACTGATCGTTGCACTGCCGGCGTTCCTCTCCGCCTCCGCGCGCGGGGCGCCATGGTATGAGGTCGCGTCGTTGGGCGCGATGCTTGGGCTGCCGATTTTCGGCGTTGTCTGGTTCGTGCAGTTTTTCGCCCTGGGCAGCATCCTTTCACTGCTCATCAATATCGAGGAGAACACGCGCGCCCTGACCGCGCGCACGTAACTCCTGTTGTCGAGAAGGATGCTAACGTCGGGTGTGGGCGACTACGTTGGCGCTGCCGCCTTGTGATTGCACTTCATGGGCGGCGGCGCTCTGACGAGTTTTTAGCGCGCCTGCGCTCTGGCCGCCCGGAACACACCTGAAGCCGCAAAGCTCAGCACACGCATACCCACCCAATTTGACACAGGCCGGTCACATCCGTATAATGGGCTGGTTTGGCGAGGCGGATTCGTCTAGAGGCCCAGGATGTCGCCCTCTCAAGGCGGAGACACGGGTTCGAATCCCGTATCCGCTACCAGCCGCAAACAGCCCCGGAGACTGTGTTTCCGGGGCGCTTTTTTGCGCCGGAACCGCAGGATGGACACGTTAACCTACACCGACTCGGCTGAGGACGCCTACGAACGCTTCTGGCGGGAGCGTCGGCGCGCAGACCGTCAGGATTTCATCGCGCGGCTACGAGGCCGCGAAGAGGACCTGTTGCCCTACGAGAGCCTGATTCAGGTCTTGCAGGCCTACCAACAGATCCCCGGCCGCCAGGTCGAAATGGTCCCCCTGGAACAGATTGTCGGCAGCGTGGGGCGCTATCGCGACTTCACGCGCGATTTCCGGCCGCGCGGCGGGATCTCGGGAGACCGCTGGGTGCGGGTCTATCGAGCGATGAGCAGCCTGGAGGGTGTGCCGCCGATTGAATTATACAAGCTCGGTGACGTCTATTTCGTAGCCGACGGCAATCATCGCGTTTCGGTCGCACGCGCGGCCGGTTTCGACAAGATCGCGGCGTATGTCACTGAAATCCCGGTTGATCCTGGCCTGAAGGCCGGCGATACGCTCGACACGGCGATCATCAAGGCTGAGCGCGCGCGCTTTTTGCAGGAAACCGGGCTGGAGGAACGCTTCGGCCCGATCAAGGATATCTGCTTCACCAAACCGTACGGCTACCCGAAGCTACTTGAACATATCAAGGCTCACCGCTACTTCATGGGGCTTGACCAGTCGGAACGCGGCGAACCGAACTTTGAAGATGCAGCGGCAGACTGGTATACTAATGTGTACCGCCCTATCGTCGCGGCGATCCAGCGTCGCAGCATCTTGCAGCAGTTCCCGGATTCCACGGCGGCCGATCTTTATGTCTGGGTATCGGGCCGAATCATGGAAACGGCGCAGCAAAATGGGCAGCAGATCAGCCCGGACGAGGCAGTCGCCGGGTTCGGCAGCGAACGCGTCTCGCCTTTGCAGCGCGCCGCGCGCGAGACGATGACCATCCTACGCGAGATCGGCGACGCGCTCGTCGGTTCGCAATCGGGCATCCCCGAGTGGGCGGGGCAAACTCTGGAATGGGGCGACTTTCAACCGCCGCCCCGATTTCCAACCGAAGGACAACACGATGAGCGAGGAAATGACCCGGCTGCTGCTGGTGCGCCACGGCCACAATGAGTATCTCGACACCGGACGTCTGGCCGGCCGCACGCCCGGCGTCCATTTGACCGAGAAGGGGCGCCAGCAAGCGCAGGCGTTGGCCGCGCGCCTGGCCGGCGCGCAAATCGCCGCGGTCTACAGCAGCCCGCTGGAACGCGCCCAGGAAACCGCTGAGCCGGTCGCGACGTCTCATGGCCTGACTATCCAGATCCTTGAAGATCTGATCGAGACCGATTGCGGCGCATGGACGGGCCAGGCGCTCGCCGAGCTGGCAAAAACCGAAATCTGGCCGAAGATGCTGAGCTATCCGAGCGGCGTGGCGCATCCCGGCGGCGAAGGCATCACAGCAGTGCAGGCGCGCATGGTGCGCGCGTTAGAATATATCCGCGCCGCGCATCCAGGCGGGCTGGTTGCGATCTTTTCGCACGCCGATCCGATCAAGGCCGCCCTGGCGTACTATACCGGTATGCACATTGACCTGTTCCAACGTTTGCACGTTGACCCGGCGTCAGTCAGCGAACTGGCGTTCTCGCCCAACGGCCCGCGGCTGATCCGCAGCAATGATACCGCCCATCTGGTAGCAAATGGCGCATGAACGTGCTGCCCCAAGCAGGCAGCCCCGTTCATGCCAGCAGAGGCGCCATGACTTACTACGACAATGAGATCTACCCGGTTGCCCGGATCACTGCGGGCGCGGTCGGCCAACCCGGTCAGCGCGTCTTCATCCTGCAGGCGCGCGTCGATGGCGAAACCGTGTCTTGGCTGATCGAAAAAGATCAAGCTCTGGCCCTGGGGCGCAGCATCCCACGGCTGCTAGACGACATCCGCCAGCAGTTCCCGGAACTGGGTGAGCCACTGGTGGCCGCGACACCCAATCTCGCCCTGTGCGAGCCGTTCAAGCCGGAATTCCGGGTCGGCAGCATCGGCCTGGGCTACGACCGCCTGCACGACCTGATCGTGCTCACCCTGCAAGATGCCGAGACCGATGGCATGGTGGAGTTGCCCGAAGGGGATGGGACAGAGGACGCGATGCAGGTCTTCACCACGCGCGGGCAGGCGCTTTTGCTGGGGCAGCAGGCCGAGGAGGCCGTTGCAGCGGGCCGGCCGCTTTGTCCAAATTGCGGCGAACCGATGGACGACTTCGGCCATTTTTGTCTGGCGCTCTTCAGCCGCCGCAAGGGGAGCGACGACTACCTGCAATGAGCCGACCTGCGGCGCCGCTCCAGCCTCCCTTTCATCCGGCAGAAGAAAGCCTGCTGGCGTTGTTGCGCGATGGTACCCTGACACTCGAAGGGCTGATGCCCTGGAGTTCGAATTACACCTTCCTGGGACGCATCGGCAACGGGCCGGAACGCACCGTCGTCATCTACAAACCGATCCGCGGGGAACAGCCGCTGTGGGATTTCCCGCGCGGCACGCTCGCCCGCCGCGAAACCGCCGCCTATCAGGTCAGCCGCGCGTTGCGCTGGAACCTGGTGCCCCCCACCGTGCTGCGCCGTGGGCCACACGGCCTCGGCTCGGTGCAGCTCTTCGCCGAAGCTGACCAGGACGCGCATTATTTCACGTTCCAAAAAGACCCGGCGTTTCGCCGCGTATTGCAGGCGTTGGCGCTCTTCGACGTGCTCTGCAACAACGCCGACCGCAAGGCCGGCCACTGTCTGGCAGCCGGGCCAGGCCGGATCGTGGCGATTGACCAGGGCCTGTGCTTCAATGCCGAGCCGAAGTTGCGCACCGTCATCTGGGACTTCGCGGGCGAGCCGATCCCGGCCGACCTGGCCGCCGACCTGAAGCAATTCCAGCGCGCGCTCCTGGCCCCCCAATCCGACCTCGTGGCCGACCTTGCTGAACTGCTCAGCCGTGGCGAGATCGCCAGCTTGCGCCACCGGCTGGCCGAGCTGCTCGAGGAAGGGACGTTTCCCGCCCCGTCAGAGGATCGCCGGCCCTACCCGTGGCCGCTGGTTTGACCGATGAAAAGCCCATGAAACAAAAACACTTCATTGACTCGCACAAGGGCGCGACCGGGCTTTTCGTTCTGGTGTTGATTGTGCTCTACGGCCAGTCGGGGAACCCAACAGCGTGGGTCTACCTGGCGTTACACGGCGTCTACGGCGCGCTGTGGGTGCTCAAAAGCCGCGTCTTCCCCGACAAACAATGGGAACAGCCGACCAGCCTCCCCTATGGGCTGGTGATCTGGGGCGGGCTGAGCCTCTATTGGCTGGCGCCGTGGCTGCTGATGTCCCGCGGGGTCCAGGCGCCGCCCTGGTATCTTGGCGGCTGCGTTGCGCTCTACGCGCTCGGCGTGTTTCTGCATTTCGCCGCCGACATGCAAAAACACACCTTCCTGCGCCTGCGCCCAGGCGAATTATTGACCGATGGGCTGTGGGCGTGTGTGCGCAATCCGAACTACCTCGGCGAGCTGCTGATCTATCTTGGTTTCGGCCTGCTCGCCATGCACTGGGCGCCGGTCGTCATCCTGCTGCTCTTTGTGCTGTTTGTCTGGTTGCCGAACATGCGCCGCAAGGACCGCTCCCTCGCCCGCTATCCTGAATTCGCGGCGTACAAAGCGCGCACCAAGCGCCTCATCCCGTTCATCTACTGATCCGGGCCGGGTAACCTACTCATCATCCACCGTGCGCCGCCCCTGTTTGATCTTCGATCGGGCGCGCTTGCCGTCGAGGCGGGCTTGCCTGGCGGCCGGGCTGGGTCGCGTCGGCACGCGGCGTTTGCGCCGGTGGAGGGCCGCCGCCAGCAGCGCTCGGAAACGTTCCGTCGCGTCGGCCCGGTTCTCGAGCTGGCTGCGCGTGGCCGAGGAAACGATGTGCAGCACGCCCTCCCCGTCCACGTACCCGGCCAACCGGCTCAGGATGCGCGCCCGCTGAACGTCCGACAGGCTGGGCGAACCGGCCACGTCGAATAGCAATTCCACGCGCGTCTCGCTGCGGTTGACGTGCTGGCCGCCCGGCCCGCTCGCCCGGCTGAACCGGTAGCGCAGCTCACCGCCGGAAATCGCCAGCTCCGCCGTGATGGGGATCAAATCGGCCGGCGCGGGAAGCTCGTCGGGCGCGGCGATCATTCCCGCCCCTCCAACGCCAGCAGGAACCGCAGCACCGCCGCGTTCACCACGTCAGGCTGATCCAGGTTGCTGGCATGGCCTGAATTGGCAACCACCACGAACTCAGCGTGGGGCAGGCGCGCCCGCAGGCGGCTTTGATACACCCGCGGCACAACCCGATCCGCTTCACCGGCGATAATCAAGGCCGGCAGTTTTACCTGATCGAGACGTCGCCCTGGCCAAAAGCGCACGACCGCGAGGCTCGCCCGCCGATAGGCGTCCGCGTCGTTGGCCGCCAGCCGCCGGATCGTCCAATCGCGCAGCAATGCCAGCCGGGGATCAGAAAAGAGATCGTCGGCCACGGTCGTCGCCGCCTGCTGCATATCCTTCGGTCGCAGGATCGTACCCAAGCGGAGTAGCAGCACGCTGAACAATTCACGGGGCGGCGGCCAAAAGCCCGGAAAGGTGTTGATGAGAGTCAGGCTGCGCACGACGGCCGCGTGATCCATCGCCAACTGCTGCGCCACCAGCCCGCCGGGGCTGAGGCCCAGGACGTGTGCGGGGGGCAACGCCAGCCGACCGAGCAGTTGGGCCACATCAGCGGCAAAGAGCGCAATGGAATAGCGCCCGGCCGGCTTATCCGTGGCGCCGTGCCCGCGCAGATCGAGCGGGATGCACTTGAAATACGGAGCAAAGGCCGGGAGCTGGAGCAGCCAATCATCGGCGCTGGAACCCAGCCCGTGAAGCAAGACCAACGGCGTCTCCCCCTCGCCCCACAACTCATATCGCATCCGAATGCCATTCACCGCCTGATATGGCATGGCAACCCACCTCCTACCCGGCGACCGGCCGGGACAATGCTATTGTCGCGCGCTTTGCAACGTTTGGCAAACCTGGCATCGAACACCCTTGCCTGGCGACTGTGACAGGAGACGCGCTTCGTGGTAAACTGCTGTCAAAAGGAGCACACGATGGACAAACTTGAAATGGTCACAGTTTACGCTGCGCAAGGGATGCTGGCGGCGGAGGTCATCAAGGGCAAGCTGCAAAGCGCAGGGATTCCCGCGCTGCTGGCCTATGAATCAGTCGGCCCGATTTATGGCCTGACGGTAGATGGCCTGGGCCTGGTACGGGTCCAGGTGCCGCACAGATTCGCAGAAGACGCGCTGGCGCTGATCAACGAAGATACGGGCGATTGGGACGACGAGGAAGCGGCCGAACCCGTCTGAGTCCCGATCTGCGCGCCATTGTTCGAGAGATTTGGTACAGAAGGTGTTTGATGGTATACTGTCCTTTCGTAATTATGCACTCGTCTATGATCGTGAGGAGATTCTCCGCGTGATTCAACGCAAAACACAGACCGCTGAATACTGGCAGGGTTTCACCCTCGCCCCGTCAGATATCGAGTTCCTGCACAACCTGTTGCTTGACGCGGAGCAGCCGATGCCCACTCGGGCGCTGGCCGAGGCGCTGATCGGCGAGCATTCCCGCCGTGAAGAGGCTGAATTGCGCGCCGAACTGGGCCGCGGGGTCGTCTATCAACCCAAGAAACGCTTCGCTTTGGGCGACAAAATCATCTTCCCCTCGCTCGATTTCCGGCTGGGCGAAGTCATCGAGCTGCGGCCAGGCCACAATCCCGAATACGGTGAGTTCGAGGTTATCACCGTGGACTTCGGGCCGGAGCGCCGGCAGCGCAGCTTTGCGGCCGGGCTTGCCGCGGCGCACAAACTCAACGTCAACACCCCCGAACTGCTGGTCGCCAGCAGCGTGGAGCCGCCCGCCAGCCTCCTGGCGACGGTGGCCGCCTCACTGCCTGCCACGCTGCGAACGCAACTCGGCCAACAGCGGGATTTCGCGACTTTCGAAGACCGGTGGCTGCCGCGCGGCCTGCTCGCTGATATCCATATCGGGTATCTGAACATCGCCGAGGCGGCGATCGAGATGCGCGGCGCACCGGTCGAGACGGCCTCACTGTTGGCCGAAATGGAGCTGCCTGCCGAGATCAAGCCCGATGTGCTCGCCTTCTCGCTGAATAGCGCGCTGAACGCGGATGGTCGGTTCGATCAGGTCGGCCCCGGCGACACACGCTGCTGGATCCTGCGACGCCTGGAGCCTGTCGAAGCCATGGAGATGCCGCAGGCGCTGCGCTATGCGCCGACCACCTTCGACCGCACCCTGGTCGCCAGCGATCTGCTCCAGGTTGAGTGGGAGTTGGATGACGAATGGTCGGATGAACTGATCTCCGAGCCGGCGGCCGTCCGCGCGAGCCTGCCGACCACCACGTTAATGCTGACTTACCCGCACCTGGCTTCCGGCACGCTGCCGCTCAACAAACACACCCGGCCGTTTTTCCCGACCGGTTTCGGCGAACGGACTGCGGTCACCTTGATTGATGGGCGTTGGGGCCAACGATTCACCGCGTGGGTGGTTCACGCGGGCCGCTACGTCGCGGGCCTGCGGCCATGGTTCGAGCAGCACAAACTCCCGGCCGGCGCTTACATCGTCCTGGAACGGCGCGACAAGTCGGGCGAGATCGTGGTGGATTTCAAACCCAAGCGGATGCGTCGCGAGTGGATGCGCAAGGCGCAGGTCGTGGATGGCAAGCTCGATATCCAACTGCGCAAGGGCGAGGTGGCGTGTGAGTTCGACGAGGCGCTGATCATCGGCGACGAACGCCCCGACGAAATCGCCAAGCTGCGGGTCAGCGCGGCCTTCGCTGAGCGTTCGCTGGCGCAGATCGTCTACGAAATTTTCACCGACCTGGCCGGCCTCAGCCAATCCGGCACGGTGCACGCCAAAACCGTCTATAGCGCCGTGAACCTGGTGCGACGCTGTCCGCCCGGCCCGATCTTCGCGATCCTGACCAGCGATGCCCGCATCCAGGAAGTCGGCGGCGGGCTATACCGCCTGGCGATCTAGGTTACGCTCCGAGGACAAATGCGTTATGTGGAAGCGACCATCTCTCGACACCAAGTTTCAGATTGACTACGACTGGTGGAAGACCAGCGGCAAAGACATCCGGGTGGCCGTTCGAGGCCAGCTCTGCGCCGATTGCCAGGCGCGCTTCCCCGATCACCGCAACACCGAGGCGGTGGATTGGGTGGATCCCGAGACCGCCGAGGTCGTGCGCGCCGATGCGTTGCTGCAAACCCTGCGCAGCGATTGCGCGCGCAAGGCGGAGTTCATCAGCCGGAACAACCCGGTCGTGACGAACATTTTCCGCATCTTCCTGCGCGACGGCAACCAGCCGCTGACGCCGACGCAGCTTCACGAGCAGATGCCGTGGACGGGCGCGGATGCGATCCTGCGCACGCTGACCGGCGGGACGATCTACATGGGCATCCGGCCGGCGCGGGCCGACTGAACTCGACCTGACCGGCGTGAAACCGCAAAAAGCACAAAGCCGGGCGGGCTGATAAACAGCCCGCCCGGCTTTAGTTTTGCCGACAAGAGCAAGCCGTCCCCGGGACCGCAATCAAGCGGTGCGGCCAACGCAACTCGCCAGCCAGCCCGCGATCACGTCGGGAGTTGGAACTGCCGCGCCCCGCCGCAGCCACGCCAGAAATTCAACGTTGCCCGCCGGCCCGGTGATCGGCGAGCGGATCAAGCCGGCGGGCGCCAGGCCCAGCGCAGCCGCCTCGGCCAGTACTTTCTCGATGGCGCTACGATGCAGTTGCGGATCACGCACCACCCCGCCCTTGCCCACTTGCCCCTTCCCCACCTCGAACTGCGGCTTGATGAGCGCGATCACCTGCCCGGCAGGGACGAGCAGCGCGGCGATGCGCGGGAGCACCAGGCCCAACCCGATGAACGAGACATCCACCGTTGCCAGGGCCACCGGTTCGGGCAGCGCCGCGAGATAGCGAATGTTGGCGCGTTCGATCGAGACGACGCGCGGATCGGTGCGCAGCGACCAGGCCAGTTGGCCGTAGCCGACATCCACCGCGTAGACGCGCGCCGCGCCATGCTGCAAGAGGCAGTCGGTGAATCCGCCGGTGGACGCGCCGATGTCCGCGCAGACCCAGCCCGCGGGATTCACCCCGAACGCAGCAAGCGCGGCCGCCAGCTTCAGCCCGCCGCGGCTGACGTAACGCAATGCCGCGCGCACGCGCACCTCGACGTCGGCCGGAACCGTGTGGCCCGGTTTGTCGGCCACTTCATCCCCGATGGAGACCTCGCCGGCCGCGATGAGACGCTGCGCCTGCGAACGCGTCTCGGCCAGGCCGCGCGCCACGAGAAGCTCATCGAGTCGGGATTTGGTAAGTTTACGGGGCGGTTTCGTTGGATCTGTTAGCATCGTCTCAAGTCAGGAAGACTTCCGAAGCCTGCGAGACTCAGTAGATCACAATTCCAGGCTCGAAGGGGATCTGCGCCCCCGACCGCCGGTCACAGACCGGCTGGGAGCACAAACCTGTGATTTCCTGATACTCTTGCAGAACGCTGTACCACACCCCACCGCAAGTTGACGAAGCCTATCCTCTGCGGTATCATCGCAGCCTTAGGAGCGACACGAAACAATGAGCGAAACGCAACCATCCCGGCCAGCCTCGACAGGCGCGCCGGGGCAGCTACGATACCTGTGGAAGACCATGCGCCCCAAGCAGTGGACGAAAAATGTCTTTGTCTGGGCGGCCCTGATCTTCGACGGCAAGTTCCTTGAGCCGGTATACTTTGTGCGCACGCTGCTCACATTCATCTTGTTCTGCCTGGTGTCGAGCATCGTCTACACGATCAATGACCTGGCCGATATCGAGAAAGACCGCCA
>Ga0172375_10012298_pt1 | contig 10741 bp, 10 predicted proteins | sample LakKiv1m_FD_114537 | JGI IMG/M metagenome (GOLD analysis project Ga0172375, IMG submission 114537) | Freshwater microbial communities from Kabuno Bay, South-Kivu, Congo - kab_092012_11.1m | ecosystem: Environmental > Aquatic > Freshwater > Lake | place: Democratic Republic of the Congo...
GTGTGCAAGTAACAAAGCAGCCTCCTCATTGAACAGGGGGATTGCTTCGGGAAGCCCATCCTGAACTTGTCGAAGGAAACGTCTCGAAGGTCTTCTTTCCTCCCTCCTGCTTCCTCACCCTCCCCACGGCATCCCCGAATAATTCTCGAACGCCTTATCGTGCATGGACTTGAACAGCCGCTCGTGGCCTGCCTCCCAGTGGGCGAGCATTTCGAGAATCTTCTGCGCTTCACCTTCGGCCTTGGATGCGGCCTGCGCGTAGAACTCGGAGAAGTCGCGTTCGATCAGATAGGCCATGCGCAGGACTGGCAGGTCCGCCACCATGGATTCGGCGACGGTGTCCGCGATGGATTCGCTATCGGCGCGGTCGGCGAAGAAACCCGCGGACGGCAGTTCGGGCGCGGGAGATTGCCCTCCCGACAGCCTTTCGAGTTCGGCCTGGATATATTCGATGTGACGCTGTTCCTCCGCCGCGATGGCCTTGAACGCCCCGACCGCGGCGGCATTTTGCAGTCTCGCCGCGTTCTGGTCAAAGAAGCGTTTGCCTTCGTATTCGCGTTGCAGGGCGTATTCCAAAACTTTACGAATATCCATTTTTAGTCTCCTGGTTTGTTGGTCTGATCGTCTGACAGTCTCATGGTCTTATAGCCGCTCGTTCAGGCTGTCAGACGATTGGACTATCCGGCTATTTGACTAATTCTACGGCAGTACGCCGATGTTGTAAGGCTGGTGCAGGGAGCAGGGTGCGCCCGGAACCGATGCCAAATTCGTCGGTCAACTGCGCCCAGCCTGTGCCCGTTTCCACGACAAAGAGATTAAGCAACTTACAAGAACGCCAATAGTATATAACCATTCAGGTTACTTTACAAAGGCTCTCTGGATGCGCGCGAAACCCGGATTCGGGCGAAGATGTCGAACCTGCTGAATTTCAAGCAATGGGGAGAAGTTCGAAAACGGCCTGCACGGCTTCCGGCACAGCGTTTGCGACAGGTGGAGATAGTTCTTCCGAAAAATCGTACACATTCCCTGCTTCGATGGCAACAATATCAACGGACTTCGGGATGGGCAGTCCCATGGCTTTTGCAGTTTCCAATGCCGTCAGGAGCGACGTGTCATGTGTGGATGCAGAGTGACCAGCCATTGGGTGTGGCAGGGAAGAAAGGGGAAAGACACTCACGCTTCCCGCGGGACTTTGGCCGGTCGCCATTGAATCGACAATCACCACCCTTTGATATCCCAACATCCGCTCCATGAGCGAGAGGCCGCCGAGGGACAAACAGTCCACCTCGACGCGTGGGGTGCGATGAATGACTTTTGAGTCAACGGGGCGGTAACTGAATTGAAAGCGTGGGTTGGAGTCCAGTAGTTGCTGTACCTTTTCAGCGACTTTCCAGCCCACGCCGTCGTCGCCGAGAATTGGATTGCCCAATCCAATGACGAGGGTCGACGAAGGACAAGCGACGGTTGCCGCTGTCATCATGTTGGTTGTCTGCCTGTCCTTCATCGTAAAACGGGGCTCCTCACTGCACGTTTCATGTCATTGCGAGGGTGTTCCTCCGTCGAAGCAATCCCCGGTTTATCGGGCGACCCTGCCCGATGAGGGAACTCCGCAACTGGAGATTGCTTCGCGAAGCGCGCTCGCAATGACAGGTCACTAACAAAACTGTTTCAAAACATCCACTGTATTCCCGTCCGAGTCGCGGATGGTGACTTCGAGCGGCATCTTGCCGGGCAGGGAATGGGTGGCGCAGCCGAAGCACGGATCGTACGAACGGAAGGCCATCTCGACCATGTTCAGGATCGGCTCGGTGGCGACTGTCCCTTTTTTGATGAGACTGCGCGCCGCCTTGTTGATGGACATGCTGATCGGCGCGTAATTGTTGGTGGTGCCGACGATCAGGTTGACCTTGGTCAGCACGCCGCGCTCGTCGGTGGTGTAGTGATGGGTGAGGGTGCCGCGCGGCGCTTCCACGATGCCCACGCCTTCAGTTGGCTTTTCGGTGGGGATGGCGTGGAAGTTTGGGCCGGCCACTTCGGGGTCGGAAGCCAGTTCCACCCAGCGTTCGGCCGCGTAGAGCAGTTCGATGAGTCGTGCCCAATGGGTGGCCAATGTTTGATGAACGGGTTTCCCTCCCAGGGTCGAGTAGAAGCGTTCGTATTCGGCCTGAGCGAGAGGCGTTGCCATCCCGTCCGCGGCGTTGAGTCGCGAGAGCGGTGTGGCGCAGTAGACTCCCGAGTCCTTACCGTCGGTGAAGCCTTTCCAGCCGACGTTCTTGAGATACGGGAACTTGAGATAGGTCCACGGCTCGACGTGTTCGGCGATGTGCTGGGTGTATTCGTTCGGCGCGTATTTGACGAATTCCTTTCCGTCAGGGCCCACCACGCGCACTTTTCCATCGTAGAAGTTGGTTTTGTTGTTTTCGTCCACCATGCCCATGTAGTAGGTGCGATGGGTGTAAATGTCGCCGAGGATCAAATCCACGTAGGCCTTGTTGCCGAGCACGATGTCGTTGAAGAGTTTGAGCGAGAACTGGCCGAACTCGACCGCCCAGCGTCCCAGGGCTTCGATTTCCTTGCGTTGCTCTTCTGTGATGCCTTTGGTCAGGCCGCCGGGAATGGAAGTGCATGGATGTACTTTGCGTCCGCCGATCATCTCGACAACGGCATGGCCTGCTTTGCGCGCCTGAATGACCTTGCCCGCGATCTCCAATCCCACTTTGTGGATCACGCCGAGGATGTTTCTCTCGGCAACAGGTGCGTCTGGGCCCATCACAAAATCCGGGCCGCCGAGCGCGTAGAAGTGGGTGGCATGGTCGGTGACGTAGAACGCCATGTAGAGTAACTCACGCAGCATCTTGGCAGTATGCGGCGGGTCCACGTGATAGACCGCATCCGCGGCTTTGGCGGCGGCCATGTGATGCGCTTCGGGGCAGACGCCGCAGATGCGGTTGGTCAGCAGGGGCATCTCTTCGACCGGGCGGCCAACGCAGAAGCGTTCGAAGCCGCGCAGTTCGGGGATTTGGAAGTAGGTGTTGGCGACATCGCCTTCCTCATTGAGGAAGATCTCGATTTTGCCGTGGCCTTCGAGGCGGGTGATGGGATCAATCGTAATTCGTTGTGTCATGTTACACCTTCTCTTTATCCCAGGCTGCTTTGCCAGCCCTCAACAACGAGCCTGCAAGGTTGAAGCGGTAGAACTGCCCCGTTGGGTCGGGGATACCATCGAGGATGCGGTCAATTTCGTCGGGGTCGTTGCTGTCGATCACGGATGCAAAGGCTGAGACCAGCCGCGCACCGTAGTCCACGACTCCCTCGGCGGGACCGTAACAACCGATGCACTGTGCGCCCGCAGACGGGCAACGCGCGTTGCATCCGCTTCTGGTGGCGGGCCCGTTGCATGGAATTCCCTGTTCGAGCAGGCACAACTGCGGGTCAATTTCGATGCCCCAGATGCGCTCAAAGGATTTCACTGTTTTTACGTTGCGCGTTCGGTTGCATTCGTCACAGACGGTGGAGTTGCCCACGCCAATGTACGATCCTTTTGGCGGGAGTTCGGCTTTGCCCTGCAAAACCTGTATGACGAGGTCTATCACTGCCGCGATCTGGTGCGATTCTGGCGGACAGCCTGGCATGTAGTAATCCACATCCACCACCTGGTCGAGTGTCTTGAGCACAGGGTAGTATTTCGGGATGGTGATTTCGCCTTCCGGCATCTTGTATTCGAATTGCGGGCGGATGTGGTTCGGGTTGTCCGTTGAGACAGTCTCGTAGGCCGTATCGAAAATCTCTTTTGTACTGCTCAGATTTGCCAAACCGGGAATACATCCCTCGCAGGCGCATGAGCCGAATGCAACGAGCAATTTCGATTTCTTGCGAAGCACTTTCGCGATGTGTTCATTCTCTGAATTGCGGATTCCACCATTGAAGAGGGTGAGCAGGATCGAGCCGTCCTCCATGGCCTCCACATCTTTGTATTTGGCGTCCATCGCGACCGGCCAGAAAACGACATCGAAGTTGGCGTCTACATCCAGTATCTTCTCGTGGATGTTGAGGACGGCGATTTCACAGCCGCCGCACGACGCGGCCCAGTACATGGCAAATTTCGGTTTGTCGCTCATGCTAATGCCTCCTGGGGAGTGGATTTTAATTCAGCCTTATGGCCATTTTCGCCCGCGCCCCAATTAAGCGGACCCAGCGCGCGGATTTCCTCGACGAAACTGGTGACTTCATGGGCGAATTTCGCGCCTTCCGCAGCGCTGGCCCAGACCAATTTAATGCGAGCAGGTTCAACCCCGAGGCCTTGAAGCGTGCGCCTCATCAAGTGGAATCTCCTCATGGCTTTGTAATTCTGCTCAAGGTAGTGGCATTCACCGGGATGGCAACCGGTGATCATCACGCCGTCAGCGCCGTTGGCGAGGGCCTTGAATACGAAGGTCGGATCGAGCCGCCCTGAGCACATCAGGCGGATCAACCGGACGTTGGGTGAATATTTGGTGCGGGATGTGCCGGCCAGGTCTGCAGCGCGATAAGAGCACCAGTTGCAGGTGAAGCCGATGATGACCGGCTCGAAAGTGTTGTTATTGTTCATTGTCATTCCTCCGTCATGCCGGAACCGCGTTCTTGTCAACATTTAACAGGAGCAGGCCCTCGATTTGAGCCAGCACCTGCTCATTGCTGAAGCCGGTGCCTGAGATCGCTCCGGCCGGGCAGGCCGCAACGCAGGTGCCGCAACCCTGGCAGAGCGCGGCGTTGATCTCTGTGACCATGCGGTCTTCGTGGAACAGGATGGCGTTGAACGGGCACAGGTCGTTGCAGATGCGACACCCGGAGCATTTCGTTTCGTCCACGCTGGCGCGGAACGGCTCCAGCGCGATTTCTTTTGCCTGGATCTTGCCGAGCGCGCGCGCGGCGGCCGCCGCGCCCTGCGCCACGGTTGCGGGAATATCCTTTGGTCCCTGAACGCAACCGGCAATGAGGATGCCCTCGGTCATGGTGGCAACGGGATCCAGTTTCGGATGTTTCTCGATGAACCAGCCGTCGGCGGAGCAGGAGAGGCCGAAGCGTTTGGCGGTATCCTTCGCGTCGTGGCGGGGTTCGAGCGCGACCGAAAGGATGACCATATCCAGCGGAATGCGCATTTGCACGCCGACCAGTGTGTCCTCCACCTGGACGATGAGTTTGCCCTCCTCGTCCTTGTTGCGCGCGGCGTTGTTGACCTCAGCCACCTTTCCACGGATGAAGTGGGTGCCTTCCTCCAGCACGCGCTGATAGAATTCCTCATAGCCCTTGAAGGGGGTTCGCATGTCAATGTAGAAATTGTAAACCTCTGCGCCGGTGCGTTCATGCACGAGGTGGGCGAATTTGAGTCCCTGCATACAGCAGATGACCGAGCAGTATTCGTTGTAATGCTTGTCACGGCTGCCCACACAGTGAACGATGCCGACTGCCTTTGGTTTGGTCTTGCCGTCCTTCAGGAGAATCTCACCGTTCGTCGGCCCGGCCGCATTGCACAGCCGCTCGAATTCGACGCTGGTGATCACATTCGGCAGGCGTCCGTAGCCGTACTGGGCGATGCGCTTTGCGTCAAAAGTGTCGTACCCGGTGGCAAGGATGATGTTTCCGACCTCGACCGTGATCAGTTCGTCTTCCTGCGTGAAGTCAATCGCGTTGGTGGGGCAGAACTTCTCGCAGGCCTTACACGTTCCCTTGAGGAAGTATGTGCAGTTCGGGCGGTCAATCACGGGATATTTCGGGACGGCCTGGGCGAACGGCGTGTAAACTGCCTTTCGGGTTCCCATACCTGCCTCAAAAACATCGTCCACCACTTTCTTCGGGCATTTTTCCCAGCAAATGCCGCAACCGGTGCAAAGATCGGTTTTGACGTAGCGGGCGCGCTTGCGAATGGTGGCGGTGAAGTTGCCCACATAGCCGTCCACTTTTTCAACTTCGCTCCAGGTGAGCAATTCGATGTTGGGATGCGTCCCAACCGACACCATCTTGGGGGTCAGGATGCAGGCGGCGCAGTCGAGGGTGGGGAAGGTCTTGTCGAACTGGGCCATGTGCCCGCCAATGGATGGTTCGCGTTCGACAAGATAGACTTTGTAGCCCGCGTCGGCGATTTCCAACGCGGCCTGGATACCGGCGATGCCTCCGCCGACGACGAGCGTGTCGGGATGGATGGATACTTTCATCGGCTCGAGCGGGACCTGATGATTGACGCGTTCCACACCGCCTGAAACAACTTGCATGGCTTTTGCCGTCGCAACATCCTTGTCTGTGTGAACCCACGATACCTGTTCGCGAATGGAAACCAGTTCGCACAGATATGGGTTCAACCCGGCGCGCTTGCAAGCCGTTCGGAAGGTGTTCTCATGCAGATGCGGCGAACAAGCGGCGACAACGACACGCGTCAGGCCAAGTTCCTTGATATCCTTCTCGATCAATTCCTGGCCGAGGCTGGAGCACATGAACTTATAGTCGCGGGCGATCACCACGCCGCGCACTTTCAGGCGCGAAGCAGCCCATTCGGCGACTTCCTGCACATCCACCACGCCGGCGATGTTTGTGCCGCAGTGACAAACATAGACTCCAATTTTTTCCATAGGATTATTCTCCTTTGTTTTATAGCGCGGCAAGGACAGGCGATGCCGACACGAGTTCCTTCCCAATACCCAGTTTTTTCTTTGGCACGCCCAGCGCCAGTCCCATCAATTGGGTGAAATACAGGATGGGGACCGCGAAATTGGTGCCGAATTCCTGGTTCACTGATTGCTGGTAGCATTCGAGATTGACCTGGCACATGGGGCATGCAGTTGCGATCATGTCGGCGCCCTGGTCCACCGCGCACTGCAGCAGGTTGCGCACCATGCTCAACGCGGCAATGCGGCTGGAAATGATCAGTGAACCGCCGCAGCAGCGCATCTTGAGCGAATACTCGATTGGAGTTGCGCCGATGGCCGAGATCAGATCCTCGAAATAACGCGGATTCTCGACTTCCTCATGATCTTTTCTGGGCCTCAGTATTTGGCATCCGTAATAAGGGGCGACTTTGACTCCATCCAACGGGTGGGTCACCTTGCTTCGGATTTCATCGGGGCCGATATCCTGCGCGAACATCTCAAGCAGGTGTCTCACCTGGGTATTTCCGGAGAAGTTCAACCCATCCTCTTCCAGCGCGAAGTTGATATGTTCGGCAAGATCGGGATCCTCTTTCATGTGAACCGCAGTGAAGAACATGTTCTTGAAACAGGCACTACAGGGGGCAACCACATTCAGGCCGGTCTTCTCGGCGATGGCCAGGTTGCGGGCCGTGAGCGTATAGGCCAGCAGTTCATCAATGTGAAAGTAGGTTGTGGAGCCGCAACAGTTCCAGTCATCCAATTCCTTGAGTTTTACCCCCAGTTTTTTGGAGGTTTCCAGGGTGGACGTGTGGTAACTGATGGCCAGCTTCTCTAGGGAACAGCCGGGGAAGTAGGCAAACTCTTTCATTCGGCACCTCCCATGGGGAGAATCCTGCGAATCATGCGCTTGAAATTATCAAGGCGCTTGATGCGGGGTGGGAGAATAGGAAGCCTGCCTTTCAACATCAACTCAGTCGCATTCTGTATTTCCTGGAAAAATTCGCGCATTTTGAAACTAAAAATGTAGGAAGGCGCGAGGATGGGCTCGAAGGTGCGTCCGGTGCGAACGATTGTCTTGGCGAAGGCCTCCGAAAACGCAGGCCCGATCATGCCTTCCTTATACCGGTTTTTCCAGATCGAATACCGTTGCAGCGCGTACATCAGTTCCGTGATGCTGATATCCTGCGGACAGCGCACCGTGCATTGATAGCAGGAGGCGCAGTACCAGAATGTGTTACTTTCCATCACCTGGTCTTTGAGTCCTGCGTTGACCATGGCAATGATCTGGCGCGGGGTATAGTCCATGTAGGCGGCCACCGGGCAGGACCCGGAACAGGTCCCGCACTGGACGCACATGGGGAAGGGGTTTCCGTCTGCGGCATGTAGCAGGCTGGAAACTTCGCGCATGAAGTTGAAAGTGTAGGTTTCTGATGTTTTTGATGTTTCTGTCATAGGATTAGCCTTTCTGTTTTACCGGCGGGCGCAACGAACGCGTCTGTCGCGGCGAGGAGTCCGCTGGCCTATTTAGCACCAGCCTTTCTTTCTTCCGCCGCTTGAATAAGGGCGTTAACCTTTTCCAGGAGCATGCCGGGTTCGACTGGCTTTTCCACCAGTTCATCCACTTTCACAAAGCCTGGATGGATCGGTTCACCCGGGAAGAGGAAGGCGATCTGCTCTCTCATGCCGGTCATGATCAGAACCGGCATTTCCCGCAGTTTGGGGTCTTTGCGAAGTTTGCGGGCGATCATCACGCCTTCGGCCCCGCGCCCCATCATAATGTCCAGCAGGAGCAGATCGTATTCCTTGGTTTGCAGGGCCTTCAACCCATCCTTTGGGTTGTAGGTGACTTCAACCTCGAATTCTCCTGTGCTATCGAGGATGGCCTTGATGCCTGCAACGAAGTCGGGGTCGTCGTCAATCATCAGCAGTCTTTTAGTCATCTTGCGCCTCCGTTTTAAGGTTTGTTTGATCGGCCTGGTTCAAGGCCGTTACTTGTTCGATATGGGCAGGCTGATTACAAAGGTTGTTCCCTTGCCCAGTTCGCTTTCAATGGCGATGGAGCCGTTATGTGCTTCCACGATCTGGTGGGTGACGGCCAGTCCGATACCGTGACCCGCCGCCGCGGCCTGCCCTTCCCTGCCGCGGTAGAACCCTTCGAAAATGCGGGGCAGGTCCTCGGCGGAGATGCCGATCCCGGCGTCCCGCACCGAGACCGAAATCTCCGCGCCATTCTCTTCCACTTTCAGGTGAACCTTGCTTCCATCTGGCGAATATTTGACCGCGTTTCCGAGGATGTTCACAAATGCCTCGGACAGGCTGACAACATCACCCTGGATCGAACTCAGCGGCTCACCGATGGTGGGAACGATCTCGATGTTCTTACGCGCCGCCAGCGGTTCCATGTTCTCCAGCGCTTTCGACAAGGGGAGCGTGACCGCGATGGGGGCGAAACTTTCCTTCAACTTACTGATGTCGACCGTGAAGACTCGAAGCCATGAATTGATGAGCTTCAGCATATCTTCAATGCGGGTCTTGACCCGCCCCAGTTTCTCCTTCTGGGCTTCGTTAATGGAATTGGAAAGTTCGAATTCGAGCGCGAAAATGTTTTGTTGCACCGCGCCAAGCGGGGCCTTTAATTCGTGCGAGACGATGTGGGCGAAATGCTCGCGGAGCATTTCCTTCTCGCGTCGCAGGGCGATGGTTTCCAGGGTCAATTTGCGTTTTTCCAGGCTGCGGCGGGTGATGAGACGGAATTCTTCGGGTGTGAACGGCTTGGGCAGGAAGTCGTACGCGCCTTTCTTCATCGCCTCGACCGCGGAACCGATGGTGGCAAAGCCGGTGATGACGACCATCACGATGGTCGGGTCCATCGCGCTGGCCTTTTCCAGCACATCGAAGCCGGAGATGCCCGGCATCTTGAGGTCCACAAAGACCAGGTCGGGGTGGAACTCCTCCACGAGGCGCAGACCCGCCGTCCCGTCGGAGGCGGAAGCGACTTCATAGGGGCCGCCCGCGAGGATCATTTCGCAGGAGTCCCGCACGACCTCTTCGTCATCAATGAGCAGGATCTTCGACTTTGCTTCCATCTTCTTCGCTGACTTTCGTTATGATCGGCAGGCTCACGATAAACCTGGCGCCTTTGCCGATTTCGCTTTCAACGGTGATCTCGCCGTTATGTTCCTTGACGATCCCGTAACTGATCGCCAACCCCAGGCCTACGCCATGACCAATCTCCTTGGTGGTGAAGAACGGGTTGAAGATCTTCTCCATGTTTTCGATGCTGATGCCGTGACCCGTGTCTTTCACTTCGATCTCGATATTTTTCTCGCTCATGCCGAAGCAGGTTGTGAGCGTGAGTGTGCCGCCGCCGTTCATGGCCTCGGCCGCGTTGATGATCAGGTTGAGGAACACTCTTTCGATTTGTGATGGGTCCATCACGATCATCGGCAGGCTGTCGTCGAAATTCCTCACGATCTCGATGTTTTGAAATTGCGCCTGGTTCTCCACGAGCGAGACACAGCGGCGCAACATGTCATTGATGTTCGTGAGCGTCTTGATCGGTTTCTTTTGCCGCGAAAAGTCCAGGAGGCCGCGGATGATCTCGCGGCAGCGATTGGCCTGGATGGATATTTTTTCAATGTTCTTGCGCGAGGCTTCGTCGCAAATGTCCCTTTCGAGCAGCAGGCTCGAATAGGTGACGATGCCCTGCAACGGGTTGTTGATCTCGTGCGCCACATTGGCCGCCAGCTGGCCGACGATGGCAAGCCGTTCCGATTCCATGATCTTGCGTTTTGTAAATTCCTTCAATTTTTGATCCCGATCCCTTAGCGCCGCTGCCATGGCATTGAAAGAATCTGCCAGTTCGCCGAGCTCATCATGGGTCACATTACTAACCTTGACATCCAGGTTGCCCTGCGCCAATTCTCGTGAGGCGCTGGCAAGATCTTTGATCGGCAGTGAGATCGTGCGCGCCAGTAGCAGGGACAGCGTTGCGGTGAGCAGGATACCGCCTAGTGAAATTGCCAGGAACACCGACACCGTTTGGTTCTTCAGGTCAGTATATTTTTGTTCCAGCACACCAACGTAGAGTGAGCCAATCGTTTCTTGGTGGATATTCTTGA
>Ga0172375_10012299_pt1 | contig 10739 bp, 5 predicted proteins | sample LakKiv1m_FD_114537 | JGI IMG/M metagenome (GOLD analysis project Ga0172375, IMG submission 114537) | Freshwater microbial communities from Kabuno Bay, South-Kivu, Congo - kab_092012_11.1m | ecosystem: Environmental > Aquatic > Freshwater > Lake | place: Democratic Republic of the Congo...
GCCACCGACCGCGCCCTGGCGCTCTGCGCCCGGGCCGCCCTCGCCGTTGCCGGCCGGACCCCTGCCGTCGGCCTCCGTAGCGTCGACCTCGCCCCGGATCGCCGCGTGGCTACCGTCCGCCTCGATCCCGCCCCCGCCCCCGGCTCGACGCTCCTCTGCCGCGTCACCACCGACCTCGATCAGGAACTGCTGCTCCAGGCCTTCCTGGACCCGACCGCGGCGGTCCCCGTGCCGTTGCCGACGCTCCCCGGCGGCCGGCGCTGCTGGCTGGACCTGGTACTGCGCGACCCGCAGCAGCGCACCCTCGACCTGCGCTCCGTTCTGCTGCCCTCTGCCGAGACCCCGGCCATTGTCCACATGGACATCTCGCCCGCCGAGAAGCCCCATGAGCTGGCCACACCCCTGGTTCCGCTCCCCGGCGCCGGCGTCCTGGACGTCCGCCTCGACCTCCGCTGTGCCACTCCCCTGGATGGAGCGCTGCTGCGCTGCGAGGTCCGCGACGCCTTCGACCGGCTCCTGGCCCGTGCCGAGACCCCCCTCGCAGGCGCTCCCGGCGAGGTCCGGGCGGCCCTGCGGCTCCCGGCTCCGGTGACCGTCTGCCACCGTCTCGATGCCGCTGTCCTGCGCGGCCAGGACCTCCTCGCCTGTGAGCGCCTGCGCTTCACCCGGCCGGTCGCGTACCCCTACGACGACTTCACCGCCTTGGTGTGGAGCTACGCCGGTGGCGAGCCCGTCCTGCAGCGCACCAATCGGACCTGCTACGACCTCGGCGCCGACATGATGGACCTCTGCCACATGGGCGGCTACGCCGATGCCGGTGCCCGCCGCGAGTACGAGCTCGCCACCCGCTCGGGGCTCCGCGTGGTGCCTTACGTGACTCGCATCGCCGGCGACGCCGACGAGCGCCATGTCCGCAACCCCTGCCTGCATGACCCGGCCTACCTCGAGAAAACCGGCGCCCAGCTTGCCGTCCAGGCCCGCCAGGCCGCGCCTTATGGCCCCGCCGCCTTCACCCTCGGCGACGAGAACTACCTCCTCGAAGGCCGCCGCGAAGGCTGCCACGCACCGGCCTCCGTCGCCGCCTTCCGCGACTGGCTCCAGGCCCGCTATGGCACCATCGCCGCCCTCAACGCGGCCTGGGGTACTGCCTACGCGAGCGTCGCCGACATCACTGCGCCCATGCTCCTCGACGAGGCCGCCCGACAGACCGTCAGCTTCGCCCCCTGGATCGACCACAAGCGCTTCATGGACCACGCCTTCGTCGCGACCCACGAGACCTTTGCCAGGGTCATCCAGGCGCAACTCCCCGAGGCCAAGGTCGGGTGGGACGGCTTCCTGGGCTACCACTGGCAGGCCGGCTACGACTTCACCCGGCTCTGCGAGAACCTGCTCCTGAACCAGACCTACACCAGCAACTGGCTCCAGGGCGAACTCGTGCGTTCCCTCAAGCGCCCGGGGGCACTGACCGGCAAGTGGGGCAATGGCATCGCTGACAACCAGGCCGGCTTCTCCGCCTGGCCCTGGGACTGCCTGCTGGCCGGTGACAACTCCGTCTGGTGGTGGACCTCCTGGGGCTGCGACTACATCCCCTTCAACCCCGACCTCTCCCTCAGCCCCTTCGGCCGCTGGTTCTTCCCCGCGGTCCGCGAGGTCACGGCCGGGCCGGGGAAACTGCTGCTCCACGCGGCCCGTCGACACTCCGGCATCGGCATCCTCTACTCCCAGCCCGACGTTTTCGCCGGGGCGCTCATCGCTCGGCTTGGCGGCGCGCCGGACGACGCCGGCGACGCGGCCGTGCTCAGTTCCTACGAGGCCCTCGCCCGCGGCCTCCATGACCTCGGTGTCGAGTCCCGCTTCGTGGGCTACGACGACCTCGAGGCCGGACGCCTGCCCGAGGGTGAGTTCAGGGTCCTCTGCCTGTCCCTGGCGACCTGCCTCTCCGACCGCCAGGTCGACGCCTTGCGCACGTTCGCCGAGGCCGGCGGCACGCTCCTGGTCGACGCCAGGGCAGGGCTGCTGACGGGTGAGGGCCGGATCCGTGATGCGGCCGTCCTCGACGGACTGCTGGGAGTCACCGCGCCCGCCGGTCTCGCCGCCCTCAGGGAGACCGCCGCCGAGGCCGCCCTGGAAGGCGAGGTCACCATCCCCGGCGTTGTCCAGGCGTCTCCGCTGAAGCTGACGAAGACCTCCCTAGGGGTCCTGTCGCCCGGCCTGCGTGTCGCCACCGGGCAGGCCTTGGCCACGGCCGCGGGGGGGACCCCGCTCCTGGTGGCCAACCGGGTCGGCAAGGGCCTCTGTCTCACCCTCAACACGTCATGGCGACGCCTCGCCGATGAGCGGCTCACCGAAGGCCACAGGACCCTGACCTCGGTCCTTGCCGCCGCTATCGACAGCGCCGGTGTCGAGCCCCCGGCACGCCTGCGGCGGCCCGATGGCACCCCGCCGCGCGCCGTGCGTCTCTCGCGGTTCGCCGACGGCACGCTGGAGTACCTTGGTGTCCAGCAAGACCTCCTGCTGCCCGGATTGGCCGACCAGGAGGCGGTCCTGAGCCTTCCCCGGCCGGCCTTCGTCGTCGACATGCGCGCCGGCAAGCCCCTGGCCGACGGGCCCGTCCAAGAGTGGCCCGTGCGCCTTTCCCGCGGGCGGCCGCTGATCTTCGCCCTGCTGCCTTACCGCGTCGCCGCCCTCGACCTCCAGGCGCCCACCGCAGCCACCGCCGGTGACGCCGTGCTGCTCAGCGTGCGGGTCACGGCGCCGCCGGCCACCCCCGGTTACCACGTCGTGCGGCTCGACGTCTTCGCCCCCGGCTGCGACACCCCCCACCGGCAGTACTCCCGGAACATCTCCTGCCCGCAGGGCGCTGGCACCGCCGACATCCCCTTCGCCCTCAGCGACCCGCCTGGAGAGTGGCGCTGGGAGCTACGCGACATCGCCTCGGGCACGCGCCGTGCCGCCACCGTCACCCTCGCGGCTCCGCCCTGACAGCCTTCGGGCGCAGGTTGGAAGCTGAACGCGGATGCTTATAGTAAAGGACTGCGGCGGCGCGCCCCCGTCTCGCCTGGCGCCGGTCTGCCTGATGCCCCGTGGTGTAACGGTAGCACAACAGGTTTTGGTCCTGTTTGTCCTGGTTCGAATCCAGGCGGGGTAGCCAACACCCCTCGTTAGTCATAACCAGCCGTAGCTGGAGAGTGCCGTCGGCCTCGATGACGACCTGGGAGATGTGGGCCTGCAGAAACGCCCTCCGCGCGTCGTCGGTCTCGGTCCTTTCCAGCACCGTTCCCCAGTAGCGCAGGCGGTCCACCATCGCCTCCGCCGAGAGGTCGCTCCCGGCCTGCAGTGCCCCCAGCGCCGCCTGCTCGGCCTCCAGTTCGCTGATCCGCGCCAGGGCGTCGGACATCATGCCGTTCCAGTGGGCCGCATTGGCCGGAGTCACCAGCCCGGTGAAGAAGGCGTCCTCGGCGACCTTGAGCTTCCGCCGGGCCGCGGCCAGCTCGGGCTCGATAGCGCCCCACTGAATGCATGGATCCCATCGTCGGCCAGTGCGGATCCACCCGCTCCCTCGGGACCCGCCCTGGGACCAGCCGCCCACGCGGGGCCGCCCAGCCTGCGCAACCGCCGAACCGGGACTAGTCCGAATCCCGGCATGCGACCTCGCGACGCCGACCGAGAACGAGGCCATGGCGCCTGATGCACCGCAGCAAGACGGCGGTTCATCGCGGAACCACGGATGTCAACCACTGGTTTACAGCGAGCCATGCAAACCGAACCGCCAAGTGCTCGCTCCTGGCTGCTTCCGCCGGTGCGGTCTGCCAGGTCGGTCGCTAGCTAGCGACCCACCTGGTGCGTGGGTCCCAGGAGCGCCAACCCAACGCGTTGGGTTCCCTCCCGGAGCGGGTACGGGCCGGACACGGGCGCTACCTCTCCGCCGCCGGCTCTCGATGTGTCCCGGCATGGATGAAGACTTGTCGCCCCTGCCCTGGCGCACGCGGCCGTCGCCAGTGGTCACTCCTGCCTGGCCGCCGCCGGGCATCGCCCAAGGCCAGTGGCAGGCGTAGAGACGCCTGGCGCCGATCCGCGCAGGCCTGGCAACAGACAAGGTCAGGCAAGGGTGTTGGGACTACGCCGGAAACGGCCAAGGTCTGGCCAAGGGTGGCGGATCCGCCATGGTGACATTCCGGTGACAGGTGCAGCCGTCGCGATGTCTGCCTCGCTGTGTGGCTGGCGAGGCCCTTCAGTGACAGCTACATTCGCTTGCGGTATGGAGCGGCAGGCCCCCAAGCCGGGAGGTCAGCGCGAGTGCAGGCGAAAGGCAGTCTGACCGTTGCGGATGTCGAGAGGGCCCCTGGCCGCCTTGCCGGGGCCTGCTACCGGGTGCTTCTGCTTGTGGGCATGCCCGGATCGGGGAAGACCGCCCTGCTGCGGGAGCTCCGTGGCGCCACAGGCATCCCCACGGAGTAGGACCGTGCGTACTCTAAGCGACATCGAGAGGCTGCTCGCGGAACTGGACCAGCGTCCGGCCGACGAGCTCGAAGACCAGGACCTCGACTTCAAGCGCTGGCCGCACCGGAGCCTCCAGGATGCTACCGACATGGTGGTGCAGATGGCCGTCTGCATGGCCAACGGCGGCGGCGGCACGGTCGTGCTCGGTGTGGCGGATCGCGAGGTGGGACGCGCCCAGGCCATCCTCGGGGTGCCTCCCGAGATCGACGTCAACCGGCTCCGCAAGGCCGTCTACGACCAGACCGACCCGAAGATCACCCCGGCCTTCGAGGAACTCCGCGTCCTCGAGGGCACCGGACGGCTCCTGGTCATGCAGGTCTACCCCGGCATGCCACCCCACACGGACACCGCCGGGCGCGGCACCATCCGCATCGGCAAGGACTGCCAGCCTCTGACCGGTACGCTCCGGCGTCGCCTTGCCGTCGAGACTGGGGAGACGGATTTCTCCGCCGAGCTTGTGGGCGCAGCCGACCCGGGCCGTCTCTCCCACGTCGCGCTGGAGGCCTTACGGCATATGGCCAAGGCCGAACGGGCCCCGGAAGACCTTCTGCGGCTCGGAGACCTGGAGATGCTGTCCGCTCTCGGCGTCGTGAAAGGAGCACGCTTCACACGCGCCGCGCTGCTGTTGGCGGGGAACGAGGAAGCCCTGCGCGAGCGCCTGCATGGCCACAACTGGACCTTCCTGCAGATGACGTCGGACACCGCGTATCGCATCCGCGAAGACCGTGTGAGCGCGATCCCCGTTTCCGTTCAGCGGCTTGAGGAACTGCTTGTACCGTTCAATCCCATCACCACTCTCGAACAGGGCCTGTTCCATTTCGAGTACCGCACGTGGCCGGACGTCGCCGTTCGCGAAGCGTTGATGAATGCCTTCTGTCACGCGGACTTCCGTATCGCCGGCCCGATCATGGTCAAGCTCTACCCAGATCGCCTCGAGATCAGCAACAACGGCGGCTTCATCGGCGGCATCACGGCGGAGAACATCCTCCACCATCAGCCTGCCGCACGGAACCCGCTACTGGTCGATGCTCTCACTCGCCTGCGCCTGGTCAACCGCAGCAACCTGGGGGTCGGCCGCATGTTCTCCGCCCTGCTGATGGAGGGCAAGGAACCCCCCGACATCCGCGAGATCGGTGACTCCGTCGCCATCACCTTCGTGAAGCGGGACCTGTTGCCGACCTTCCGCCTGTTCGTGGCCGAGGAGAGTCGCGCCGGCCGCGATCTCAATGTGGATGCGTTGCTCGTGCTGCAGTACCTGCTCAAGCACCCCGAGATCGAGACCACCGCCGCCGCCCGGCTCTGCCAGCTCTCCGATGCACGGATGCGCGAACGCCTGACTGCCATGGAACGTGCCGGCTATGTCGAGCATGGCGGGACCGGCCGTGGTGCCTACTGGACACTACGCCCCGAGGTCCATCAGAGACTGGCACCCGACGGGAGCCCGGAGCGCGACCGGCGTATCGACTGGGAAGCCGCCAAGACCCGCGTGCTGAGTGTCCTCATGGACCGGGCCAAGCGCGGCGACGTGGGCTTAAGGAACCGCGAGATCCGCCAGATCACGCGGCTCGACCGGAACCAGGTGACACGGCTACTCGGGGAGTTGCGGGCGGAGAACACGCAGGTGGTGACCAGAGGCCACGGTGCCGGAGCCCGCTACCTCTGGAGCAAGCCATGAATTGCGCGTCGTATTGCTCCGTCGCAATTCTGCGCGCAATTCTGGCCAGTGATTGCGACAAGCATTGCGCGGCATCAACTCCACGCGCAACCAGCGAGAGGCGTGAGTGCGCACCGTCATGGAGTAGGACTACCCGATCCCGGCCGCACGCTCGGCGCGCGACCGGAACCCGCCCCGCGCCGCCAAGCCGAACGGGGAAGCTGACAGCATTGAGGGAGGGGGCATTCAACGCTCGCTCCAATGCGCGTCAGCAATGATCAGCGTTGGGCGCGGACGTGACTGCGCACATGATCACTCATTCACCATCACACTGGGTCCGGGCAACGTGGCAGGCGATGTGATCCTACACAGGCGCGCACATTGCACCGCCGCGATGCCACAGCTACTGACTCGGGCCGGATGTTGCCGCCGGACTTGCCCTTCACCGTATAGGCAAAGCGAGCTCCGTTGCCGTTGGCGCATTCCGAGGGCCTGGGGCACGCATACGGCAGTGGGCCCGACGGCGGCTCGCGTCGGGACTACGGATAGCAGCAATGCGCCTCTACACTCCCCAAGTTGACGCCATCGCCGGGTACATCGGCAGGGGCTCGTCGGCGAAGGCCCGGCACCCGGACATCGTGGCCCGGTTCGCGGCGCTGCTTGGGGACCTGCGCCGCGTCAGGCCGCGGGAGCCCGAGGGCGATCCCGCGTGGTCGTTCTGGGTACGCTCCGAGCGCGGCCCCATCTCGGCATTCGGCGACTACCAGGAGTTCCTGGACGCGGGCGAGGTGGCGTCCCTGGCCGAGTTCGAGTCGCTATGGCACGAGTACTACCCCAGCCCGACGAAGTGGCATGAAGCCACGGTCGTCTGCTTCCAGCGGAGGGTGTTCGTCGGCGTGGATCCAGACTGCCGCTTCGAGGTGGATCTGGAGGCGCAGTCCGTCGAGGGGGCTGATGTCCGCAACGAGGAGGTCGAGGCCTTCGTGGTGTGGTTGGCGCCTCCATTTGGCGGGTAGCAGCCGGACGAGGGTCGTGGAGGTCGCGCGCATGGCAGTCGCCCTGCGCGAGCAGCAGGTCCCCTTCGTGCTGGTGCAGGGAGACGCGATCCTGCGCATGCTCAAGGGCTCCGACTTCGTGGGGCTGGTACCGAGGAACGTGACCCCGAAGTACTGCCACGCCTGCTTCCCGGCCCAGGACCGGATCATCGACTTCCTGAACCCCTGGCATGAGCTGGAGGTGGCCGACGTGGTCCGCCAGCACGCACACTGGTACCCGCTGGCCCCCCATGAACTGGCCGGCGGGTGAGTGACACCGGATCAGCCCCTCACGTGTGTTCAGTGCGGCGAGCGTTACCTGCGGCAAGAGGCGCGGGATCTGCTGGACCGTGACACCGTGTGCGCCGAACAGGGAGAGGAACCGTTCCGCCACCACGTCCGCCGGGCCCTTCTTCGGCCGACCGAACAGCTTCCGAAGCAGCCCGTTGACACTCACCGTGACCGGACCGATCGGCAGGCTCAGGTCAACGAGATCGTCGCCCATTGCGGGGTCCTCCATGCCTGACCCTGTGGCGGTGTGGCATTCTGGTCAGTTCCTGTCCCTAGATATGCATGTCGCCCCGTGCCCCGGCCGTCGCGCCATGTCAGGCCTACGCCGGCCGTTTCCGGTCCCAGGGAGCCTGGAAGCGTCATGTGGTGAAGACGCGTATGTGGCTCTGTAAAGACTCCACACTCCACCGAAGCAGCCGACCGAGGAGAAAGTCAACCTCGCCATGGTATGCCCTCAGGATCTCCACTAGGTCCTTGCTGTACCACGGGTACCCCTGGCAGGAGTAGAGACGACACTGGGTCTGGTCGACAGAACCAACAGCTTTCTCAAGTTCCTCCAGTGCTCGGTCACTGAGGACGAAACCAGTCCGGACGTCGCAGCCACTGAACAGGTCATGCCCGTCGATCTGGTGCCCGTCATGCACGACGCAGTTACGGAGCTTGTAGGCCACCGTTGCCGGCCAGGCAAAGGCAAGCTCAGTCGCTTCATCGACAAAGTGTGCCGTCTGCTTTGCCTCTCTCTCCTTCTCTGGTCCGGCAGACGTCAGGATGTCACCCCAGAGCTTCGGATTCCACCTGGCATTCGCGACGCGCGGAGGCCCGGCCAGGCGGCCAACCACGCACGAGATGGAATCATAGACCGCCCAAGTCGCGGTGATGTATGCCGCCGTGGCAAGGTACCGCGCCTCACGGAACGACAGTTCTGTTCCCAGCCAGTCAACCCTGTCTTCCATGAGCTCGCCGTTCCTGGCGTGGTCCCTCAGCAAGGCGAGCACATCAAAGGCCTTCGTCCTGACCTTAGCCAGCTCCGGGATGGCACCCAAGGACACGTGGAGCAGGGCGCAGGATTCCCAGCGCTTCCTCAACGCATCCGGGAAGGGCGGACTGCAGCCTCCGAGCAGGGACTGCAGTTCCCTTGCGATGACCTGCAGTTCGGAACGCGCCCACTCCGCCTGCTGACCCAGGTCATCCGTGCCCGTCACGGAGCTCATCCAGCTTCTCCCTCTCGTATCTCACCCGATCCTGCCATTCGCCCATGGACCAGGACCAGTACTCCCTAACATCAGGGTCCGTCTCGGCGACGAGACAGGACTGGCACTCCGATACCCTCTTCTCTGCCTCAGAAAGGAACCCCTCAACCCCGTGGACAACGTGCGCTCGCCCCGTGCTCTCCATGGCGCTGAAGAGGCGGTCCCTGGCATCGGTAGCGGTCGTTGTGCGCGCAACCCTGATGGCCGCCTTCACGACCGCCTTCCAGGCGTCAGACCCCCTCTCGATGAACGATGCGCACCTGGCCCAGCCCGCTGCCTGGTCGAGTTGCCCAGGCTCCGTTATTGCGGCCAGCCTCTCGGCGACGAGCAGTGGCACCACCCTACGCTGCGGGTCCATCTGCCAGCAGTAGTCGGGCACATACATGGCGGCAAGCGATCCGCCTTCAGCACCGAGGCTAACCAGCGCCTGGAAATCCCGGGAACGCACAAGATCAGGGGGGACCTCCACCAACTGGCCTACATCAAGGGCGTGGGGCAGGTACGTGACCTGTGCGCCCTGCTCGCGCTGCTCGTCTGACAGCACGAACTCACAGCGCGCCCTGACGAAGGCGACGAAGTCCGCCAGCGGCAGCTTGGCGCCGCTCCTCACCAGGACCTGCACGATGCACGGTTCTTCGAGGAAGTGCCCCCCGGCCGGCAGGTCGCCCACCTCCGACAGGAGCCAGGCAATGCTCCCGACAGACGGGTAGCCACTCCTATACCTCAGGAAGGCCACATACCAGTTCTCCGCGATCCTGAAGCAGGCCGACTGCCGCTGATGCCAGTTCCCGCGGAGGTCCTGCAGGCACGATCTGAGTTCAGGCTCTGATACATCCGGGGCCACCCACGCGATGCCGGCGACAAGGCCACAGTAGCCGTCCATTTGGTCAGCGCCGAAGTGCCGGCGGCAGGAGGTCACGAACGCCAGGTCGGCCCGCCCCGGAACCCCGATCACGGCGGGGTCCGGCGCCCGATAGAGCACAGACACCCACGTCCCGGCGTCCCCAGCAAGGGCTAGGAGTTGGTTGAGGCGGGCCGTGAAGTCCATCGGTCCCGCGGGCTGCTCCCGCCATCGCGCGACAAGCCCCTTGGCCAGGTGCGCGGCGAATGTGAGCCGGAGAGGTGCTGGCTCTTGCGGGCGCAGCGCGCTGGCACTCTGCGCGAAGAATCGCGAGAGCGGCGCATCGGGAAGCCCAAGGGGGTCAAACTGGCCAACGAGCTGCGCCGCAACGAGGGCCACCGCACTCCAATCGCAGTGCTTCTCCGCTGCGGCATACTTCTCAGCGGCATCGAAAAAGCCGGTGTAGGTCTCTAGCCGCTCGTCCTCGCGAAGTGCAGCCGCCACGCTGGCAGCGGCCGACTCTTGGACGCCTGCTGCATCCCACCGAAACAGCACGTCAAGATGCCACATCTTGATGTCATGGCTCGCTTTGAAGCTGACCTCGCACGCTAGAGCCAGCGGACGCGCCTCGTCAAACCCCCGATCTGCACCATAGTCCACATACCAGTGCCAGAGCTCCCGGGCAGCCACGAGTTCGCCCACCGACACTGCCGCGCTCGAGGACAGCAGGTCGCGACACCAGACCAGGTCTGCCACAAGAAGCTGCATGACAGCAGCGACCACTGGTTCGGTCAGCCTCTCGCGCCGGTGGAGAAGCGCTCGGTTGTACTGATGGTGGGAGTGCACGAGTGCTTCCCAGTACACCGCCGCCCTCTCACCAGGCCCTCGATCCTGCTCGATGGCCTGCTTGAGCAGACACCGAAGCTCCACCATCTCGCGCCACTCCTCGTCCGAGATCGGCGTGATCAGGCGCTGGGATATCGCCAGAACCATGTTGCTGAACCTGGCCGACTCCCGCTCAGGGTCGAGTAGCGGCTTGAGCATGGCCTTCAGGCACTCAGGCCCCCTGCCGGCTGGGGCATCACCTCCACGGAGAATGGCGCAAACGCGCGGATAGGCAGTCTTGACGAAAAGGCGCGAGTTCTCCATCTGGCGCAGCGCTCTGTCAA
>Ga0172375_10012300_pt1 | contig 10739 bp, 9 predicted proteins | sample LakKiv1m_FD_114537 | JGI IMG/M metagenome (GOLD analysis project Ga0172375, IMG submission 114537) | Freshwater microbial communities from Kabuno Bay, South-Kivu, Congo - kab_092012_11.1m | ecosystem: Environmental > Aquatic > Freshwater > Lake | place: Democratic Republic of the Congo...
CGCATGAACCCGACATTTCAGGTTGACGGCGTGGAAGTGGTGCTGCACCCTCTGGACATGGTCCCGGTTGCGGTAGACCAATTGGGCGTGCGCATCGGGTCGCTGGCAGAGCATGGACAAAGCATTTGTGACGCGCTGGACGAGCTGCTGGTGCGGTCTTGGGGCTAACCTTCGGACCCGGTCTGGTGCTGGTTCGCAATTCAAAGAGCCGTGGGGGCCGACTTGACCCGTCGGATTTGGCGATGTACATTGTCTGCAATTACATACATTAATTGGCTAAAGACTTTGATTGCGGTCATGAAACGTAACGAACAACCCCTGATGAGCCCCGAGCGCTTGCTTGAAGCCCGCCAGCTTGGAGAAAAACTGGCGCGCCTGCGGATGGCGCGGCGGATGCGGCAGGCTGATGCGGCCACGCGTGCGGGCCTGTCGCGGTCCACGGCTGTGCTTCTGGAAAAAGGTGACCTCGGCCGGACACAGGCCCAAATCCTGCGCTATCTGGAGGCGATTGCACCCGGTGTCAGTCTGCTGTCACTTTTGAAGGAAGACGATCCTTCGCTGCGGGCTCTGGCCGCGCGTGAAGCCACCCAGCGCGTGCGGGCGTTGAGTGCTGCAGAACTGCAACGGCTGGACTTCTGATGGCACGCAACAAGATCGACGTTTTTGTCTTCAGTCACCTCGCACAGGCCGACGGAAATCGGTTTGTGCCCGCAGGCATTCTGGGCTTGACCGAGACCGTTGGCGCACAAGTACAGAACCGTGAGCTCGCCAGCGAATTTGCTTACGGCATGGGCTACCTCGGGCGTAAGGAGGCGTTTGAAGTTGACCCGGTGAGCCTGGCCTTGGGTGACCGGCAGGGCATCAAAGGCAAGATGCTGTTTCCAGTCAACGGGTTGGGTGAGTTTGGCGCAATCCGCGACGCCGCGCCCGACGCATGGGGTCGCAGGGTCATTGAAGCGCGCCTGAAAGCGCCTGCCAACAGTCTGCTGGAAGTGCAGTACCTGCTGCACGCTGGCGGCGACCGCGTCGGTGCGCTGGACGTGCGCGAACAGCAAACAAGCCCGGATGCGACGTCCGCAAGCGATTTGCACTCTCTTCAGTACGTTCTGCAAGCGGCTCAAGCCGTCGACAACGGGGCCCCGGTGCCAGCCAACCTGGAAAGTTTTTTGGGCGCTGCGCCCTCGGCTGGTGGCGCCCGTCCGAAAGCGTCTGTGCGGGATGGCGATGGCGCGCTGTGGCTGGCAAAGTTCCCGGCCAGGGGCGACACCTTCAACGTCGCCAGAGCGGAGTTGTGTACCCTGGAGCTGGCCCGGCGTTGCGGCCTGACGGTGCCTGAACTGCGTTATCTGGACATCGGAGGGCGACCGGTCATGCTCGTTCGGCGATTTGACCGCTATTGGAGCCAGCCTGATCAGCCACTTGTTGGGCAAGAACCGCACGACACCCGGCCGAGCCAGGGCTGTGTCGAGGGGCGTCTGCCATTCATCAGTGGTCTCACGCTGGTCGCTTGCAGCGAGTTTGAATCCCCTGACAAGGCGTATGCCGACCTGGGTCGCGCCATCCGGAAGTACGTGCATTCCAGCTGCGTGAGGGCCAATGGTGAGGAACTGTTCGCGCGCATGGTGTTAAACATCTTTGTGACCAATGACGATGACCACTTGCGCAACCACGGGTTTGTGCGCGACCCTCGGCTTGGGGGGTGGGTCCTTAGTCCCTTGTATGACGTCGTGCCGCGACCCGTTGTCGCCAGCGAACGCCGACTGCACCTGGGCGTCGGGGCCCAGGGCAAGCTCGCGACTTTGGACAACGCCCTGAGCCACTATGCTGTGTTCGTCCCCGAGCGCCCCAAGGCGATCGGCATCATGCGCCGCGTGTGGAGCAAGGTGCGCCAGTGGCAAACCTGCTTTGAAGAACACGGCGCTGACGGCGTGCTTCTGGATCAGCTCAGAAGCGCGTTCCGCAACATCAGCGAGATTGCGTCACCCGGACTCGAAAGTGAGATTCGCAAGGGGACGTTGTAGTCGGTACCTCAGTGTCGAATTTGGGGGGAACGATGGAGCCAACTGTTATGCTGCCCTCCATGCACCACACCACCTTTATCCCCGGCAAGGACGCCGCCCTCGAGTCCACCATCCAGACCCTGCAAGCCCGGCTGCAGGCTTTGGGTTTTCATATTGAAGAGCGCAGTTGGCTCAACCCGGTGGACGGCATCTGGTCGGTTCACATCCGCGACCGCGACTGCCCGCTGCTGTTTACCAATGGCAAGGGAGCTACCCGGCTGGCGTGTCTGGCCAGCGCCTTGGGCGAGTTTTTTGAACGCTTGTCCAACCACTACTTCTGGACGCACTATTACCTGGGGCCAGAGATTGCCAACAGCGCTTTTGTGCATCACCCCAGCGAGCGCTGGTTTGACGTGCCCGAAGACGGCAGCTGGCCGGTGGGCTTGCTAACCCCGGACTTGCAGCAGCTCTACAACCCGCAGGGCAATATTGAGGCGCGCAGCTTGGTGGAATTCAACTCCGGCCATGAAGAGCGCGGCATTTGCGCGCTGCCGTACGTGCGCCAGCGCGACGGTGCCAGCGTGTACTTTCCGGTCAACGTCATCGGCAACCTGTACGTCAGCAACGGTATGTCGGCCGGCAACACGCCGCATGAGGCGCGCGCGCAGGCGCTGTCCGAGATTTTTGAACGGCACGTCAAGGCGCGTGTCATCAGCTTGGGCCTGTGTCTGCCCGACGTGCCCGACGCGGTGATTGCGCGTTACCCACGCATCGCCAAAGGCATTGCGGCGCTGCGCGACGCCGGTTTTGGCATTCTGGTCAAGGACGCGTCGCTGGGCGGTCAGTACCCGGTGATGAATGTGACGCTGCTCAACCCGGCCGACCAAGGGTGTTACGCCAGTTTTGGCGCGCACCCCCGCTTTGAAGTGGCGCTGGAGCGCGCGCTGACCGAGTTGCTGCAAGGGCGCGCGCTGGACGCGCTGGCCGGGTTTCCGGCGCCGGGCTTTGACCTGGAAGAGACCGCCAGCGCCACCAACATTGAAATCCATTTTGTCGACTCCAGCGGCGTCATCCACTGGAAGTTTCTGGGCAACGCGCCCGACTTTGACTTTGTCGACTGGAACTTCAGCAGCAGCACCGAACAAGACGAGGCGTGGTGCTTGCAGCGCCTGCACGCCGACGGCCACGATGTGTATGTGGCCGAGTTCAAGCACCTGGGGGTGTATGCCTGTCGCATTCTGGTGCCGGGTGTGTCAGAGATTTACCCGATCGACGATCTGGAATTTGAAAACAACAGCATCGCCAACCCGATGCGCGAGGCGATTTTGAATCTGACCGATCTGGACGATGAAGAGTGCACCGACCTGCTGGCCACGCTCAACGAATCCAATCTGGCCGACCAGCGCCCAGTGGCGGGCTTGATCGGGTTGGCGGCGGATGCGGGATCGTTCTGGGCCGACTTGCGCGTGGTTGAACTCAAAACCCTGCTGGCGCTGGCCGTGGGCGACGAAGCCACCACGCTGGAAGGGTGTGAATGGATCTTGAACTTTGACCAGATCGACCCGCAACGCCGCTTGGTCTACGCCTGCATTCGCAACCTGATTCAGCTCTCAGACATGGGCGACAGCGCACCGTATCTGGACGCGCTGGCGCTGCTGTATGGCGCGGGGCCGTTGGCGCAGGCGCACGCGCTGATCATGCAGCAAGACCGTTTCATGGGCCTGAGCGCGCCGGGCCTGGCGCTGGACGGCTGCGATATGCACCACCGCTTGTTGCAGGCGCTGGCCAAGGTACGCGCGGCGTATGCCTGACGCGGCGCTGCACAACTGGCTGGTGCCCGATTGGCCCGCGCCCGCCGGTGTGCTGGCGGTGTGCACCACACGCAGCGGAGGTGTTTCCGCGCCGCCCTATGCCAGTTTGAATCTGGGTGACCATGTGGGTGACGCACCTGCCCATGTAGCCACCAACCGGGCCATTTTTCAGCGGGCGATCGGTGCCCGGCCGGTGTTTTTGCAGCAGGTGCACGGCACGCAAGTGTTGAAGTTGGACGCAGACACGCCAGACGGCAGCGTAGCTGACGCCTGCGTCACCCGCGCGGCGGGCGTGGCCTGTACGGTGATGGTGGCGGACTGCCTGCCGGTGCTGTTGACCACCACGCGCGGTGACTGCGTGGCTGCCGCGCACGCCGGATGGCGCGGTTTGGCGGGGCAAGATGGGGTTGGGGTGCTGGAAGCAACCTTCAAGGAATTTTGCACTCTGGCCCAGATAGATCAAGGGTGGGTAGCTACAGAAATCATGGCATGGCTGGGCCCCTGTATTGGCCCGACGGCCTTCGAAGTGGGTGACGAGGTGCGGCAAGTCTTTGCTGCGGTAGACCGGCAAGCCGTGCAGTGCTTCAACGCGCTGGGGCCGGGCAAGTGGCTGGCCGATCTGGCCGGTCTGGCCCGCCTGCGTCTGCGCGCCTTGGGAGTCGATCACATCTATGGCAACGACTCTGCGGCAGCGTGGTGTACCGTGGGTAACGCCTCAAGGTTCTTTTCGCACCGGCGCGACCGGGTCAGCGGGCGCTTTGCCGCCAGCATCTGGCTGCGGGCTTGAGGATGCGTCCGGTGCTGCTCCTGAACGCTCCGCACGTTCGCGGGCCTTGAGGGCACGCGCCCGGGCCGGCGCCGTCAGCACATAGCTGACCAGCCCGATCGGGAGCAACCCGTACATCACAAACGTGATGATCGCGCCCAGAACGGTACCGGTGCTGCTGGTGGCCTCCGCCACGGCCATCATCAGCGCAACGTAAAGCCAGGCCAGGGGGACGATGTACATGTCGGGATTGTTTTGCTCGGAAAATGGATGCTGTCAGAAATATGTAGTCTGCGTCTGAGATACTAGCCTACTAATCAGTTGGGGTCAGAGCACATCGCTTCGCGAGTGGTCTGACCCGCAAGGTTATATCTATTGGGGTCAGAGCACATCGCTTCGCGAGTGGTCTGATCCGCAAAATTTATTTGATGAGGGAAATGAATGAACAGTGATGTCCAGCAGCTCTGGCTGCAAAACGCGCAGCAATTTCAGCAATCCATGACCGAGTCGTTCGGCAAGATGTTTGAGTCGTTCCAGAACATGGATCTGGGTCAGGCAACGGCGCCGCTGCTGGGCGCGCAAGCCCATGCGCAAGCCCCCAAAATCACCTTTGACCCGCAAAAGTTGCAGGCGCTGCAACAACAGTACCTGAAAGAAGCGGGCGAGCTGTGGGCGCAAAGCCTTCAAGGCAATCTCAAGTTGGCGGATCGCCGCTTTGCCGACCCGGCCTGGTCGGCTAACCCGATGGCGTCGTTTACCGCAGCGCTGTATCTGCTCAACGCCAGGACGCTCACGCAACTGGTGGAAGCGGTTCAAACCGACGCCAAGACCCGTGCCCGCATGCGCTTTACCGTGGAGCAGCTCAACGCGGCCACGTCGCCCAGCAACTTCATGCTGTTCAACGCCGAAGCGCAAAAGAAAGCGATTGAAACCAAGGGCGAGAGCATCAGCAAGGGCCTTCAGAATATGCTGCACGACATGCAGCAGGGCCATGTGTCGATGACCGATGAGAGCGTGTTCACGGTGGGCAAAAACGTGGCCACCACCGAAGGCGCCGTGGTGTTCGAGAACGAGTTTTTTCAGTTGATCGAGTACAAGCCGCTGACCGACAAGGTCTATGAAAAGCCGTTCCTGATGGTGCCGCCGAGCATCAACAAGTACTACATCCTGGACTTGCAGCCGGAGAATTCCCTGGTGCGCTATGCCATCGCGCAAGGTCACCGAACCTTTATCGTGAGTTGGCGCAACCCGGATGCTTCACTGGCTAAGGCCACCTGGGACGACTTTATTGAAAACGCCATCATCAAGGCGATTCATACCACGCAAGAGATCACCGGTGCCAAGAGCATCAACGCGCTGGGCTTTTGCGTCGGCGGCACCATGCTGGGTACCGCCCTGGCGGTGTTGGCCGGGCGCGGCGAAAAGCCGGTGGCCAGCGCCACCTTCCTCACGTCGATGCTTGACTTTGCCGACACCGGCGTGCTGGATGTGTTCATCGACGAAAACTTCGTCAAGTACCGCGAGCAAGAGATGGGTCAGGGCGGCCTCATGAAGGGCCAGGACCTGGCCACCACCTTCAGCTTTTTGCGTCCCAACGACCTGGTCTGGAACTACGTGGTGGGCAACTACCTCAAGGGCGAAACGCCGCCGCCGTTTGACCTGCTGTACTGGAACAGCGACAGCACCAATCTGCCTGGGCCGTTCTACGCCTGGTACATCCGCAACACCTATCTGGAAAACAACCTCACCAAGCCGGGCAAGGTCGCGGTGTGCGGCCAGAAGGTCGACCTGGGTAAGGTGGACATCCCGGTATTTATCTACGGTTCGCGCGAAGACCACATCGTGCCGATTGGCGGCGCGTATGCGTCTACGCAATACCTTGGCGGCTCCAAGCGCTTCGTGATGGGCGCCTCCGGTCACATTGCTGGCGTGATCAATCCTCCGGCCAAGGGCAAACGCAGCCACTGGATTCGTGCCGACGGCAAGTTCCCCAAAACCCATGCCCAATGGCTTGAAGGCGCTACCGAATTCCCGGGTAGCTGGTGGACCGACTGGTCTAACTGGCTGGCCAGCCAGGCCGGCAAACAGATCGCTGCGCCCAAGGCCTATGGCAAAGGAAAATACAAGGTGATCGAACCTGCACCCGGACGTTACGTCCAGGCCAAGGCCTGACCACGAGCGCATTTTTATCATTCATTTTTTCAACCGGACCCCTAGGAGACATCATGCAAGACATCGTTATCGTTTCAGCCGCCCGTACCGCCATCGGCAAATTTGGCGGCGGCCTGTCCACCGTCAGCGCCCCCACGCTGGGCAGCATCGTCATTCGTGAGGCCTTGGCGCGCGCCAAGGTTGACCCGGCGCAAGTCGGTGAAGTCATCATGGGCCAGGTGCTGGCTGCGGGCCAGGGTCAGAACCCGGCGCGTCAGTCCTTGCTCAAGGCTGGCATCCCCAATGATGTGCCCGCGCTGACCATCAACACCGTGTGTGGTTCCGGCCTGAAGGCTGTGATGCTGGCCGCGCAAGCGGTTGCCTTCGGTGACAGCGAAATTGTCGTCGCCGGTGGCCAGGAAAACATGAGCCTGGCGCCGCACGTCCTGCCCGGTAGCCGCGGCGGCATGCGCATGGGCGACTGGAAGATGATCGACAGCATGATCGTCGATGGCCTGTGGGACGTCTACAACAACGTCCACATGGGCATCACCGCTGAGAACGTGGCCAAGCAATTTGGCATCACGCGTGAAATGCAAGACACCATGGCGCTGGCGAGTCAGCAAAAGGCCGCTGCCGCGCAAGACGCCGGGCGTTTCAAGGACGAAATCGTGCCGGTGTCCATCGCCCAGAAAAAAGGTGACCCGCTGCTGATCACGGCCGACGAGTTCATCAACCGCAAGACCAACGCCGAAGCGCTGGCCGGTTTGCGTCCGGCGTTTGACAAGGCTGGCACTGTGACCGCAGGCAATGCCTCGGGCATCAACGACGGTGCCGCCGCCGTGGTGGTGATGACGGCCAAGAAGGCTGCGTCGCTGGGCCTGAAGCCGCTGGCACGCATTGCCGGTTTTGGCATGAGTGGTCTGGACCCGGCCATCATGGGCATGGGCCCAGTGACGGCCAGCCGCAAGGCGCTGGCACGCGCCGGCTGGTCGGTGGGCGACATCGATTTGTTCGAACTGAACGAAGCTTTCTGCGCGCAAGCCTGCGCCGTCAACAAGGAACTGGGCACCGACCCGGCCAAGGTCAACGTCAACGGGGGTGCTACCGCGCTGGGTCACCCCATTGGTGCGTCGGGCTGCCGTATTCTGGTAACGCTGCTGCACGAAATGGCACGCCGCGACGCCAAGAAGGGTCTGGCTTCGCTGTGCATCGGCGGCGGCATGGGTGCAGCGCTGGTGGTGGAGCGTTAATCGGTATTTACCTGTATGGCATAGCGGCAGCAAGCGGCTATAGTGACCGCTTCTGCTAAACAACTGTCGAGGGGATCATTTCATGAGTCAAAAAGTAGCTTACGTTACCGGTGGCATGGGTGGTATCGGTACCGCCATTTGCCAGCGGTTGCACAAAGAAGGTTTCAAGGTCATCGCGGGTTGTGGTCCGACGCGTGATCACGCCAAGTGGCTGGCCGAACAGGCGGCACTGGGCTACACGTTTTATGCGTCCGCTGGCAATGTGGGCGACTGGGATTCCACCGTCGCTGCGTTCACCAAGGCCAAGGCTGAGCACGGCAGCATCGACGTGCTGGTGAACAACGCGGGCATCACGCGTGACCGCATGTTCTTGAAAATGTCACGTGAAGACTGGGACGCCGTGATCGACACCAACCTCAACTCGATGTTCAACGTCACCAAGCAGGTGGTGGGCGACATGGTTGAAAAGGGCTGGGGCCGCATTATCAACATCAGTAGCGTCAACGGCGCCAAGGGTCAGGCGGGTCAAACCAACTACTCGGCAGCCAAGGCGGGGATGCATGGTTTTAGCATGGCGCTGGCGCAAGAGCTAGCCACCAAGGGCGTGACGGTCAACACCGTGAGCCCCGGCTATATCGGTACCGACATGGTCAAGGCCATCCGTCAGGAAGTGCTGGACAAGATCATCGCCACAGTTCCGGTCAAGCGCCTGGGCGAACCGTCAGAAATCGCTTCCATCATTGCCTGGTTGTGCTCGACGGAAGGTGGCTATGCCACAGGGGCGGAATTTGCCGTCAATGGCGGCTTGCACATGAGCTGATGAGTCACTTTCTATTGACGGCGTGATGCCGCCTCTGGAGATTTGACGTCGATTGACGTGTCGATGCAGGGGTGATCAAGGCGGTTGCTTGACAGCACCGCCTTTTTTTGTGCCGGGAGTCCGGAGAACTCGCGTTGTTCTACAGTTGATTTGTGGCCTGCGCGGTGTCAGACCACTTGGGGTGCAGCGTTGCCGGACTGAAGCACCACTTGAACTGGCTCAGGCGCGAATACAGGGCAGCATAACCCAGCACCAGGAAGAACAGGGTGACAATCAGGGCTGGAACATGCTGTGCGAACAGAACCGCCAACGCGGCTGGTGCCGATACGAAAACCCAGCAAACTGTACTGGTCAGACCATTTTGAATCGGGGCCGTCAAGCGGGGAAACAGCTGACGCACCACACGACGGTGCACCAGGTGGTGTAAGTGGACTTTGTCGGGTTGTCCGGGATGATGCCCTTTACGGTGGAAGCGTCGACGCACCGAAAATGCAACCTCAAGCACCGGATAAGCACACACAACCATGGTGGTCCAGGCGTGGATCTCGGCGTGACGCATGGGTAACAGCACGGCAACCCAGGCCACACAAAAACCGAGCAGGTAGGCCCCACCGTCACCCAGAAAGAGCTTGCCCAACGGCCAGTTCACGAAGTTGAATCCCAATGCACAGGCCGCGATCAGCCAGCACACCCAACCCAGCTCTGCATCGCCCAGGTTGAAGGCGATCAGTCCCATGGCAAATAACATGATGCTGGCGGCTCCAGCGGCCAGGCCGTTGAATCCGTCGATGATATTCATCGCGTTGGCCACACCGCCGACGGCAAATGCGGTGAACAAGACTGCCAGTGGCAACCACTGCAGGACCCAATCCAGCGGCACCAGGCCCGTGTCCTGCATGGCGACACCCGTCAGGTACCACGCCAGCACGCCGCTGAACAGCGTTGCCAGCAGGCGCTGGCGCACGCTGACCCGTTTGGTGATGTCCTCCAGCAAGCCAAAACCAAATGCAGGTAGGCCGGCCAGCAATATGCATCCGAGAATGTCGCGTGCTGCAGATGGTGCCCAAGCCCAACCGACCAGCAGCCCGACCACAATGGCCACGCCACCAATGCGGGGGGTGTCCTGGGTATGGATTTTTTGCACCCCGAAGGTGGAATCCATGCTGTAGCGGCCATGCCAAGACTTGGTCATCACCAACGCGGTACTGAACACGAGCGTGACCGAGAAGACTGCTAAATAGACTGACACCAGATGCCTCCAATGGCGCAGATTATCGTCGAACAGGTGGGTGCTATGGCTGTTGTCGGTGCCACTTTACAGAGAAAGTCAACCGGTATCCGTTGCAGTTGACGCACATCGTTCATTGACAGCTGGTGCCCGGGGCCGGAATCGAACCGGCACGCCTTGCGGCGGGGGATTTTGAGTCCCCTGCGTCTACCAATTTCACCACCCGGGCGGGTTGAAAGAGCGCGAATTATGGCACAGTGCGACCTATGAACTATCCGACGATTGAGGACCTGATTGGTGCCACGCCGCTGGTGCGTTTGCAGCGCATTGGTGCTGATGTGTGCACGGCCAACGTTAATGTGATTCTGGGCAAGCTGGAGGGCAACAACCCGGCCGGTTCGGTCAAGGACAGGGCAGCGTTTTCGATGATTGCGCGGGCACAGGAGCGTGGCGACATCCGTCCTGGCGACACGCTGATCGAGGCCACCTCGGGCAATACCGGTATTGCGTTGGCGATGGCTGCGGCCGTCAAGGGCTATCGCATGGTGTTGATCATGCCCGAAGACCTGTCCATTGAGCGGGCCCAGACCATGAAGGCGTTTGGTGCCGAACTGATCCTTACGCCCAAGAGTGGCGGCATGGAATACGCCCGCGACTTGGCTGAGCAGATGGCGCGCGACGGCAAGGGCCGGGTGCTGGACCAGTTTGCC
>Ga0172375_10012302_pt1 | contig 10737 bp, 8 predicted proteins | sample LakKiv1m_FD_114537 | JGI IMG/M metagenome (GOLD analysis project Ga0172375, IMG submission 114537) | Freshwater microbial communities from Kabuno Bay, South-Kivu, Congo - kab_092012_11.1m | ecosystem: Environmental > Aquatic > Freshwater > Lake | place: Democratic Republic of the Congo...
CTTCTCAAGAATAACTTTTCGAACAAGAGAAGAAGGATCTTTATCGATCCTGTCATAAATCTTTTCATCAGCCCCCCAAGGAAAGACTTCAAAATCACACGCGACATAAGCCCTCGGAGCGGTGAACGGCAAGACAAAAATTTTAGCCTCTTTATTATAGACAACCCTGTCACCCCCTCCAGGCCCAGGATCCGCAACTAAATATTTGACATTGGTTGCCGCAAAAATATCAATTCTTTTCTCAAATGAAACATCCTCCTCTGCAACCGCTTCTTTCGAACCTAATTTTGGCCGCTTACTGAGAAAACGATTGGAAAAATTTACATAACGCATGGGCAGAATAACACAAGAAATATCTATGCCATCAACCCCGTAGGCTCCCGCCGTATTGCCGGAAAACATTAAGCCTAGGCCTTTAACTCGAAATAGCATTTCCCCCATGTCGTTCTTCAAAAAATCAATATAAGGAACGCGTGGAAAAGAATCAAAGCGATTTGGCCGACAGCGCGGAGCATAAGAAAACAACTCTGCCAGCAAAAGAAATAGCAAGCCAAACGCTGTAAGAAAGGCAAAACGTCCCCGGCCCTTGGATTCCAGAATAAATACCCATAGAAGCGCAACGGCCAAGAAACCAAATGCCACAACAGATGCTCTTAACGATTGGTCAAAGAATGGTGTATGATGATAAATCCAAAGCTGCGATGTAACATAACTAGCAAGACCAAAAAAAACCAAAGCGAGCTTATTAAAACATTTTGACATATTCAAAATAGCCTCTAGCCCTATTCCTGCGAGGATAGCCAGTAAAAAAGCAAAAGGATGAGCAAGGCGCCCAGAACTAAGACGCACCATGCCCAACACCGGCACGTGCCCTATCCAAGAAGCATACGCAAGGCCAAACATCTGTCCAAGCATTAAGATAGCGATGACTCCAAGAAACAAAACAAGCGCCCGTCGTTTTTTATTCCAGGCGCTCATGATAGTCATTCCCAAAAATAGTATCCCAAAATAGCCACCGTTCCAGACGTTTCTTTCAAAGGTTGGAAGCGACACTAGCTTGTCGCTAAAAAAATTCGGGATCACCAAGGTAACAATGTACTTCCGTGCTTCTTCAAAAAGCTGCCCTACGAATGGAGGGTGGTCGTTCCATCCCCGAAAAAATTCCGCTAAAAATGGAACCAAGGTAATGCCCGCGATCGCGACCCCTAAGACAGAAAACAGCGATATTTTGACAAGCGTACGCATCACGGGGATAGCGCCTGTCTTCCGTTGCTGATAAAAAAGAAAAACCAAATACCCGGCTGTAAATAAACCGACAAGGAACATGTCCTCAATTGATCCTGCGAATCCATTTAAAGCAACAATGAGACTAAAAAAAAGAAAATTTTTCAATCTTCCGTCATGGAAAACCTTGTATACAGAACCCATAAGAAGAGGAAGCATGATATAGGTGGTCATCTGGGTCGCCTGACAAACTACAAGCGGCCCGCTCAACATAAAACTGCAGGCTGCGATCATCCGGACGATAAAACGAAAGCCTAAAACCCTCATCAGCCAATACATGGATAACCCGGCGATCAAAAGGCGGCTTAAGATCAAAATATCCCAACTTATAATATTGGGTAATAGATAGATAAGAAATGTTAAAGGAAATAACGCGCCCACAAAGAAGTAAACAGCCGATGGGCTTCCGTAAGCCTGATGGGGATCCCAAAAAGGAAAAATTCCTTGGGCAAAATATTGCTTGAAAAATTGATAAGCCGTCTCCTCCCATGCCGCAGAATCTCTAAAAGTTAGCGGACAAGCAGATCCATAATTATCGGCTTGACCATACGGCCCATACGGCATGGCCTGCGCATGCATCGTCGTAACCTTAAATGTCTTTCCCTGAAATGTCACGTCGTAAAAGAAAAAAGTTAATAGCCCAATAAAAAGGAGGACAATAAAAAAAGATTGGAACCGTGTCCCAATCCGTTCTTGCCACCCTTTCAGGCGTCCCAATAACTGCGCTTTCCTCATCAATGTCTCTTTTTCTTAAGGTCAATCATAAAACAATCAATCTGTTGCCAGACGGCAACTTGCATAACGATCTCGAAAAAACTCTTCTCAAAAATCAATCAATAAAAACTACCCTGATTTTTCACATCGATACAAAGGCATATTTTGCCACGCGCGGGGTTCATTATAAATTGGAATATAGGAATTATCAAGAAAATTTGGCTGTAATACGAGGAGCAAATACTTTTTGCCAAAATTTGTCCTTTTCAACTATTCTTTCTTTCGATACAATAAAGCATGGTCATTACAGGATTCTTCAAAAAAATTTTCATTTTTTTAATATCATCTGGCGCGCCAGCTAACCTGCCCTCGCAATGGTAAAAGATCTTTCAAAAACTTTATACTCTCATTCATGAAAATCCTGCTCATCAATCCTTTTTATGGCGAAATAAAAAACTCTCGACTGCCCTTGAGCCTTTCGGCCGAGGTCGGCGCTATTATGCCCTTGGGGCTTGCTTCCATAGCCGGATACTTGCGCCAAAAAGGCATTGATGTTGAGATCCTAGACGCACAAGCCAATCAAATCCTTAATTCTCAAATACAAAAAAAAATCAAAGAATCCCGGGCAGATATTATCGGCTTAACGAGTATGACCCCTACGGTTCATCAAGATTTAGATATCTGCGTCAAGGCCAAAGAGTTAGGAAAAATCGTTGTTCTCGGGGGGCCTCAAATAAATGCGATGCCGCAAGAAATGCTCAAGATCCCAGTCATTGATTACGGGATCAAAGGAGAAGGCGAATATCCTTTTTATTTGTTAGTTGAAGCCTTGAAGAACAAAAAAAGTGTTCGGGCGATCCCCGGGCTTGTTTTTCGAGATGAATCCGGAGCCGTTATTGAAAATCCCCCCTATATCCATCCGAACCTTGACGATCTGCCATTACCAGCCAGAGACTTGCTGCCGTTTGAAAAATATTTCTCTCTCATTTCTGAAGGAAGGCTGGCAACCCTTGTCCCTTCTCGCGGCTGTCCGTTTCATTGCGGATTCTGCTTCAAACAACCCTCGGATACCTTGATACGTTTCCGATCTCCTCAGCTTGTTGTTGACGAAATCGAAGCTTTGATCGCAAAATTCCAGATTAATGAAATAAATTTTGTATCTGACACCTTTTCGGTAAAAAAAGATTTTGTCGAGGGGCTATGTTCTGAAATCCTTAAAAGAAAAATCAAAATTTCATGGATTGCCCCAACAAGGATCGGATCCGTCGATTATGATTTGCTCAAGCTGATGAAATCGTCCGGATGCCGAAGTTTAAGGTTTGGCATTGAAAGCGGTTCTGAAAAAATACTTCAGTTGATGAATAAACCGATCAATAAAGAAGAAACAATAAAAGTTTTTAAATGGACCAAAGATATCCATCTAGAAACGTTCGCCTATCTCATTATTGGATATATCGGAGAGACCGAAGGCACGATCAAAGAAACAATGTCGTTCATTAAAAAAATCCAGCCGGATTTAATTATGTACAACATCGCAACGCCGCTTCCCAAGACCCCGCTCTTTGATCAAGCGGTGAAAGCAGGATTAGTGGCTCCAGATTATTGGTCCCAATTTCTCAAAGATCCAACGACTCCAAGAATTAATTATTTATTTCCGGATGCCGAAAAATGGGCTAAAATTGCTTATCGAGAATTCTATTTCTCGCCAAAATTTCTTTTCAAGCAAGCAACAAAAATACGTCCCAATAATCTGATGAATCATCTCCGTGCTTTACGGGGATTGATCAAGCTGCAACTATGAGCCTAACACAAAATATTCGAGCACGTATCATATCTGACGCTTATCGTCCATGGATCGCAAGCCATAAGAAGGTTCTCGATGTTGGGTGCGGGAATGCCGTTGTTTCGGAATATTTAAGAAAACAATTTGATTTCGAGCTTTTAGGATGCGATATCATTGACTATCGCAAGAACGATATTCCTTTCACGCTCATGAAGACAAAAGGAGTTCTTCCTTTTAAAGATAAAACATTTGATCTCGTTCTATTTAATGATGTCCTTCATCACGTCGAAGAAAATTCTCTTTGCAGCCTTTTAGATGAAGCCTCGCGTGTGGGAAAAGCGGTCCTGATCTTTGAAGACCATCCAAGTCTGTTTTTAAAAATTTTCGATAAACTTGCTAATTTGTTTTACTCAACGAAAATGCCGCACGCTTCTAGTCTAAAATCCAAAAAACAATGGGAAGGCTTGCTGCAAAAAGAAAATTTACGATATCTCCCCTGCGATGTTAAATTACCCTGGTGGTACCCTCTGAGGCACTACGCATTCTACATTATCGCTTCATAAAGATCTTTTAATCCAGCAGTCTGCCCATGAAAAAACAGGCGCAAACACATAAAAAGTCCCTGACGGTCGTTAAGCATCAGGGCTTTCAGCCTTAACTTTTAAATCTTATAATCTAAAATCAAGGGTGGATGAAGGGATTTGAACCCTCGACCCCAAGATCCACAATCTTGTGCTCTAACCAAACTGAGCTACACCCACCACTACATTAATCTCTTTTTCCAGAAGAGTGGTGGAGTTGTTCCGATTTCCTTAATATTTTTTCAGGAGGAATCGGAGCACCCCACCAAGACTATTTTTCAGAATATTCGGATCTCTACTGTTCCCTGTCCCGAGTCGCTTCGCTCTTCGGGATAAATTCGGCTTTATGATTTACATCACCAGAGGCGACTGTAAATCATAGCCTCATTTAAGCTACACCCACCATCTACATCCCCTAAAATGCGTCCTCATTTAAAATCAAAGCACCCAACCTGTATTATGCCTTGAACATAAATAAAAATACTACTGCTAAAATAATACGGTAAATACCAAAAGGGATAAAATTATGCTTTTGTATAAAGTCGAGCAAAAATCTGATAGACAAAAGCGCGACGACAAACGAAACCAAAAAACCCACGGATAAATATAAAAAGTCATTGGGCTGAAATGTGCCTGCACTTTTTATAAGATCAAGCCCTACGGCCGCGCCCATCGTTGGCACGGCCAGTAAAAAAGAAAACTCAACAATTGTTTTCCTTTTAAGACCCAAAATTAACCCCCCGATGATGGTCGCCGCTGCCCGTGAAACTCCCGGAATAATCGCAATAGATTGAAAAATGCCAACCATAAATGCCTGCGCATATGACATTGAAGACATCTCTTCCAGCGCTTCTTTGGGTTCGTGATGCAACAGTTCAAAGATAATGAGAAAAATGCCTCCCAAAAATAAAGACCAAAGGATCACATAAGGACCGTCAAGTAAAACATTTTTAACCGTTTTATAAAAAAGAAACCCTATGACCGCTGTCGGAATAAAAGCGATAATGATGCGTGCCAGTATTTTAGAATCCATGACCAGGCGCTTGCCGTAGAGTGCGACGACCGCAAGGATAGCCCCCATCTGTATGGCAATCTCAAAACTTTTTAAAAAATTTGACTGCTCAAGCCCCATCAAATGAGATGTTAAAACAAGATGGCCTGTGGAGGATATGGGTAAGAATTCAGAAACCCCCTCAACAACCCCAAGGATAGCAGCGGATAGAAAATTCATTGTTTCAAAATGCTCCTTTTCATTTAACGTATTAACCTAATCATGATTTGCAGGACGAAACGGCCTTTCGCATCAACCCTGCGGCTTATGTCCTAGACTCTTGCGCTGACGGTGTCGTGCATATTCAATAATTCCCGGCAAAACAGAAATAAAAATAATGATGAAAATAACGGCTGTGAAATTATCTTTGACGATAGGAATATTGCCAAAAAAATATCCGGCAAAGACGAGCACCGTCACCCACAAAAGTCCTCCTGCCACATTATAAGTAAGAAATTTCAAATAGCTCATCTTCCCGACACCCGCAACAAACGGCGCGAAGGTGCGCACGACGGGGACAAATCTTGCGATGACAATGGTCTTTGCGCCATATTTTTCATAAAATTGATGCGTCTTGTCTAAATATTCTTTTTTAAGAAACCGTGCCTTCTCTTTATGAAACACTTGCGGCCCCAAGAAGCTTCCAATGGCATAATTAACACTATCACCGATGACCGCCGCAGCGAACAAAATAAAAAAAACTGCCACGACATTCAAATCTCCTATGGCCGCAAAAGCACCAACGGCAAAAAGAAGCGAATCCCCGGGTAAAAATGGAGTCACGACTAATCCTGTTTCGGCAAAAATAATCACAAAAAGCAATAAATATGTCCACGAACCAAAATTTTGAATAATCACGCTTAAATGCGTATCCAAATGAATAATAAAGTCAACCAAGTACTGGATAAATTCCATACCACTCCTCTTCTACTTTTTATTATTTTTGTTTGAGCTACAATAACTTTCTTTTATTTTCCCATTTTTTATTTACAACGCAAGCAATATCAAGTAAGCTTGTAAGTGGAACAAGATTCTCATCGACTGACTTTTTCATCAAAAAAAATAATTTCGTTTGAGTAGAAAGCCGTTATTTAATATACCGATATTTTCTTGTTCAAATAATCCGCCTGACAACTTTGGGCTTTATATTTTAATCTTGTAAAAAAGGAGAAAGACAATGAGTATATTCAAAGATTTTAGACGGTATTTCTTGGACGGAAAAAAATGGCTTTTAGGGATCATGTCCCTGCTTGTTTCTGCGCCATCGGTCATGGCAGGCGAAGCCGACTTAATTCTTCCCGACCTTACTTCAGCCAAATTCCTTAACGGTATTGATGGCCGAACCCTGCTCTTGTGGGGGATCCTGATCTGCTTCTTTGGCATTGCGTTTGGCTTGGTGCAGTTTGCGCAATTACGCCGCATCAAGATCCACAAATCCATGCACGACATTGCCGAGCTCATCTACGAAACCTGCAAAACCTATCTCGTTACTCAAGGAAAATTTATTCTCATCCTTGAAGTCCTTGTTGGGTTAATTATTGCTGCGTATTACGGTTGGCTTCAAAATCTGGAGGCAAACCGCGTGACCTTGATTCTGGCGTCCAGCTTGGTTGGTATCGCTGGCAGCTATGGCGTCGCCTGGTTTGGTATGCGCATTAATACCATGGCCAATGCTCGCTCAGCTTTTTTAAGTCTTAAAGGTAGTCCGTTCCCCGTTTATGACATCCCGTTAAAAGCAGGCATGAGTATCGGTATGCTTTTGATCAGCATCGAGCTTTTTGTTATGCTTTGCATCTTGCTTTTTATCGACCCTAATTATGCAGGGCCATGTTTTATTGGATTCGCCATCGGTGAATCGCTCGGCGCTTCTGTTTTGAGAATCGCGGGTGGAATTTTTACAAAGATCGCGGATATCGGTTCAGACTTGATGAAAATCATTTTTAACATCAAAGAAGATGATGCGCGCAACCCCGGTGTTATTGCAGACTGCACCGGTGACAATGCCGGAGATTCTGTCGGGCCAACCGCAGATGGATTCGAAACCTATGGCGTTACAGGCGTTGCCCTCATCACCTTTATTCTGCTTGCGGTCCACGATCCGCTAGTGCAGGTTCAGCTCTTAGTCTGGATCTTTGTCATGCGCTTGGTGATGATTATTGCCAGCAGTTTTTCTTATTGGGTTAACGGCATGATCGCAGAGGCCAAATACAGCAAAGTTAATCGCATGGACTTTGAAGTACCACTAACGTCGCTTGTCTGGATCACATCGCTTGTTTCCATTTCTCTCACCTATTTATCTTCCTATCTATTAATCAGCGCACTCGGTGACGGTTCGCTTTGGTGGAAGCTTGCCTCAATCATTAGCTGCGGAACCATTGCGGGAGCCATCATTCCGGAACTTGTCAAGATCTTCACGTCCGTGCATTCCGCACACGTTCAGAACATTGTCAATTCCTCGCGTAAAGGCGGTGCGTCGCTCACGGTCCTTGCTGGTTTTACAACAGGAAATTTCAGCGCTTACTGGATGGGCTTTGCCATTCTCGGATTGATGGCCATTGCTTTTGGCGTTAGCACGCTAGGGCTAGCTGGGCTCATGATTGCCCCGGCGATCTTTGCCTTTGGCCTGGTGGCGTTTGGCTTCCTCGGCATGGGGCCTGTCACGATTGCTGTCGATTCTTACGGACCTGTGGCAGACAATGCGCAATCCATTTACGAACTATCCCTCATTGAAAGTATTCCAAATATTAAAAAAGAAGTTGAAGATGAATTTGGCTTTACGCCGGATTTTGCGAATGCCAAATATAATCTGGAAGCTAATGACGGTGCCGGAAATACCTTTAAGGCCACAGCAAAACCGGTCTTGATCGGAACCGCGGTGGTCGGCGCCACAACCATGATCTTCTCAATCATCATGCTCCTGACAGAAGGATTAACGATTAATATTGATAAACTCTCAATCCTCTATCCGCCATTTCTTTTTGGTATGATCGCAGGCGGGGCGATTATTTATTGGTTCACTGGGGCCTGCACCCAGGCCGTGAGCTCCGGAGCATATCACGCGGTTGAATTTATCAAAGCAAACATTAAGTTAGATGGCGTCGTCAAAGCATCGACCGAAGACAGCAAAAAGGTTGTGGCGATCTGTACGCAATTCGCCCAAAAAGGAATGATCAATCTCTTTTTAACGATCTTCTTTTCAACGCTTGCCTTCGCATGCCTTAATTCATACTTTTTCATTGGATATCTGATTTCTATCGCCATTTTCGGCTTGTTCCAGGCAATCTTTATGGCCAACACCGGCGGCGCCTGGGACAATGCGAAAAAGTATGTTGAAGTTGATCTCCGAGAAAAAGGCACACCGCTTCATGCGGCTGTGGTTATCGGAGATACCGTTGGAGATCCCTTTAAAGATACCTCGTCAGTTTCTATTAATCCAACGATCAAGTTCTCCACGCTGTTTGGGCTTTTGGCTATTGAACTTGCCATCAAACTAAATCCGCAGCTTGCATTATTCTTAGCTATCGGCTTTTTCGCCGTTTCCCTGTTCTTTGTGCACCGCTCCTTCTATAGCATGAGAATCAAAGAATAAGAAAATAAAAAGAAAACAGAAAAAGGGCGCGACCAATTGGTCGCGCCCTTTTTATTGACCTTCGCTTCAGTAATTCTTCTTCGCTCTTATTGCTGTGAAACTGCAATATTAAGTTTCGTAATGCCAAGCTCGCTAAGCAAATCAAGAATGGTCGCCGTATCTTTAAAATAAGTCCGCTTGTCCACAGCTAAAACAATCGACAGGCCAGGATTCTTGTTATGCTTATTACGAATCATCTCCTTTAATGCATTGGTCGTTACAAGCTCGTTGTCTAAATAGATCGGGCCTTCGCGGGAAATAGAAATCGTAACCGTATCGCTTGCTTGTATTTCCTGGCTATGTGTGGCCTTAGGAATATCAACGACAAACGATGAAGTCATAATATAATTTGCCGTTACCATAAAAATAATAAGCAACACTAGGCTGATATCAACGAGCGGGATGACGTTGATCTCGGATAATATCTCATCACCGCTGTCTCTCGGGAAATAACGGCTTGCCATATTATGAATCCTTTTTCATCTCGATATTTGTATAAACAATGGTCACAAGCCTAGCAAAATTTTCCGACGCAACCATGATTTTTTTGATAGAACGCACAAAATAATTATAGGCCGCAACAGCCGGAATCGCGACAAGCAGCCCCAAGGCCGTGGCCACAAGGGCCTCTGAAATACCGGCCATCACCATTGAGGGGCCGCCCTTAACATTCATGGCGAGCCCATGAAACGCATGAATAATGCCCAGCACAGTTCCAAAGAGGCCGACAAATGGGGCATTGCTCCCCAGCGTCCCCAAAATCGCCGTGCGCCTTTCTAAAATAACTCTTTCTTCCGAAAGGGCGATGGAGAGGCTGTCTTCAAAATCGATACCGCTCTCCTTCATATTGCGAAGAGCCTTCAGCGTGACGGCGGACAACGATGAATGATCGTTGTGGAGCATTTCTTCTATGGCCTTGCGGTCTTTCTTTCTGAGAAGACTAAACATCCGCTGCCTTAATCTTTCAATATTGCCTCGTTTTTGATGCAATACGAAAGACCTTTCAAAAATGACCGCCAATGAAAAGATCGACAATAACAAAAGCAGCCAAACGATCCATTCAGTTCCTATTAAAGCAAGTGATAATAATTTTTGTGTCAGCATACCCTTCCCTTCCTTATCAATGACGCCGCCTGAGAACTAAAAATAAACTTTCTCTTTAATCTTCTTGAAAGATTAGAACATTCGTCTGTATTTGTCAAGCAATGTATGTTCTTAGCATCCCAAATCCGTAGGGCCGCGGCCGAATTTCTTTAACATCGTAATCACCTGACGGATCTGCTGGGCAATTGTTTCTTCTCCATGAGCGCGATGCGGATAAATGGTATAAAGCGACCGATACTTCAAGGGGGTAACGTTTACCATCATGGAATTGCCCCCAGCCATCAAACCGTTTTCTCGTGCCGACGAGCTCAGCGTTTCATACGCCGTTGTAATTAAAATTTTTGTTTTTGCCGGGCACATCAGGCGTGCCAGTGCCAACACCCCAAGGACATCTTGTTCTGAAGGGGCTAAAACTTTTGCTAAAGGAGTCAAGGGATGCGGTAAAAACGGGCCAAAGCTAAACATCTCCGCATGCAATGATGATGTTAAAATAATATCGTTAACCAAATCTTCTTTGGTCTGTCCAGGGAGCCCAACAAGGCCACCCGTCATAATGAGATAACCCATCTCATAAGCCGCTTTCAAATGATTA
>Ga0172375_10012303_pt1 | contig 10737 bp, 10 predicted proteins | sample LakKiv1m_FD_114537 | JGI IMG/M metagenome (GOLD analysis project Ga0172375, IMG submission 114537) | Freshwater microbial communities from Kabuno Bay, South-Kivu, Congo - kab_092012_11.1m | ecosystem: Environmental > Aquatic > Freshwater > Lake | place: Democratic Republic of the Congo...
AAAAAATCTATCAAATTACAAAAGTAATAAAAAAATAAAAATCTAAGGCCTCATCCACCTTATTTCGTAATAAGTAACGTCTCCTTCGTCGTCAACAATACCAATTAGCAACTTTTTCTTAGTACTATGAGCAACTCTATTCTTAGCTGCAAATTCATACCAAGTCAAGGTGTCTCCTTCATGAACCGGATAAACAATCCAGCGAGCATGATCTTCTCCTGGCTTAACTCCTCGATCATATACACGGAAATCTGCACCGAACTTCAAAGCGGTCTTGATAATATAACCTCGATTTCTGATGTCCTTAAAGACGCAATAGCGGATCCAGAAATTTGGTTCAGCTTCTCTAGACTTCTTCAAGAGAGTTTCATAAGTTAACTTTTTACCAGAATCGCTCTTAACACTCAGCTTTCCTTTCTCCATAAGATAAAATCCTTCCAATAAGGACAACTCTACCTTTCCGGATTCAGAAAGTATTCCAAAACGGGACTGGTTATAGAACTCTCGAGCTTCGTCAGAAGCTTCTGTGATCACTTTTTCACCAGCGAGGATACCTTTTACTACAACTTTCTTTTTATTGGATTTCTCACCGTCAACAGATTCTGCTGATTTAACTAAAACAGGAGCAGAAACGTCAATTTCTTCAACTTCAATCAAGTCCTTGCTGGACTTCTTCTTTTCCTTTTTCTCTTCTGCGAAGGATTCTACTAATGTAGCCTGGGCAGTAGATTTCTTACTTTTCTTTGCCATAAGCTTATTCTCGAATAGAGTTTTATAAAACTTTTGGAGGGAATTAACTCAAACAATAAAATGAGAAGTCTTGTTCGTTGTAAATAAAAACCAACCTTTCATTTACAGGATATAAATCTTTAAAAATCGAACAAAATTGTTTATCAACAAATGAGTGAAGATTATTCAACCATAGCGGAAGACATCCAATCGCATCCTTACTTTGGGAGTTTACAAACCATCTTAAACTGTCCGGAAAAAACAGTGAGGGGAAGAACAGTAAAAGATAAAATTTTGTTTAGAGAAGACCCTTTCAGAACACATTCAACTAGAATCTCCACTATCCGAGCTCAGCGTCAAAATAATATTAAAAAGAAACCCTTGGAAGCAGAAGAGGATTTAGAAGAAGTTACTTCATGCAATTTCTGCCCCCCACAGATTTGGGACGAAACAACACAGCCAAGAATAGTACACGATCGGTTAAGAAGAGGAGACTTTGTTCCCGTAACTTTCCAAAACCTTTATGGGATAGACGAAATAAGTATGATTACTGTTTTTGCCGAACATAAAACAAAACTAATCGATTTAACCTTTGATGATTTAGTTTGTTACTTAGAAACTTTATATGATACTGCTCAATTCTTAAAAGATAAATATTCCGCAAGGAACGTGTGGGATTTTGTAAATTGGGGCTTCTTAGCCGGTGCATCTCAAGAACATCCTCATGCACAGCGTGGAACCGGCCCGTTTAAAGACACCCTTTCCCAAAAAGAAGCAAAATATGTTGCCGGATATGCTTATGAAACAGGAGAAAGATTTTTCGAGAAATATCTTGGAGCTATCCGAGACAGCCCGTATCTTATCTGGGAAGAACCAGAAAAAGATGACCTGTTAATTTATGCTCCTTTTGCCCCACGATTTCCTCACCAAGTAGACCTTATCCCAAAAAAGAGAATTCGCCATGTGTTAGAATTAAAAGATCCAGATCAAAGAATAAGAATGGCCAGAAGTATGTTAGGGGTATTACATGCCCTGTATCAAAACTTAAGAGTAACTGACGTAAACATTGCTTTACATCAGGAATTCTTTGATATCATGGGAAATTTCAGGATGCATTGGCATATCTATCCCAGAAATCTAAACACCTTAGCCGGATTTGAGTTAGGACATGAGGGGTATGTAGTGAATAAATTTCCGGAAGAAACTGCCGACGTTCTGCGTAGTTATTATCATAGATAGACATTTACGAAAAGGTTTATTTCCTCACCGATAATGTTTTTTTCGTAAAAAAAGTAATCCATGAATATTAATAATTCTTTAATGATTAAATAGTTATGGCTCAATCATTCAATCCAACTTATTCTTCCTCTTATTATACTTTGCAAGAGCTGGCTAAGAAAGATCATGTTGATAATGAATTCAGAAAAGAAATTTCCAACCGGAACATCGCTTTTGATTTTATCATGGGTGGCACTACTGCTGCTCTCAGTATTTACGGAACCACCAGCCTAATTAGAGAAGGATGGGGCTTCTGGAACACGGTTTTCTGTTTTGGAGGAGCACTAATGGCACTTGGCAGTTATTCTGTACTTCGAGAAGAAATTAAAACTAGACGCCAGTTTAATCAAGACTTGAAGGAAGGTAAAGCTTTCCCCCAGAAGTTCTATCTCTTAGAACATAGACTATCTCTAGAAGAAACGGTCATCGAAAACGCGTACGGAAAAGAAATTCATCCCTGTACCTTAAAGACCATACCTTCCAAAGATTCCTGTCTGGTATTTATCAACCATTTATCTCTCTTAGATAAGACCCAAAGAACTGAGATAGACTACGAAGAAACAGGTTCTGATGAGTATGGTTCTACTACCACCACTCAAGTTAATTACGAGTGTGGAGAACTCCTTTTAAAACGTGGAGAGAAATCAGAAAAGTTCCATTTCCGCTGCCGCGATAAGTTATCTCCAGATGTGGAAAGAATTATAGAAACGAAAGGAAGAGAGTTTGACCTTCTTTGTTTCACCAGTCCCAGATATAGTGGAGGATATTTCTTAGGTGGAGTAGAAGCTCTCTTTAGTAAATAAAAATTATTTCATCCTAGCCAGATACTTTGCTGCTTTCAATAAAGCAATACATCCTTGACCTGCAGCAATAATATACTGGTATTCGTGCACAGAAGAACAATCGCCCACGGCAAATATGCCTGGAACAGAAGTGTTGGTGTGAGCATCGATAACAATATGTTGATGTTCATCTAACTTTAAAGTCCCTTTTACAAATTCTGTCGCGGGGATTCGACCTATTTCCACGAATATTCCTTGAACCGGTAAAATCCTTTTCTTACCTTTTTGTTCATATTCTAATCCGGAAACAAACTTATCCCCGAGAACTTTCTTAGTTATAGCATTATAAATGATGTTTACTTTCTTGTTCTTCATTGCTTTCTCTAATAAATACTTATGAGCTCCACTAAAATCGGGATTAACGTTAAGGACATAAATATTCTTAGCTACTTTAGATAAGAAATCTACCGCTTCTAAGGCAGAATTCCCTCCCCCAATAACTGCTACCTCTTTATCTTTAAACAGGGGACCATCACAGATAGCACAATAAGTTACTCCCATCTTTCTAAACTTCTTCTCTCCGGGAACATTTAAAGCTCGGGGATGAGATCCAGTAGCGATAATTATGGTCTTAGTCAAAAACGTCCCTTTGTTACTTTTAATTAGAAAAACATGTTTCTGCCTCTGGATCTTATTCACTATTGCTCCTTCTTTAACCTTAACTCCGTTAAACTCCAACTGGTTCTGAAGAGATTGGGCAAAATCCATTCCCTTAATGCGTTTAATCCCAGGATAATTGAGAACTTCTCCGGATTCCATAAATTGTCCACCGAGAAATTCTGTTAAGAATAAGTAATCCATTCTTTTCCTAGCGGCATAGATAGCAGCAGTACATCCAGCGATTCCTCCACCGACAATAATTGTTTCGTAAATTTTTACCATTTCGAACACCTTCTTTCATTTAAATAAATTAGGAGATATCTCCAAAGACTTTTCCCATACTTCTAAAAAGTATTGTTGTAATACTTTTGAAAGATTGGGATCAATAATTTGTAAGTTATAACGTTGGGCATAGGACTTATCCTTAAGAGTAATCTTACACTCTTCCTCGTCGGAGATAAAGATAGAAAAGTTTTCTAGTGGGAAGTAACGCATCTTTATTCCCGCGTCTTGATAATTTTTTATTACGGGATACATTTTTTTCCCGCCACCGGTGACAATTATACGCATATCCAACTTTTTTTTCTTTACAGCTGCAGCATATTTATGTAAATTATTATACTTATTACCAATAGTTCTGAAAGTCCAGCCTAACACATAATACGTTTTTTCAGTCCTACTTAAAGCGCTTAAATAAATTTGTTCGGAGGTATCTTTCCCATGACTAAGATGCACCACTTCCGGCCGGGGTTGGATAACCTTATTTTGAAATGTTTGTTTTGATCTTAATACTAATTCTTCTTTGATTTTATTCATCTCTTTTCTTTTATTTTCCACATACCCCGAGATAGCTGTTTCTGGAGGTAAGGTTTGATAAGAAGCAACTTTATCTTCAAACTTTTGGATCAGTCCTTTTTCTAGAAGAGATTTAAGATTGGGGTATACTGCCGTGGGGGGAACTTCAGAACATTGAGAAATCAACTTAGCACCAAGTTTACCATATTGTAACAGAACGAGGTAAATTTTTGATTCATACCCATTTAAACCTATTTCCTTCAATAATTCTTCCATTAATAATTTTAAATTAATACTAATATAAAAATATTACTGTTCTTATTAAGTTTTTATGACACAAAACCAGTTTGAAAGGGAATTAGAGATCTCCTTACGCTTAGCTGAAACAGCAAGCACTAGGATTATGAAACATTACTATGGAACTTATCAAGCACATGATAAGTCCGATGGGACTCCCGTGACTAACGCTGACGTAGAATCAAATCAGATCATTGTAGAAGGATTGAGAAAATCCTTCCCTTTAGATGGAATTGTCAGCGAAGAACTGGCTGACGTTCCTAACAATTCGGGAAGAGTATGGTACATCGACCCCATTGATGGAACTAAAGGGTTTATTGGCCATTCCGATCAATTCGCGGTACATATCGGATTAGCTCAAGAAAATCGGCCCGTGCTTGGAATAGTATACAAGCCCACCACTAAGGAATATTACTTTGGTGTAGAAAATCAGGGGGCTTATCGTGTCCATCCTGACGGAAGTAGGATTAAATTGGAAGTGTCAACACGTCCGGGCATAGAGTTAATTACTGCCACCAACCTCCTGCTGAGCCATTTTGGACATCAACTAATCTGTGCTCTCGAACCGCAAAAAAACTTAGTTAGTGGAAGTGAAGGATTAAGAATGATGAGACTAGCTGAAGGAGTAGCCAACTTGCATATTCCTACCGGAGCTTACGAGATGAATACCTGGGACCTTTGTGCACCACAAATAATCGCAGAAGAAGCCGGAGCAGTAGTCAAGTATCTTAACGGCAATTCGGTAGAATACCACGGACAAAGGAAATTAGAGAAATATTTTGTTGCTGCTGCCAACGACTCTCTTTACAAACATGTCGTGGGAGAGATAAGAAGAATTAATCCAACAATTTTTTAATTTCTTTTTTTATATTTTTTGCACTCAGCCCATACTTCTCCCATAACTCTTCCGGTTTTCCAGATTCTCCAAATTTATCGGGCATGCCTATAATGGCCATCTTGGTGGGAAGTTTCTGTGACAATAACTCTGCTACTGCTCCTCCCAATCCACCATGTACTTGATGATCTTGTATCACTAAAACCTTACCTGTTTTCTCTGCTGAAACAAAAATAGTCTTCTCATCTAGTGGTTTTATAGTATGGCAATTAATTATTTCTGGTTTGAAATGCAGCTCAGCAGATGCTTTTAACACCTCAGTCAGAACTGGACCAGAACCAATAATGGTTACTTGTTCTCCTTTCTGTAATACTTGGGCCTTACCAATCTCAAGGTTATCTTTCTCAGAAGTAATTCCCACAAACTTTCCTCGATGTAAACGCAGATATACTGGACCCTTGAATTTAGCTGCAGCTTTAGTGGCTTTCAAAGCCTGAACATAATCGCAAGGTTCAATTATAGTTATTCCGGGAATAGCTCTAAGCGCAGCCACATCCTCTAAAGCTTGATGTGTAGCTCCATCTTCTCCCGTAGCTAAACCACAATGAGTAGCTACCATTTTCACATTAGCTTGGTTATAACACACTGACATCCTAATCTGATCTAAACAACGCATTGGCAGAAAGACTCCAAAAGAAGAAGCAAAAGGAATCCATCCCTCGAGAGCTAATCCTGCAGCCATGCTTATCATGTTCTGTTCTGCTACCCCACATTGAAAGAACCGAGTAGGATAGGTTTCCGCAAAAGCAGTCACGCAAGTAGATTCTACTAAGTCGGCAGAAAGAGCTACCACTTTATTGTTCTCCTTACCTAGTTCTAACAAAGCTTGCCCATATCCTTGTCGAGTAGATTGTTTTTCTTTCATCTTAGTTTGACTTAGCTTGATTATAACAGTTCTGAGCACAAGTGGGTTGATCAACTTTCATTAATCTTGCACATTTGTCTTGCCAACATTCTTGGAACTCCATTTTTTCTGGACTTGAAAGGGATTGGTAAGCATTTCCAATCACATTCTCTCCTTTAGTACTACATCCTATTAAGAATAACACTAAGACCAAAAAGACCAAAAATATTCTTCTCATCCCTTTAACCTCTGAGCTTCTGCTTGTAATTCTTTCAACGCTTTTTGTGTTTCTTCTTTATTAGGAGCCTTGCCGTGCCAATGATAATCATTCTCCATGAACGATACTCCCTTTCCGGGAGTGTTATAAGAGATAATACAAACTGGTTTTTCTTTAAATTTCTGCGCTTTCTTTATCGTAGAAATAATCTGTTGGAAATCATGACCATTAATCTCAAACACTTTCCAACCATAACTCTCATATTTTTCTTTCAATGGTTCAAGAGACCAGATTTCATGAGTAAATCCAGAGATCTGAATATTATTACGATCGATAATGTTTATTAGATGGTCTAATTTATATTTATGTGCTGCGTTAACAGCTTCCCAGGTTGACCCCTCATCATGCTCTCCGTCAGAAGTGATACAAAACACTTTATGTTTCTGCTTCTTAACTTTAGCGGCAAGAGCCATACCTACTGCTGCTCCTAAGCCCTGCCCGAGGGATGCGGTAGATAATTCTATTCCGGGAAGATCTAACCTACTTGGATGACCTTGTAATCGTGTTCCGAGTTTCCTTAACGTCCCTAATTCTTTTAAGGGGAAATAACCTGCATGGGCCAAGGTGACGTACATCACTGGACAGACATGTCCGGGAGAAAGCACTAAACGATCCCTCTTTTCCCAGTGCGGCCGTTTCGGGTCATGCTTTAAGAGGTTAAAGTAAAGAGCAGTAAAGAGATCAGCTAAACCCAACGGGCCGGCGGTATGCCCTGAACCTGAAGTGCTTAGCATTCGGATAATATCCTGTCTAATCTGGTTAGCTTCTAACTGCAACTCCCTTAGATTAGATATTTTCTTCATCACGCCTCTTTTTTTAGCTAGAAAGGGATTAGATATTAATAAAAGTAACCTTTTTATACTCAGAAGGGTTTCCTTCTATAATATATTTAAGAGGGAAAGATGTCCAAAAAGGGTCAAGTTACGCTATTTATTATTATTGGGATTGTGATACTGTTAATAATAGCAGCAGTATTATATCTAACCGAAGAAAGGTCAACCATTCCTGTTAATCAAGCAGAACTACTTACTATTACTCAAGTGTCTGATTCTGTTTACTCTAATACTCAAGAATGTTTAAACCATAAACTTAAAGAAGTGATAGACTTAGTTTCTATTCAGGGAGGGTACTTTGGAGCCCCCACCGAATTTTTAAGGTATTCCGTGAATGATGTAGGAGGAGTATTATACGTTCCTTATTACATTAAGGATAACGAAAATTTGGGTATAACTAAAGAGAAATATGAATCTAGCATTTCTTATGGGTTAGAGAAGAAAGTAAAAGATTGTCTTGATTTTAGCAGGTATCCCTATAACATCACTTCGAATCCCGCCAAAGCTAGTGTAGAAACCATCATCGAAGAAAGATATGTTAAGTCTACAGTTAAAGTACCAATATGGGTAGAAGTTGGAGATTCAGTAGAGCAAATAAGTTCATTCACAGTCATGGTTAAATCAAAAGCTAAAGAAATGTATGATCTTGCTAACAACATCACCACACAACAACAAGAACTGGGAGATGTAGTCTGCTTCAGCTGCCTACCAGAGATAATGAGCGATTATAGCATTAATGTAAGCACCATTCAAACAGAAGATAAGGATAATTACATTATCCTTTACGATTTGGAAGATTTAGAGCAAGGAAATGGGTTTATCTTTGCTCATTCCCTTCCTAAACAGAAAAGTAACGTTTCTCCTTCTTTGGAAGAAATCCCTTCCCTTAATGCCAGGGTGGGAGAAGTCTTTATTTATACCCTCAGCGTACCAGCAGGGTTTAAAAGTTACGACGATACTGACCTCTTTGATATCGACGAAGGAGGAAAAATCATGTTCACTCCTTCTGAAGACGATCGTGGAGATCATCTTATAACCCTTTGGTTAAACAATAGTGACGGAAACCACATAGAAAACACCCTTACATTATCAATAACATGAAAAACTCTAACAAGATAATTTACATATTCGTAGTATTAATATTTAGTGGTATAGTTCTTGCTTCTTGTCCGGAGATCCAACAAGACTGCGTAAATGAGTTCTACGCTAATCCTACCACGAGCAACTTTAAATTGATAGACAATCCCACGGCGGAACAATTTTCACGACTATCTCTTCCAACAGTAGAAGAATTTGACCACTTAGATTCTGGCCAACAGCAGCAGTGGATAAACTCCTACGCCAATTTCAATCTGAAGAATCATCTGGACCTAGCCCAAGTTTTTTTCTCTCAATCTCCCACTAACGTAAATAACAATGGAGATAAGTTTAAAGAATTTGTAAAAGCATACACTCAAGGATTAGAGATAGCTAGTTTTGATGGAACCTTGAAGGAATTCAATAAAGAAGGCATACTTCTAGGAGAAAGTGCCAGCATCAACATCAACGACTTTAAGGGAAAACTAGCAGAACGATTTAAATTAATAATCAAGAATGGCGAGCTTATTCTTATCCAGAAAGAAACAAACAAAGAAATTCCTTTCACCGGCGACCTGCGAAAACAAGCTGACAATAAGTTCTCTCTAAAAGAAGGATCTTTCTTCGGTCATTCTATTAAAGATGGCAGAGACATTACTCTCTCTAAAGAAGGAGTAATACAAGCGAAGGTCAAAGAGTATGATGGGGTGGTATTTAAATATCTGACTTTAATTAAGGCAGTACCAAGTAAGGAAGGTTATAGCACCCTCACTTTAAATGGTGGCCAGATAGAAAGTGTCAGCCCAACTACCAAGTTATACCTTAAGGGTAAAGCATACATCAATAAAGCCTACGAGCAGATAAAAGGTTTAATAAAAGTTCCTACAGGATCATCCTTAGAGTTAAACGATGTTAAAATTTCTTCCCAAACCGAAGAAGTTAATCTACAATTCCGACCAGAACAACCGACACTAGACGAGACTAAAAAAGCTATAGTTTGGTTCTCAAAGAAGATTGAAGGGATTGGTGAAGGATTCCAGATAATCGTCTCTCCAGAAAAATTAAGAAGTTATGAAACTGCCGCTACTGGGGAATATAAGGGATACCTTCAATTACCTGCGAAGGGATATTTTGCATTAGGAGATTCTTCTGAGGACATAAAGATCATCCAGCGAGAGATGGGCCTAACCGAAACGGGTGTATACGACACGGTTACCAAAGATGCCGTTAAAACATGGCAAGAGATGACGTTTAAGAGTACAGGGGTTTGTACCGGAAATATTCAAGGATCACAATGTGTAGGCGACGGACTATTTGGTAAGAAATCAGTAGATCTTTATTTAAAGTTAAGAGATGGCAAGATCGCCCTTACTCCTAACCACGGTAGGGTGGTTGTAGAAAATGGTAAAAATAATATTGACGTTAAGGCTAAAGGTTCTGCCACGATCCAATTGGGTTCACTAAATCTGAAATCTTCGGCGAATAAAGCTTATGATTCTGGAGTAAGATTAGTTAGAGAGTTAGGAACCGGCAAAGGAACACCTCCTGCCGCAGAAGCAGTTAAAGCGGAAAGTGTTGCAAATAAAGATTTAGTTGAGCCGAGTAGTTATGATACTTTAGAAGATGCTCTGGGTCTTTCATTTACGCCTTCTTATTCTTCAAATCAAGAAGAGTTACATCAGCAAAGTGTAGTAGAAGAAAAAAGACTCGATGGCTTAAATAAAGTGGCGGCAGCAAGGGGAGATGTTGTTCCTCCAAAAGATGCAGAGACCAATGCGCCTCACTTAACAGATCAAGATTATCAAGAATTAGATAGAATACTAAAGCAAGAGAAAGAAAGAAAAGAACTGCAGCAGGGGAGCACACCTTATCAATATGAAGAAACACCACAACTGGAAGCGGAAGTAGTTCCAGAAGAGGCTCAGCTTATTACACCAGAAGTAGCACCTGAAAATCTAGAGATAACGCCTCAATCGACAGAGAGAAAAGCGATCATGGACCAAAAGTATACCCCTCAACTGACAGAGGAAGAGCTAAAACAAATTCAAGAAGAACGGGCCTTACAAGAACAGAATAAGCAGTTCCTTCAAGAACAAACAGCACAGCAGCAACAACAAGCAGGTATAAAACAGCAACCAGAAAAACAAAAAGAACAGCCAGTTGCACCTCAACTTACAGAAGATGATTACTCCGAATTAGATAAATTATTACAAGAAGAAAAAGCAAGAAGAGAATTACTCAGGGGAAGTACACCTTATCAGTATGAAGAA
>Ga0172375_10012304_pt1 | contig 10737 bp, 13 predicted proteins | sample LakKiv1m_FD_114537 | JGI IMG/M metagenome (GOLD analysis project Ga0172375, IMG submission 114537) | Freshwater microbial communities from Kabuno Bay, South-Kivu, Congo - kab_092012_11.1m | ecosystem: Environmental > Aquatic > Freshwater > Lake | place: Democratic Republic of the Congo...
TGCATCGCCAATATTACTGTCAAATGTGGCTGACACCAGACTCATTCACGGGCTTTTATGCTCCAAGGAAAATACGGCATGTCGCAAAGAATGTTTACCCAAAGCTAATGAAAGTTGTTTCATTTATTTATTGCAAAGTATTGTTTGTTGTAGACTCATTCCTTATTCCTCATTCTTACTAATTACCTCAAAAGTCATCTTGGTAATCTTATCCTCACCACCCTCTACCTCCACCTGTGTCCTCTGCAGCTTCGGCCGGATATACTCCTGCAGCGCCGCCCACAAATCCACCCGTTCTTTAGGCTTCATCTTCAGCAGATCCTCTTCCAGGGTCTCTTCTATGATCGCCAGCACCTTCTCAATCCGCTCCTTCTGTTCCGCCGTTACTTTATTCTTCGCCCCCTTCGGCTTCCCCGGGTTCCCCGGTCCAAACTGTCCTTTGGTATTTCTTCCTTGATTGTTCATGGTTCATTTTTTATTCATTCCTCATTCCCATTTCCTCATTCCTCATTGATTTCCCGTTTTCCCCCGTATTTAACGGCCTTTCGCTATTTTCTCTCATCGCATATCGCGGATCCCGTATCGCGCATCCCTGTACACCAGCTTCTCTATCGCACTCACACTGATCTCATACTCCACACTCAGATCCAGCTTGATGTCCAGGTAGGTGCGGCCACTCTTGGCATATTTGAAGTAGAGGGCCCTGACCAGCCATTTCTTGGCTGAGTTGGCCGGCAATAATCCCATACGGATTAAATTCTCCACCTCCAACCCGAAATGTTCCCTGAGATCGGCTGAAATCTTCTGTTCCTGTTTCGTCATTTTTCGTTGCTTTTTCGTCTATTACACTCCGTAACATACTAATATACAACAAATTGCCAAAGTGTACGATACTTTTGGTTCGGGGTCAGATATTTTTGTTGCCTTTAGCGTCCTTCTGCTATGAAAGTCTTTTCTACCCCTCCGATTCCCTTCTCTGTCTCCCAGGTCGATGAGGCCAATGGGATCCTCCGCCGGGTGGTGGTGGCTCAGGCGGGGAGGGTGAAGTCCTATTCTGAGATGATCGATGCCACAACGCTTTCCCAGATTGCCTCTTTGGGGAATGCAAAGGAGAAGGGGGTGAAGGCGCGTTTCGGTCATCCCAATATGTGCAGCTCTTCGTTCGGGACCTACATTGGCCGTTTCCGCAATTTTCTGATGGAGGAGGGCTCTGTTTACGGGGACCTCTTTCTGGATGAAGTCTGCAAGGAGTCCCCTTCGGGTAATCTCTACGGGTATATCGTGAAGATGGCGAAAAACAATCCGGATATGTTCGGGGCCTCCATTGCCTTTGTCCCGGGGAAACCGGAGGATACCGGGGAGGAGTTTCCCTCAATCCGGGTCAGTGAGCTGCTGGCTACGGATCTGGTGGATGATCCGGCGGCGACCAATTCGCTTTTTGCGGTGGATGCGTTTGCTTACCAGGCGACGACTTTTCTGGATGCCAATCCGGCGATTGCTGCTTTCATTGCTTCGAGGCCTGATTCGATTATTGAGTTTCTGTTGAAGTACTATTCTAAACACGATATCATGAAAAAAGAGGTGTTTCAGCGTTTGCGCAATTTGTTTTCCACTTCTGAGGTGCTTCCGTCTGAGGCTGTCCGGGAGGTGGATCAATTGGAGGTGTCATTTGATGAGGCTACGGCTGCCCTGGGTGAGGTCTATGCCGAGGTGCTCGATAAGCTCCGGAAGAATCCGGTGGTTGCCCGGAAGTTTGATTTTGTGGCGGAGTCGCCGGCGGGTTCCGATGCGGTTTTAGAGGCGATCGAGGTGAAGACGGATCTTTCGCCTCAGGTGATGGTTGAAGATCTCCGCACGGTGGTCTTCGGACTGCAGGCGCATCTGTCCAATCTGGTTGAGTACTACAATTCGGTGATCGACCGGCTTTCGCTGGACCATCAGTCGGAACTTGAATTGTTGAATCAGTCGGTGACAAATCATCAGAATGAGGCTTGTACGCTGAATCAGCAGCTTCAAACGCAGGGGCAGACGATCCTTGAACGGGATCAGCAGCTTTCGGAGCTGAATGATCAGGTTGCATCCCTGAATGCCCAGATCTCGACGCTCCAGGATAAACTCAAGGCAACTCCCACCACGGTCGAGGCTTTGGATCCCAAACTCTCGATCTCCAAACCGGAGGAGTCCTTTGGCAAAAAGCTCCTCGCCCAAATGCCCCAGCCTCTGAAAGAGAAGCTAAGCACGTAAAGACGCGGCATGCCGCGTCTCACCTTATCAAGGCATGCCTCGTCTCATGACTCAGATCATACAACAGCGTATTGTTAACCTAATTCCTCATTATTATGACCAACATCTTCGCCCACAGCATCAACCCCTCCTTCACCAAGGAGAATATCCGTGAATTCTTCCTGACTCCCTTTTTCATGGGGGAGGATATCCGGGGAGCTATTACAGTCCGTACGGATATTAAGGGGACCGAGAAACTTAATATGATCTCTCGCCCCAATTTCATCACGAAGCCGAAGGTGGCTGCGGGTTTTAACCCTACGGGGGAGTTCACGCTGACGCACCCGACCATCACGGTTCATCCGATGGCGATGGAGTTTGAACAGAATGCCCGGGCATTCTGGGGATCAATCCTGGAGCAGCTGCTGGCATCGGGGTACAAGGAGGATGATGTGGAGCAGATGAAGGAGCCGGATGTCTGGAATAAGATCATGTTGCCGATCATCGCCCAGGCGGGTCAACAGGATTTGATCCGTCAGATGTTTTTCTCTGATCCGGCTAAGGAGCGGTTTGAGAATGGGATCCCGAATGGAACGCTGGATGATGATTTTTCGGGTTATACGGGCTTTATGACCCATTTTCTGAATGATCTCTATGCGGGGGTCATTCCAGCTGCCCAGCATGTGAATATTTCCACCTCTGTTACGGGGGTTCGCTCGGAGAAGATCCTGACCTATGCGGCCAACAGCGATGCGACGATCACCGTGACGATCAATGGGGTAGACTACTCGCAGCCTTATGCAACGAGCTCTGCGGCTACGGTGGCGGCCTGGCTGGTTGCTCACAAGGCTTCGATTGAGGCGCGTGGAGGGCTCAATGGGGTGGTGGTCTCCAATCCTTCGGGGGGTCAGATCAAGGTGGTGAGCCGGTATTGCGGACAGGCGTTTTCGTTTGTGGGAAGTGCCAGCGGGAATGGTCAGTTTAACCTGACGCATGAGGTGGATCCGGTGAAGCCGGGCTCGCTGGCGGCGGATGAGGCGGATGCTACGCTGGAGGCGATGATCGATGCGGCGCGTCCTGAGATGCATGAGTTCCCGCTGGTCTTTATGGTAACGCGCTCGATCTGGCGGAACCTGGTCCATTCGATCAAGCGGAAGACGGGGGATTTGCCTATTACGATGTTGCTGAATGGGCTGAATGTCCCGTCGTATGAGGGCTATCCGGTATTAATCCGCCCTGATTGGGATACCTGGATCGCGGGGTATCATAACGGGATCCTGCCTCACCGGGCGATGCTGACTACGCAGAAGAACATGATCTTCGGCACCGACGGGGTGATGGACCATGAGGATATCGAGACGTGGTACAATCCCGATCTGCAGGTCCGCCGTTACCGGGTGCAGTACAAAGCCCAAACCGCCTACCTCCATCCTGAACTGATGGTCTTAGCTGGTTTTGGAGATTAATTCATTCCTCATTCCTCATTCCTCATTCCCAATTCCTCATTGAAACATATGTCCTCATCTCCAAAATCGGCACCCAGGTTCTTTGAGTTCAACTACTCTCCGGTCCTGAATCTCTTCGACTCGGATGCAGTGGATCTTCGGGTGAACCACAAGGAGTTTGTGCCGTTCGGGGAGGATAACAATTTGCCGCGTCAGTTGATCAAGTTGGCCAGGGAGGTGCCTGTACACCGTGCGATCCTGAACTCCAAAACGAGCTATATTGTCGGGCAGGGGTTGCTCTCTACCGATCCCGTTACGGAGGCGTTCATTGACCATCCGAATAACCGGAATGAACCGTTGGGGTATTTATTGAAAAGGTTGGTCTTTGATTACCTGACCTTTGGAAATGGCTATTATGAGCTGGTCACCAACCGGAAGCGCGACTTTGTCTATTTCTTTCACCAGGATGCTTCCCGGGTTAGACGGCATGTGGATGGGAAGCAGGTGCTCGTCCATCCCAATTGGCAGAAGTTCAAGGGAAAAGCGGATAAATATGTGCAGTCGGTGGCCCTGTTTCCGGGATTATCCAAGGGGTCTGATAGCTTATACCATTCGCTGGTGCAGGTGAAGGATTATGAGCCGGAGTTCTCTTTTTACGGGATTCCGGGATATTATGCGGGGGTGCGGAATATCATCATTGCGGGGCTGACCAATGTCTGGAATCAAACCCGGTTGGAGTCTTCGTTTGCTACGGCTGGGTTGCTGATCATTCCGGGGGTGAATACGGATGAGGCGGCCGAGGAGCTGGATAAGTTGTTCAATGAGTATAAGGGGGCGCTGAGTTCAAAGGCCAATGAGATCATTATTCAGTACCTGGCTGATCTGGCTCCGGGGATCAGTGCCCAGGAGGCTAAGTTCATTGCCTTTACCAAGGATGAGGAGGGGAACTGGATGGATCTTCATACACAGTCTGAGATTTCCCTGATCACGATCCATAACTGGTTTAAAACGCTGACCCCCTTTTCGGAGGACAAATCGGCTTATAGCAGTGATCGGATCCTCAACGAGTACGAGGTGGCGATGTCAACGGTGATCAGGCCTTACCAGGAGATGTTCCTGCGCTCCTTCCAGGAATCCCTTGCCGGCTTTGGTCTTGAGCTGAAGGAGGTGGAGTTTGTCAACAAGCCTCCGGTCAGCCGGATCAACCCGATGAGCTATGTCTGGGAGGTGCGCCGCGATTCCGGCCTCGACTTCGATCCCAACGACCCCGCCCAAAAACTCCTCGTCCTCCAACTCCGCAATATCTATCCCTCAAACGAAACCCTCGGCATATGAAAAAAGTACTTCGTTCTCAATTCTCAATTTTCAATTCTCAATTTGATTTTTACGAATAACAATGTCACTTATAACTCCAGCAGAAGTCATCTCCCTCGCCTACATCACCGAACTCGATCCCTCGATGATCAAGGAGGAGGTGATCCACACTTGTGAGCTCAAATACATCAGGCCCATTCTCTCTATTCCCTTATACGAAGATATTCTCTTGAACATTCCTAATTATTCATTCCTCATTGAGAATTACATCCAGCCCTGTTTAGCCTTTTATGTAAAATATTCCATCATGAACCAACAACTCCTTGAAACCAGTCAGTACACCCAGGGGAGCGATCCCAATCTCTCCCCGGTACTGGTGGAGGTCTCTACCGTTGTACAGCTTCCGGCCCAACATCGTCGCGATGCTCTCCGTGAGATCCTCCTCATCGCCAAATACAAAGAGGCCCTGCTCTATGAGTACATCATCAGCCAGAACTATTCATTGTACGAAAGACCCCCGGCCCGACTGGTCTCCGGCTTTCGAATCTGTAATAACTGAACAATCAATTCCTCATTCCTCATTTTAAATTCCTCATTGTTATGACTCTTTCCCGCCGAATGCTTCAACTCAACCTGGATGTTGCCTCCGGTTCCGCCTTCACCCCGGCCGTTCAGGTGCCGAATGGGGCCACCAAGGTCACCATACAGTTCATTTACTCAGGCCTGGATGCAGAGGTGGCCGTTTCCATGCAGCAAAGCCTCGATGGGGGCAATTTTGATCTCTGCCTGAATGAAAGTGATGAACCGGTGACCATCAACCTCGATCCGTCCTTCTCTTCCATGACAGTTAACATCTCAGACCTGCTCACCACCTGGTTCCGCTTTTTATTGGATCCCCTGACCGCCACCACCGGCATCATTGAAAAGATTTACATTTTAATGGAATAATCCAACTATGAAACAATATTCTCAACCAACCAAAATAAGATATCCGGCATCCGGGATCCGGGATCTTGCATTTCCTATCCTGTTTCGCGCATCCCATATCGCGCATCATTTTCCAATTCTTCATTCCTAATTCCTCATTGATCATGGGTCTTTCACGTTTTTTCTGTCTCGGCAACCAAAACAAAGGAGCCACTCCTTTCAAGGATTACACCAAACTTTCTTCCCAGCCTCCGCGTCCTAAAACAAATGTCATCCGTACCTGGATGGATAGCCTGGGGATCTTGAACCTGCTTGGTTCTTCGGGATCCGGGATCCAGGCAATCGTCGGGAATCAGCAGGATTTCGAGGAGGCTGTTGCCTTGAAGCATGCCAATACAAATGATCACCTTCATGGTAACCTGGAGGCGCTGGATCAGCTTTCCGGGGTGAATACGGGTGATCAGGATCTTTCAGGTCTGCCCCAAGCGGTGCAGGGTGCCCTGGGGGCTAATGCGTTGGAAGGCAATCCGCGGGGAGCCAACGCTTCGGATTTCCAGTTCGTACGTGATGCCTTGAATCGGGTTGCTTCCGGTGTCAGAGCATTCATCGGGGGTGGGGAGAGCAATGAGGCCTCCGGGGTAAATGCTTTCGTGGCTGCCGGTAAGAAGAATGTGGTTTCAGGACTCTCCTCTATGGCTTCCGGTGAGGAAAATATCATCTCCGGGGATAAGAGCATTGGATGTGGTTCGGCCAACCAGGTTACCGGTAATCACTCCTTTGTCTCGGGTGAAGGAAACCAGGTGTTGGAGTATGCCGGCCATGCGGAGGGGAATGGGAATGTGATCAACTCGGTCTGTTCTCATGTCGAGGGGTGCTTGAATGAGTGCAATGGGGCCTATTCTCATGCCGAGGGGTATTGTGCCAAGACCTACAACGATTACCAGCATGCCAAGGCTTCCTGGGATTTTCTCTGTGGGGAGGCCAAGGGGGAGGCTCAGTATACCAACATCATTGCGCGGTTGGAGACTTCCGATATAGGTCCTAATGAGTTACTCGTTGGGGAGGAAGGACGGATTTTCCTGATGAATTTCAAGATGAATGCTTTCCGGGTGTTGGTGGTAATGACGGATGATTTGATCAGCGAGGGTGCTGCCTATGAGTTCAAGGGATTGATCCGGAAACAGGGCACGGCAGCCTCCACGGCGCTGATAGGAAGTGTTACCAAGTCGGTCATTGCCGAAAGCAATCCGGATGTGGATGTGACTGTATCGGCCGATACGGTTAACGGAGCCTTGAAGATTGAAGTCACCGGACTGGAAGAGGCTATTCTCCGCTGGGTCGCCTTCGTCGAAATGGTCGAAGTCGCTTTCTATGGATAAACTTTAAGTTCCTTTCAAGGATCTATTGATCAAATAGCCAATAGCCAAAAGCTAACAGCCAAAAGCCAAAAGGTATGCAGCCCAAACACACCATCCTCGGAATGCCCCTGGCTCAGGCGATCAGTCTTCTGACTTTTCTGATCGCCATAGTATCTATCTGGGTCCACATGGAGATCCGCATCGCAGAGATCAATGTCGAACTGACCAACCTCAAGCAAGATCTCCTCCTCCACAAGGAAGACAACCGCAAAGACCTCGACCTCATCCGCTCCGATATCAAAACCGACACCAAAGAGATCATCAAAAAGATCGACGAGATCCAAATATACCTTCGCAACCACTAGTAAAGACGAGGCATGCCTCGTCTCATGAAAGATAAACCCTAACGTAAAGACGTGGCATGCCGCGTCTCATGAAAGATAAACCCTAACGTAAAGACGAGGCATGCCTCGTCTCATAAAACCGACAACTATGAAAACCCGCATCCTCCGCAACTGGCGCACCTCCCTTCTGGGACTTGCCCTGCTGATCATCGTCATCGTCCTCCTCTTCCTGAAGACAATCACCGGTGGCGAATTCATCGCCCTGCTCCCCACCATCCTCGGCCTCCTCTATATCCAGGACACCGTATTCAATGTAAATCCAAGACCAAAATGACCTCAATCTTTCTCCGGAATCGCGTATCTCATATCGCGTATCCCTCATCGCGCTTCGCGCATCAATTCCTCATTTTTCATTCCTAATTCCTCATTGATATGGCAAACATTGAACCCCTGGCAAAAAAGATCTTCAAATGGGAAGGCGGCTGCTCCAACGATCCCATGGATAAAGGCGGAGCCACCAATATGGGTGTTACCATCTCCACCTGGAAACAAGTCGGCTATGATAAAGATGGTGATAAAGACATCGATGTCGATGACCTCTGCCTGCTTACCCGGGAAGATGCTACGATGGTCCTTCGGCTCTTCTATTGGAACCGTTGGTGGGCGGATGAGCTCCTAAGTCAATCCATCGCAGAGATCCTGGTCGATTGGCTCTGGTGCAGCGGCAAGTGGGGGATTGTCATTCCTCAACGGATCCTTGGCCTGGATGAGGATGGTATCGTTGGCCGGTATACGCTGGCAGCCGTCAATACCTCCGACCCAAAGATCCTCCACAAACGTCTGTTCGATCAGCGGCTTGCTTTTATTCGACGGATCATTCAACGGGATCCTTCGCAAAAGCGGTTTGAACGTGGATGGATTCGCCGGCTGAATGATTTCACTTATCAATCTTAATAGCCATGAAATCAAGAACTTTCTACCTGATAGTCCTTCTTTTAGGTTCCCTCATCATCCTTTCCTGCTCTCCCCAGCGCAGGCTGAACAGGTTGGTAGCACTTCATCCCGAACTAAAAACCTCAGACACCCTGTTGCTTCGCGATACAGTGATCCTTCCTTTGGTCCAGTCCGATACCTTTTTCCACATTGACAGCCTCTTCGATACGGTCATTATAGAGAAAGACCGGCTCCAGATGTCCCTTCTTCGCCTCCACGACACGCTTTATCTTCAGGGAAAATGTGATCCTGATACGATCATTGTGGAAAAGAAGATTCCTGTTGAAAGGATAACCTCAGTGAAGTCGAGTAGAATAGATAAAATAATTGCATTATTGCCTTGGTTAGTAATTGGGTTCATAGCAATAACTGTCTTAATTTTATTTCTACGTATTAGGTTCCGATGAAAGAGATTTTTAAAAGTTTAACTAGTTCATCATCTATATCATGGAAGAAAATAGAGAAGGAGAAGAAAGCGGAGGAAATGTCCCCTTTTTGTGGATTTTAAACCATGCACTGGTGAATTTTTATTAAACATCACTGCACTACCACTTTCTTCATGGCCATCGCCTGGCCTTTATACCATAGAATAAAGCAGTACATTCCTGCTGGCCAGCCAAAGACATTAAGGTCAACCTTTTTTTCATCAGGTTTTATATTTCGTTCCAGTATCTTTTGACCAAAAAGATTATATACCTGTAAGAGTACGTTTCCTTGGTTAAATAGCGAAGAGCTATGCCCATGGAAAAAGTCAGGGATGAAGAGGTGGATTGTCTCATGCACCGGATTGGGATAGATGATCATTCTTTGTTGCGAGGAGTGGAGTTCGCTTTCAATCTCCGTAATGAGTCCGCATGAGTCGACTTTCACGATATAGATGTCCAACTTTTTATCCGGTTGCCCGGCATCGTACTTTGTCCCTGAAAGCAGCGCTCCTCCATCGTATGTGGCTAAAATATACCGTAACACATAATAGGCATCTCCTCCGAAATGCCTGGTCCATCGAAGGTTTAAGGATGAATCAAAATTATTCAGACAATACCAGGATTGATTTGTACTGTAATAAGGATTATATGCATCAATATTCATGGTTCCTGCCGTGTATAAAGTGTCGGGCGAAAAAATGTCCATGGATTGATCAGCTCCACCATAATCATCTACATCTGGATCTGATGTATAGGAAAAAGAGATCTCCTGATGTGTACGTGTCAGGTGCTCAATGCCAATGCAATTGTGGGAGTTGAGACGAAAGGTGCCTGTTAAAAAATAGGATGAGGTATCCCTATTCTTAGCGGTTAATGTATTTCCAAATCTATGGGGGATTGAATCTATTGATACAATAGTAAAATTTTGTAAAAGTGTCACTATTTCGCCTCCGGGATAGGAAGAATATCCACTGGTGAAGACTAAATATATTGTATCCATTTCAAGTAAATCAAAACAAATCCGATTGGTTCCCCAATCATCATATTTTCCATAAATAGAATCGCCGGTTAACGATATTTTTTGAAAGAGAAGTCTGGAGTAACTTGGGGACGATGTCCAGGCGTGGGTGATGCCTGAAATAATAAGCCCATTCTGGCTGATAAAAGAACGGATGAATTTAATCCAATCCCCATCGACTTCATATGTTTTTTCCCATTGCACCAGAAGTGAGGTGTCAAATCCGATATACCATAAATCTGAAGCGGCTCCGGCATGTTTTCGCTCACCGACAGCCACCATCGAGTTCTCCCCGGTTTGTAAGAGATTATACATGATGCAGTCGCCGTCGGAGTTGTGCAATTCGGTTGTATCCAGGATCTCGCCATCCTGAGAAATATGCAGGATCTGTGTATAAAAGCTGCTGGTATAATCTTCACGGGAGGCTGCAACCAGAAAATAATCTCCATGACCGGTTTGAATCACTTCAAAAGGATATTCATCATGATTATTATCGATAAGAAGTTCAAATGTTGACTGGCAAAAGCCTTGAAACAGGAATAAATTCAGAATGAAGATTATGTAGAACTTTTTCATGTGTATATTTTTTTGTTAGCTAATCCGTAAAACGTTGTGGTTAAGAGAGTAAAGTTTCATGTACGTGCTTCCGAAACGGGTAAACGTTTCTTTGCGACAGTGGTTGGTGCTTAA
>Ga0172375_10012305_pt1 | contig 10736 bp, 6 predicted proteins | sample LakKiv1m_FD_114537 | JGI IMG/M metagenome (GOLD analysis project Ga0172375, IMG submission 114537) | Freshwater microbial communities from Kabuno Bay, South-Kivu, Congo - kab_092012_11.1m | ecosystem: Environmental > Aquatic > Freshwater > Lake | place: Democratic Republic of the Congo...
AGTTGTACATATCCTCTGTACAACCATAACCAGACAATACACCCCCTGCAAGAGAAATTGGATCATTTCAGGAAGTCAGGTCACCTTCCTGACACACACCCCCCGGACACGATAGCCGCGCATCGATCGTAGCGCTACGACCGTTGCGGCCGAGTCGGCATGCCTGTTGTTGCGTCTCGGGGACGGAGTCAAACTGCGGCCAAAATGCGAATTGCAGATTCGCCGGTTTTCGGTGTTGACCCCGGACGCCCACAAGCAGAAATTGTCGCCATTGGCTCAGGGCAACGCGTGAAGACTCATGAAGGAGGGACCATGAGGCGAATGTGGGGGCTTCTGTTGCTGGCGCCGCTCGTTCTCGCTTGCGGCGGGTGTCTCAAGAGCAAGGTGACGATTCTCGTCAATCCCGACGGGAGCGGACACGTGGTCGTGTCCCGCTACTTCGGCAGGCAGGCCGTGGGAATGTGGGAGGTTCAGCGAGCGCAGATGGCCGACATGCCCGGCGAGGTCGCGGGTATGGAGGAAATGCGCACGCGGTTCGCGCGCGACCCGTTCTACGACGAGAAGGCGCTCAAACGCGATGCGCGGGTGATTGGACCGCCCGCCAAGTTCGTCAAGGCGCGGCGGGTGGACGCCGAAGGCGGCCGCGGTTCCGTTGCGGTCTACGCGTTCAAGGATATCAACGACGTCTGCCTGGCCATGGATCAACGCGTCGCCATGTCCGTGATGAGCATGGGCATGGGCAACATGTGGGACATGGACTGGGATGGAGACGACGAGGATTCCATCGACAACGAGGGATCGGGGCGCGGTAAGGCCGGCATCGAGTTCAGCTTCCAAACCGGAGCGGTTTGCCGGCTGAAGATCCTGCTCCCCGAGATGGCGCAGGCCGACGCCGCCAAGGACAAGGACGACGAACCGCCACCGAGCGAGAATGGCGAGGATGCCTCGGAGGATGCTGAGATGGCCGGAATGGATGCCGGCGACTACGCCATGATGATGGCCCAGCGCATGCCGGCGGGTTTCAACTACCGCCACAGCATGAGCTACGGCGAGGACATGATGTTCCGCGGCCTGGCGGTATCGGTCGAGGTGGAGGTCAACGGCGCCGTCACCGCCAGCGACGCCGCCTTCACCAATGCGACGAAGAAGAGCCGGTTCGTGCTGATCGACGTGGACACGAGCCGCAAGCCCAAGGACGCGGCCGCGAAGGTGAACTGGCAGCGCCAGATGCAGCGCTACGGCTACGGCGATCCGGAGCAAATGCTCAAGAACCTCCATGCCATCCCGGGATCGCTCGTCGAGCCGAAACGGGAAATCAGCATCGCCTTCAAATGAATCGGAGCCAAACCATGACGAGCAAGACACTTCTCGCAGCGGTGGCTGGCGCGGTGGCGGCCGCCTCGATTGCGGCGACGGCATTCGGCCAGACCAATACGGTTCGGGACTTCGGTGCAGGGTTCGAGCGATTCCGGCAACTCGGCCTTCCGGACGTGGCGGGCGGGACCTACGGCAATCTGCAGGTAACGTTGAACGGGATGCGAGCGTATGCCGCCGAATACTCCCGGCTGGAGAATATGGGCAACCAGGGCATGAAGGGGAACGCCTGGAAGATCAGGGACCTCGGCGGCGGGACGGGCGTCTACGTCAAGGCGTCCGGCCAGACGATCACGGCGATGGACCAGAAGACCTACGAGGAGTGGATGCGCAAGCGTCAGGAAGCGGCAGCCAAGGAGGGCCCGGCTGCCCTGGCCGCGCTCCAATTCGGCATGACGCCTGATTGTGCGGCGGCGTCATGGTCGGCCACAGACGCCAAGAAGGACGCCGAGCGGTGGGTGAAGTACATGGAGAAGATGGACGATGCCGGGGAAGCGTCCATGTTCCAGCATGACGAGAACATGGCCGGGGAGATGCTGCTTTTCGCCGCGTTGCTTCATCGCTCGGGATGCGTCGCGGAAGCGAACCGGATCGCCGATCGCCTCTTCAAGCTGCAGACCGATCCGAAGCGTCCTGTGGCTGCCGCCATGAACCGGCTCGCGTCCGTGCAGTACGGACAGGCTTGCGATCAACTGGCGAAGTCCGGCGACTGGTCCCGCTTCCATGCCGACGTCTCATTGGTTACGAACCGCTTCCAGGGCGGATGGAACGAGCTGCCGGGTGCCAGGCGCCTCCTCGACCTGGTCAGGGCGCGAATCGGACAGGCCGAGTTGCCGCCGGTGAGCGGCGAGGGGCTGACCGCCGAGGATCAACAACTCGCGCGCGAGCTGGCAACGGCCCGGCCGGCCGGTCAGGGTTCGCCGTATGGGTACGGCATGTACAACCTCTGGATCCTGCCTGCGCAGAGGATGTATCCAGTCCAGTTTGGTGCGGCCACAAACGATGTGATGGCCCGTATCGTGAAGCGCGGAATGGCATCGGTCCCGCTCCTCGTGGCGTTGATCAAGGACGATACACTTACGCTTCGCGACCGTCAGTCGCTGGGGTTTGGCCAGCACCACTACTATGGCGATATGCGCAACATCCCGGCCGAGCAGGTCTTCCGGAACATGGGTCGGCCGGCGACGCGGGGCGAGGTTGCCCAAGCCCTGCTCCGCCCGCTCCTGCCCGTGAGCGACCAGCAGATGGGGGAAGTGCAGCAGATGGACGGCAGTTCGTTGGGCGACGAGATCGTTGCCTGGTACAAGGAGAACGGCAAGAAGTCGCCCTACGAACTGGCCAAGGTTTACCTGGAGAAAGGGAATGGCTCGCAGCAGTCGTTCGCGATCAACACGCTCCTGCGCGTCAAGGATCTCGACCAGAAGAGCGCCGAGATCGAGTCCCTGCTCCTGGCCGCCGCCCGCAACGCCGAGTATCCGCCGACGAGCATTCAGCAGTACGTGTCCATGCGCCGGGAGAAAGCCGCTGACTTTGTTGAGAAAGTGGCCGCGATCTACTCGGTCACCAATGCGCCGGCGACCCCGCAGGAAACGGCGACGCCCCCGGGGCGGCGGCCTCGGCGAGGAACGTCCCAGGAGCAGATGGCGCAGCAGCGCCGGCAGTTCGTCGAGGGGCTCCGCACGCAGGTCAAGGTGCTGCCGTTCCGCCAACTCGTCGCGGAAATCGCGGCGGGCACGGGCGCCACGCAACGCGCCACGGCGGCGCTGTATCAGGCGATCGCGCGCGAGAAGCCGGCTGAAGCGCTGACGGTGCTCCTCGACGCCGCCAACAAGACCGACGACCCCGAGGTTCGATGCACGCTCGTCGGGTTCTGCGCCAACGTCCGCTACGCGGGCATGCAGAACGCGGCCATGGGCATGGACACGGAGGATGGCGAGGTCGCCCCGGAGCCGCCGAAACCGGCCGAGCTCGATCCCGCGCTTCATGCCCCGCTGTGGAAACCGCTGCTCGACGACAAGCGCGGCTCGTCGCGAACCGTGCGTGAGACGGTCGCCTGGATCATCGAAGCGCTGTATGCCAAGCAGGACGCTTCCGGTGTGCCGATGCCGATGATGCGCCAGGGTGGCGGCGCTCTCAACGAGGCGATCGCCAATCTCGGGGAGCAGGGAGCCGACTTGATCGTCGAGCGGGCTCGCGCCCGACTGGCCGGAACCGCGTTGCCGGAGATACCCAACGCCTCCAAAGTGGACGACGCGGCGCGGAAGAAGCTGGTCGCCGACCTTCTGGCGGCCGCCGATCCCGTTGCCGTGCTGGGGAAGTTGAGCGCCGACGAGAAACTCGCGGCGATTGTTTGCGGCCGGACCAACGCGGCGCTCAACGTGAAGTTACGGCCGGTCGCCAACCGCATCGTCAAGGTCACCGTGGCGCCTGAGTACAGCGCAGACACCCTTGCGGCCCAACTGAAGGATCGGCCGCTCGATCGCGAAACGGCGGGGAAACTGCTGCAGATTTGCCGCGCGCTGAGCAAGGCCGGGTATCGGTTCTCCTGCTCGGTGACCCGCAAGGGCAACCTGGGCGGCACGGAGATCACGCTCGGCAAGCCGCCCAAGCAGCCGGGTGGCACGGAGGATGTCGATCCCTCCATGATGTTCGGTGTGGGTGGCGCGGGGACGAACCGGACCGACAAGACGGCGCACGTGGATGGCTGGTTGATGGGCGGCAAGTTCTTCGCGAGGTCATCGTGGCCGGCCGTCGAGACTCCGGCGCCGGTAGTGACGGCCGAGGAGGGGGCTACCGCCGTGGATCGCCTGCTGGATGAAGCCGAGCAGGACTTGCGGGGGTGGGTGAGCCAGCAGACGCGAGCGCAGCAGGACGGCTTCTGGATCGCGCTGGACGACGCGCTGCAGAAGACGCCGGCGTTCATCCCCCTCAGCATCGGCTTCGAGGGATATCCGGCCGAAGGCGCAAAGGCGCCGGCCAAACCATAGACGGGGTGCAGAGTGGCTCAAGGATCCGCAATGAATGGAGCACAGACTCATTAAGGGAGGCGGAATATGGCGACGGAACGGCAGGGCGAGGCGATTTGGGCGCGTACGCGTGAGCAGGTGGCGGTACTCAAGAAGGGAATCGCAACGGTCATTGTGGGGCAGGACCGCATCGTGGAACAGATGCTCATTGCGCTGCTCTGCAAGGGGCATTGCCTGATCGTGGGCGTGCCGGGCCTGGCCAAGACGCTGCTGGTCAGCGTTCTCGGCCGGACGCTGGGCCTCACCTTCCGGCGCATCCAGTTTACGCCGGACCTGATGCCGTCCGATATCCTCGGCAGCGATATCCTCCAGGAGGGTGGCGGCGTCGGGCGCCGGTTCGAGTTCATCCCCGGCCCGATCTTCGCCAACCTCATCCTGGCGGACGAAATCAATCGTACCCCGCCCAAGACGCAGTCGGCGCTGCTGGAGGCCATGCAGGAGAAGCAGGTGACCGTCGCGGGGCGGACCATGCCGCTCCACGAGCCCTTCCTGGTCTTCGCCACGCAGAATCCGATCGAGCACGAGGGCACGTATCCCTTGCCCGAGGCGCAGTTGGACCGGTTCTTCTTCAACCTGGTCATTGACTATCCCACCCCGGAGGAGGAACGCCGCATCGTTCTCCAGACTACCGGCCGCAAGATGACGGAGGCCAGGCCCGTCCTTTCGGCGGACGATGTGCTCGCGTTGCAGGATGCGGTGCCCGAAGTGCCCGTTCCGGATCACGTGCTGAATTTCATCCTCGACCTGGTCGCCTCGACGCGGCCGTCGTCGGCGCAGGCGGGCGAGCACACCAAGCGCTACGTGGCGTGGGGCGCAGGGCCGCGGGCGTCGCAGAATCTCACCCGTGCCGCGCGGGCGCTTGCGCTGCTCCGGGGCAGTCCGGCCGTTTCGGTGGAGGACGTCCGCGAGGTGGCGCTGCCCGTCTTGCGCCACCGCGTGATCCCGAACTACAACGCGACGGGCGAAGGCGTCACGGTCGAGACGATCATTGACCACGTGCTGCGTGCCCGCGCATGAGCCACGCGCGGTTCAAGTACCTCGACCCGGAGGCGATCCGCCGCCTAGCGGGCTACGAGTTCGCGCCCAAGACCGTCGTGGAAGGTTACTTTGCCGGCCGGCACCGGTCGCGCGCCCGGGGCTCCTCCACCGAGTTCCGCGACTACCGGCAGTACGCGCCGGGCGACGATCCCCGCGCCGTGGACTGGCGCGTCTACGCGCGAACGGACCGGATCTACCTCCGCACCTACGACCAGGAGACCGACCTGGCGTGCTACATCATGCTGGACAGCAGCGCGTCCATGGGCTTCGGCGAGGGCGTGACCAAGCTGGAATACGCGTCCTTCTTCGCGGCGGCGCTGGCCTACCTCGTCACGCGGCTTTCCGGCCGCGTCTCGCTCACGGTGTTCGACCAGTCGGTGCGCAACTTCTTCCCGCCGGGCGGCACCCGCCAGCACCTGCATAACGTGCTGCACGCGCTGGAGGCGAACACGCCGGGGAATGAGACGGCGATTTCGGATGCCCTGCTGCGCGTACATCCGCTGGCGCGGCAGCGCGGCGCGCTGGTGGTCGTGTCGGACTTCTACGACGATCCGGAGGCCGTGTTCCAGGCGCTGAACCCGTACCTTCACCGGGGCTTCCGCATCTACCTCTTTCATGTCCTGGCGCCGACCGAGCTGGACCTCGGCGAACGCGGGTTGCTGGCCTACGTGGACATGGAATCCGGCCAGCGGGTCGTGGCCCATGCCGCGTCCCTGCGGGATGCGTACGGCGAGACGATCCACCGCCACACGCAGGCCATGCGGGATCTGGCCGTCCGACGGCAGGTGTCATACACCGTGGCACGCACCGACACGCATTACTTCACGCTCTTCGACCGGTTCCTGGAATGATCGGATGAACTAGGGCATGAGTTTCGCGCTTGTTAACCTGATCCTGTGGCCGCTGGTGGCGCTGATCGCCGCGCCGATTCTGATCCATCTCTTCGCCCGCGTCCGTCCGCCGGAATACCGCTTCAGTTCCGTCCGCTTCCTCCGGCGCGTGGTCCGGCAGACCACGCGGGTTCGCCGGCCGCGTGACCTGCTTCTGCTGGTTGTGCGCACGCTGCTGGTGGCCGCCGTCGTGGCCGCCTTTCTCCGCCCCTTGCTCTTCGCCGACCGCCGCCTCGCCGCGTCGCCCGGCAAACGCAGCGTGGTGGTGATCGTGGACGCCTCGGCCTCCATGGCCTACCTGGAAGCCTCGCAGAGCCGGTTCGCGGAGGCCTGCGCGCAGGCCTCGGAGCGGCTCTCCTCACTGTCCGCCGGCGACAGCGCCAACGTGGTCTGGATGCGGGCGCGGCCCGTGGCGGTCTTCCCTGAAGTGGGCGTCAACCTGCCGGTCCTTCAGGATGCGCTGCGGCGGGGACGCGTCACGACCGAGGCGGCCGACGTGGATGGCGCGATCGCGCTGGCCTGCCGCCTGCTGCGCGATGCGGATGGGCGGCGCGAGATCTGCCTTATCTCCGACTTCCAGCGCACGGCGTGGGAAGGGCGCAAGCCGTCCATTCCGCCCGGCATCGCGTGGGTGGCGATCCGGGTGGGCACGGCCGATGGTGTCAACCAGGCGTTCACGCGCCTCGCGGTTTCTCCCGCCATCGTCCTCGCGGGCGAGATCGCGCGGGTCGCGTGCGAGGTCGCCAACTTCGGGCCCGAGCCGCGACGCGAGTCGGTTTTCCTCGGCGCCGGCGAGTCGCGACAGCGGCAGACGGTCTCGGTCCCCGCGTGGGGTCGCGCCGTGGCGACCTTCGACGTGCGCTTTCCCGCGCCCGGCGCTTACCCTGTCCAGGCGCAGTTGGAGGAAGACGCCTTCGCGGCCGACAATCAGCGGTGGATGATCGTGGACGTTCGGGATCGCCTCAAGGTCGGACTGCTCGACGCCGGACAGGGCACGGCGCCCGCCTGGCAACTTGCGCTGGATGCGCTTGGCTGGGTGCAGGTCGAACACATCGGAGCCGCCGACCTCAACAGCGCGCTGAGTCACGACGCGCTGTTGCTCGAAGGCTGGGACGGTTCCGCTTCCAAGGGCATCGCTGCCGTGCTGGCGCGCGGCGGCGCGGTCGTGTGGATGCCGTCACATGTGACGCCGGTCGCGGCGGTCTGGTCCGCTGCGCGCCCGGAGGCCGATTCGCGGCGGCCGGGCGGCGACGCTGTCCGGTGGGAGGAGGGCACGAGTCCGCATGCCCTCCGGCTGCTAGCGCCCGAGGCGTCCGTGTTCCGCGCATTCGATAAAGGTGAGTACGGCGACCCTGCGCGCGGCCAGTTCACGGCCCGCTACACACTGCCGCAACCGGCCGACGGCGAAGCCTCCGTGCTGATCGCCTACGATGACGGCGTGCCCGGGCTGGCGCGGTCCGGCACGCGCGGCGTGTTTTGGACGTGGAATCTGCCGCTCGGCCGGGAGCAAAGCGATTGGGCGCGCCAGGCGGAGTTCGTGCCGTTGATCGGCGAGCTACTGATGGACGGCCTCAACGGCGGCGGAGCCGCCGACGCGGACAATGACCGCGCGCCCGGCGACAGCCTCGTGTGGCGCGCCGGTCGCGAGCTGGCGGCGGGCGAGGTTCGCGTCGAAGACGCGGCGGGCGGTCGTCTCTCGGTTACGGCGCGAGCGGCCGACGACGGATCGCTGCTGGTTTCGGAACCGGTCGCTGCGCCGGGCCTCCATGCGTGGCAGTACCGCGGCAGCCGGCTGGGATACGGCGTCGTGAACTTTCCCGTTTCCGAGTCCGACCTGCGCGCGGCGGATACGAAGTCGATCGAACGGATGGGGTTCGCCGTGGTCGGTGGCGGCGGGCGCGTGCGCGCCATGCAGGAGGGCATGCCGCTCTGGCCGATGCTGATCGCGGCGGCCGGCGTTTTGCTTCTCGTGGAATGCGGTCTGGCGTTCTGGATCAAGCGAGTCACTTCATGATGAATCCGATTGCCGCCATCGAACTGGTCCTGTTGGCCGCGGCCGCCGTCCTGGCGCTGGGCGCGTGGATGGAGTGGCGGACGTCCGCATCGTGCGCGCTGCCCGTCCGTGCCGCGCTCGTCGCGCTGCGCGTCGCCGCGTCGCTCGCGCTCGCGCTCGTGGCGCTCAACCTCGGACGCTGGCGCCAGCCCACGCGGGGTGGCGACCAGGAGTGGGCTGTGCTGGTGGACAGCAGCGGGAGCATGAACACGCCGGACGCGGGCGGGCGTGCCCGGATCCGTGCGGCCGCGGATCTCGCCGCTTGCGCCCGGCAGAAGGCCCCGGCCGGCGAGCGCATCCGCATCCACGGGTTCGATGGACGGCTGGGCGACGCCCTGGCGGCCGAGGCGATCCCGGATCTCCGCGCGGAAGGGACCGCGACGGATCTGAACCGTTCGCTGAACGAATTGCTCGACCGCTACACGGCCGGCCGGCTGTTGGCCGGCGTGACCGTGCTTTCAGACGGACGCCAGACCGCCGGCCGGGAGTCCTGCGATGCGGCCCGCCGGGCGTTGGCGCGGGGGGTGTCCGTGACGACCGTGGCGCTTGGCGGCCCTGTGCCCCGCCGGGACTTGGAGGTGAGCGTCCGACGCCGTCAGCTCGTGGCCCATGTGGGGCAGCGTCTGAAGATCCGCGGGCAAGTCCGCAACCGGAACCTGGGCGATATCCGGCCGGTCGTGCGATTGCTCGGCCCGGACAAGGCGTCGACCGCCGCGCAGACGCTGGAACTTACGAACAACGCCACGGCCGAGGTTGCGTTTGACGTCGCGCCCGCGACGGGCGGCCTGATCGAGTACCGGCTCGAGGCGGCCCCGTGGGAGGGCGAGACGCTCCGGGCCAACAATGCCGCGTCCGTTCGCGTGCGGGTTGTCGAGAAGCCCGTTCGCGTGCTGCTGATCGAGGGTACGCCAAGCTGGGATACCAAGTTCCTCGGGCAGTTGTTCCGGCAGCAGACGAACCTGGTTGTCACGGGCATCTACCGCGTCTCCGAGGACCGTTGCTTCCGGATCGAGGGGGCCGGCGCGCGCACGGACGACGCCGCGACCGACGCGTTTCCAGCCGATCTGGCCACGCTGGCGCAATACGATGTCGTGGTGTTCGGGAAGGGTGTGGAGTACTTCCTCGACGCGGCGCGGCTGGCGACGCTCAAGACCTACCTGCGCGAGCGCGGCGGGGCGGTCGTGATCGCGCGCGGCAAGCCGTACCACCTCGCCGAGTTCCCCGAGTTCGCCGTCATCGAGCCCGTGGATTGGGGCACGCTCTCGGGTGTCGGGCACCGGTGGGAGCCGACCGGGGATGGCGAGGCGGCCGGGCTGTTCGGCGGGTTGCTGCCCGCGGCGGGCGATCCGATGTGGGGCAAATTGCCCGTCCTGCATGGGGCCTACCCCTGCCGGCGAGTCAAGTCGTTCGCGACGGTTCTTGTCGAAGGCGTGGCGACGGAAGATCCCAGGCAGCGGTTCCCCGCCGTGGCGTCGATGCGCTACGGGAAGGGGATCGTCATCGCGGTCAATGCCGAGGGCTTGTGGCAGTGGGACTTCTTCGCGGCCGCGGAGACGCGCGCCGCCTACGGGGAATTCTGGACCGAACTGGTCCAGTGGGTGGTGACCTACGCGGACTTCGTGCCGGGGTTCAATTATGCGGTACGCCTGGGCGCGGCATCGGCGCAGCCCGGCGACGCCGTGCCGGTCCATATCGTCCGGCGGGGCTCCGACGCGTCGCCGCCGCTGTCGTTGCGCATCGCGGGAACGGGCCGTCCGCAAAGGGTGAACCCGACGCCGGTCGAAGGCAAGGCTGACCGGTGGGAGGCGGTCTTCTCGCCCGAGACGCCCGGTCTTTACCGCGTCGAGTTGGTCGAGGCGGCGGGCGGCGCGTCGCTCGCGCCCGCCGAGACGCTCGAAGTGCCCGCGCCGCCGGGCGAGTTCGATGAACTCAGCGCCGACCCCGATTACCTGAAGCGGTTCGCGGCCGAATCGGGCGGAACGTTCGCGGACGCCGCCAACGGGGACAAGGCTATCGAGTCCATGCGGGTTGACGCGCCCGTCGCTATCGAAGGCGAAGCGATTTGGGAGTCGCTGTGGGATCGGGCGTGGGTGTTGCTGGCCGTGGTCGGCCTGCTTGGCGGCGGGTGGTTCCTGCGCCGGAGGAACGGGTTGGCATGAGCGCGACGAGAGCGAGCACATCGCAGCCGACCGCCGACCCGGGAGCGGCCCGTCACGCGTTCGCCGCGCAGCTCTCGGTGGCGCGCCGCCGCTGGCGCGTCGGCATGCTCGCCGAGTCGGGCCTCCGCCTGCTGGTGCTGGCCGGCTGCCTGCTGCTCGGTTTGGTGACTGCGGATCTCCTGTGGATGCCCAGCCA
>Ga0172375_10012306_pt1 | contig 10736 bp, 13 predicted proteins | sample LakKiv1m_FD_114537 | JGI IMG/M metagenome (GOLD analysis project Ga0172375, IMG submission 114537) | Freshwater microbial communities from Kabuno Bay, South-Kivu, Congo - kab_092012_11.1m | ecosystem: Environmental > Aquatic > Freshwater > Lake | place: Democratic Republic of the Congo...
GCTGTCGGATTGAAGATGCTGGTCAGGCCGGCTGCCGCGACGATACCGGCGTTGGCTGCTGCACCGTTGAGTGTGGCGACAGAAATCGGGTAGCCGTTCTGGATATTTACGAGGCCGTTCTCGGTGCAAATTGTGGTGGTGTTGTTGGCGGCGATACCGCCGCCGGCGGGACAGGCTAATGGATCAGCAACGCCGCCGCGCGTCAGGAAGGCCGAATGCACGATTGCTGATGCGGCATTCACGGCACCACGTGCGGCCTGCAACTTGGCAATGCGTGCATCACGCTGCAGCGAGACGAACTTGGGTAGCGCGATGGCGGCGAGGATCCCCAGGATGGTGATGACGATCACCAGTTCGATCAGGGTGAAGCCGGTGCTCCGGTTTTTTGTGTGGGCGGGCTGTCGCAAGCAGTGGTTCGGCATGGAAATTCCTTTCATCAATTTTATTACGGTGAAAAATGTCAAAACTTGAGGCGGGTATTCATTTCTTCATCGCCACCTTGCCCAGATCCCACAGCGGCAGGAAGATGCCGAGCGCCAGCACCAGCACCATTGCGCCGAGCAGGATGATGAGGATCGGTTCGATCTGCTGGGCGAGGGTCTTGAGTTCGTATTCGACCTCGCTCTGGTACATGCCGGAGATCTCTTCCATCATCTCGTCGAGCGAGCCGGATTCCTCGCCGACGGCAATCATCTGCAGCACGACCGGCGTGAAGGCGCCCGAGGCGATGGCGGCGCGCAGTACCGATTCGCCGCGTTCGACGCCGTTCCTCATTTGGTCGACCTTTGTGGCGATGAAGTCGTTGTCGACGGTTTGCGCGACCGTGGTGAGCGCCTGGATGACCGGTACGCCGGAGCGCATGGCGAGCGCGAAGCTGCGCGCGAAGCGCGCCAGCGTGGCCTTGCGCACGATCTTGCCGGCGATCGGCAAGCGCAGCTTGAGGCTGTCCCACAGATACCGGCCGCGCCGCGTGCCGATCCATGAGCGAAAGCCGAACCCCGCCGCCGCGATGCCCGCGAGTAGGGCGGGCCACCATGAAACCATGAAGTTGGAAATGCCGATCAGGATCCGCGTCATCAATGGCAAAGCGGCGCCGAAGCCTGCGAAGACCTTGGCGAAGGCCGGAATGACCCAGATGTTGACGACGAACATCGCGACGGCCATTGCGATGATGACGAACATCGGGTAACGCAGCGCCGATTTGACCTGCTCGCGCATGAAACGCTCGAATTCCATGTGGTCGAAGAGGCGCAGGAAGACCTCTTCGAGCCGGCCGGTCATTTCGCCGACGCGCACCATCGCGAGGTAAAAGGGCGTGAATACTTTCGGGTGCCGCGCCAGCGACATCGACAGTTCACGGCCGGAATCGAGGCTTTCGCGTACTTGGCCGAGCATGGACTTCATGGCCGGGTTGACGCTCGAATCCTGCAGGCCGGCGAGCGCCCGCATGATCGGCACGCCCGCTTTCAGCAGCGTGTAGAGCTGGCGTGTGAACAGCAGGATGTCGACGTGCAGGATTCTGGGTGCGAACAGGTTGAGGCCGCTTTCCCCGGCGTCCTTCTTCTGCGCCGCGCCGGCCGGAGCGGGCTTGATCTCGGTGGGCGTGACGCCGCTGCCGAACAGTACATCGGCGACGGCCGCTGCCGTGGCGCCTTCGAGCACGCCACTGACGACTTCGCCGGCGCCGTTGCGGCCGCGGTAAGTGAAGGCAGCCACTAGTCGTCCAACTGGGTGGCCACGCGCATGGCCTCCTCGATCGTGGTGCGGCCTTCGGTCACCAGCCGCACGGCATCGCGCCGCAGGGTATTGCCGGCCATCTGCTGGCGGCCGAGCTGGACGAAGGCGTTCGGGTCGCCGTGGTTGGCGGCCTCGACCAGCGCATTGGTCATTTCGAGGAATTCGTACACCGCCTGCCGGCCCTGATAGCCGGTATTGGCGCAATGCGCGCAGCCCCGTCCCTTGGCGTACTTGTGTGCGCCAATCCGGTCGCCGAGTTCATAGCGCAGCCATTCCTGCTCGTGGGGCTCGGGGATGTGCGGCTCGCTGCAGTTCGGGCAGATCACGCGCACGAGCCGCTGGGCCAGCACCATCTGGATCGACAGCGCCACCATGTAGCGCGGCACGCCCATGTCGAGCAGGCGGATCGGCGAGGACAGCGCGTCGTTGGTGTGCAGCGTCGAGAGGACGAGGTGGCCGGTCATTGCGGCGCGCATGCCGATTTCGGCGGTTTCCTGATCGCGCATTTCGCCGACGAGGATGATGTCCGGGTCCTGGCGCAGGGCGGTGCGCAGCACCCGCGCGAAGCTGAGGTCGATCTTCTCGTGCACCTGCACCTGGTTGAGGCCGGGCAGACGGTACTCGACCGGATCCTCGACGGTGATAATCTTCTTCTCCGGCGAGTTCAGTTCGTTCATCGCGGCGTACAGCGTGGTCGTCTTGCCCGAGCCGGTCGGGCCGGTCACGAGTACGATGCCCGACGGGCGCGCGATCGCGTGGCGGAAGCGCTCGAGAACGCGCGGCGGCATGTGCAGCCGGTCCAGCTGCAGCAGCCCGGTGTTCTGGGCGAGCAGACGCATCACCACCGATTCGCCATGCTGGGTCGGCATCGTCGAGATGCGGACGTCGACGTTCGCGCCGCGCAGCTTGATGTTGAAACGGCCGTCCTGCGGCAGGCGCTTTTCCGAGATGTCGAGGCCGGACATCAGCTTGAGGCGCAGCACCAGCGCCGATGCGATCTTGCTGTCGGCCTCGGTTTGCAGATGCAGTACGCCGTCGATGCGGAAGCGGATCGTCAGCGACTTTTCCTGCGGCTCGATGTGGATGTCGGAGGCGCGCGTCTTCTGTGCCTCTTCGAACACCGTCTGCAGCAGGCGCACGACCGGGGCATCCTCGGAGCCGGGCGTGAGGCTCAGTCCGGTGCCGAACTCGACCGGAATGTCACCCATCTCCTGCGTGAGGTCCTTCGCGAGGTTGGAGATTTCCTCGGTGCGGCTATAGACGCGGTCGAGCAGGGGCAGCAGCTGGCCTTCGGCGACGACGACGAGGTCGATGTCGCGCCTGACCACGCGCGCCACTTCGTCGAAGGCGGCGAGGTCGGTGGGATCGGACATGCCGACGCGCAGCAGGCCGTTGCGCTCGTCCAGCACCAGCGCGCGAAAGCGGCGCGCCTGGGCCTCGGGCAGCAGCTTGACCAGTTCGGCCCTGGGCTGGAAAACCTTGAGATCGACGAAGTTGGCGCCGAGCTGACGTGCCAGCGCCTTGGAAATGGCTTCCTCGGAGACGAGGCCGGAATCAACGATGACGCGACCGAGCTTGCGTCCGGTAATCTTTTGTTCCTTGAGCGCATCTTCAAGTTCATCCTGCGTCAGGAGGCCCTGCTTGATCAGCAGATCGCCGAGTCGAATCTTCTCCGGTCTTGCCATGAGGTGTCACGCCATTGGATAAACTTTGGGAAGCCTAAAATGCCACAGCTCCCATGTTCCAGATCGTTCTATTTCAGCCGGAAATCCCGCCCAATACCGGCAATGTGATCCGGCTGGCCGCCAATACGGGGTGTAGCCTGCATCTGGTGAAGCCCCTCGGTTTCGACGTCGGGGCTGCCTCGCTGCGCCGTGCCGGGCTGGATTACGCCGAGTTCGCCGAGGTGCGCGTTCATCCCGACTGGGCCGCGTGTCTGGAAGCGCTTGGCCCGGTGAGGTTGTTTGCCTTCAGCACGAAAGCGACGACACGCCACGATTCGGTGGCCTATCGGCCGGGCGATGCCTTCGTCTTCGGGCCGGAAACGCGCGGCTTGCCGCTTGAGCTGATCGAGTCGCTACCGCCGGAACAGCGCCTGCGGCTGCCGCTAATGCCGGGCAACCGCAGCCTGAACCTCTCGAATACCGTGGCAATTGCCGTCTATGAAGCATGGCGGCAGCAGGGATTTGCCGGCGGCTGTTGAAAGTCGGCGCTGGCGGGACGGCAGCTATTCGTGTTTGGGTTCGCGGTTCATCAGCTGCTCGACCGCGCCGGCGGGCGACAGCTTGCCATCGAGCACCGCGCAGACCGTCGTGGTGATCGGCATCTCGACGCCCTGTACCAGCGCACGCTGGGCAACCTCCCGGGTGGTGGGTACCCCTTCGGCGACGTGGCCGAGGTCGCGCTGGATGTCCGCGAGCGCCTTGCCGGCGGCCAGTGCGAGGCCGACGCGGCGGTTGCGCGACAGATCGCCGGTACAGGTCAGGATCAGGTCGCCCATGCCGGCCAGTCCCATGAAGGTTTCGGGTTGGGCGCCGAGCGCGACGCCGAAGCGGGTGATTTCGGCAAGGCCGCGCGTCATCAGCGCCGCGCGGGCATTAAGGCCGAGACCGAGGCCGTCGCAGATGCCGGTGGCGATCGCCATGACGTTCTTCACCGCGCCGCCGACCTCGGCGCCGACGATGTCGGTATTGGCGTAAAGGCGCAGGCGCGGACCGCGCAGGTCGCGCGCCATGCGCTCGGCGAAAGCATCGTCGGCCGAGGCGATCGTCACGGCGGCGGGCAGGCCGCGGGCGACTTCGGCGGCGAAGCTGGGGCCGGTCAAGGCACCACAGGTTGCCTGCGGATGGGCGGCGGCGACCGCCTGATGCGGCAGCAGGCCGGTGCCGGCTTCGAGGCCCTTGCAGACCCAGAGGAAGGGAAGCATGGGTCGGGCTTGCGCGAGCTGACTCGCGGTCGTGCGCAGGCCGGCCATTGGCGTGGCGATCAAGGCCAGATCGGCGCCCGTCGTCGCGGCCGCGAAATCGGCCGTGATATCGAGTGATTCGGGGAAGGGAAAGCCGGGCAGGAATTGCGTGTTCTCTCGTGACTGCCGCATTGCCTCCGCATGTTCGGCCTGCCAGGTCCACAGGCTGACCGTGTGCCGTTGCGCAAACGACAGGGCCAGCGCGGTTCCCCAGGCGCCGGCACCGAGCACGGCAATGCGCATCACAGCCCCCTTGTCACAAGCCCCAGATTTGGGCGGACTTGACGAAACCCTGCAACCCGTCGCGGTGGCGTACCTTGGCCCAGCCGACCGGAGCGGGCTCAAGCAGGTCGAGCACCACGTCGGCTTCGGCCTCGAATGCCAGCCTGGCGTTGTCGTTGGGCTCGACACGGATCTGGGCACCGCCGGCGCGTACTTGCAAGGTATGCTGGTCGGCGAGGTGGCGCCGTTCGATCCAGGCGAGGTCGCCCTTCATGTCGCGTACCTTGACCCAGACGTCAAGGCTGACGATGACTTCGACAGGGGTCGCGGGAGCGATGACGAACAGCGGCTTGGCTTTCTGCGACGGCGCGTCGTACAGCACTGCCGCCTCGCTTACCGAGCGGTAATCGAGCGCCAGCGCATTACTGCCCACGACACACGACAACAACAGCAGAACGACGGCCGAAAAGCGCATTACTGGACTGGCACCTCATGGGGTGCGCCAGCCTGCTGCTGTTCCAGGCGCTGGCGGTAGATTGCCTCAAAGTTCACCGGGGCGAGCAGCACGGGCGGGAAGCCGGCGCGCGTGATGGCATCGGAAATCGTCTCGCGTGCGTAGGGGAACAGGATGTTCGGGCAGGCAACCGCAACGATCGGCTCGAGTTCTTCCTGCGGCACGTTGCGGATCTGGAAGATGCCGGCCTGGGCGGCTTCGATGAGGAAGTGGGTCTTCTCGCCCACCTTGGCGGTCACGGTCAGGGTCAGCACGACATTGAACACGCCTTCGCCGACGGCTTCGCCGCCGGTTTGCATCTGCAGGTTGATCTGGGCCTGCTCGCGTTCCAGAAAGCAGTGCGGAGCGTTCGGGACTTCCAGCGAAAGATCCTTGACGTAGATTTTCTCGATGCTGAAAACGGGGGTGTTGTCGCTGGCGTTTTGTGCGGTTTCGCTCATGATGGTCCTGAGGTTGGGTGGTTATTTGGCGAGCAGGGGGTCGAGCTTGCCCTGCCGGTCGAGTTCGTGCAGATCGTCGCAGCCGCCGACGTGCAACCCGTCGATGAAAATCTGCGGCACGGTGCGAGCGCCGGGGACGCGCGTCTCCATTTCCTGGCGCTTGGCGGGATCGAGGTCGACGCGGATCTTCTCGATCTCTGTCACGCCCTTGCGCTTGAGCAGGGCTTCGGCGCGGACGCAGTAGGGGCAGACCGCGGTGGAGTACATCTCGATTCTGGCCATGCGTGTTCCTTACTTTTTCGTCATCGGCAGGCCGGCGTCGCTCCACGAGCGGATGCCGCCCTGGAGATTGAACACCTGCTCGAAGCCAGACTTCCTGAGCGTGTTGCAGGCGGCGCTGGAACGGTTGCCGCTGGCGCAGACGAGGATCACCGGCTTGTCCTTGAATTTCTCGATTTCGGAGAGATGCTTGCCGAGATGGCCGAGGGCGATGTGGCGTGCATTGGGGATGTGACCGGAGGACCATTCGGCGGTTTCGCGCACATCGACGACCAGCGCGTCCTGCCGGTTGATGAGCAGGGTGGCGTCACCCACCGAAATGTTCTTGCCGCCGCTGCCGCCGAAGGTCTGCCACAACAGCATGCCGCCGCTGACGACGGCGAGGCCGACCCAGATCAGATTCTGCTGGATGAAATCCATTCTCTATTCCGTGAAAAAGTTAAAACGTTCGGTCGCCGGTCACGTGTTCTGGGGCACGCCGCAGAACACCTCGCGCATCATCACGATCAACTGCAGGGTGCGCTGGTCGGCGACGCGATAGAAAACCCGGTTGGCGTCCTTGCGCGTGGTCAGCACGCCCTTGTCGCGCAGGATGGCGAGATGCTGGGAGATATTGCTCTGCGAGGTGCCGACGGCATCGACGATATCCTGCACGCAGACTTCCTGATCGCCGACGACGCAAAGGATCTTGAGCCGCAGGGGATGCGAAATCGCCTTGAGCGCGCGCGCGGCGATCTGCACGTGTTCGTCATGATCCGCCAGATCGGTAATTGCCGTGCTTTCCATGATGTCAATATTTGCCGTGGATGGGTTTCAGGCCTGCATTTGCCGGAACAGTTCGGCCGCGGTCACGTCGTCGGCGACATCGCCCGGAATGACCAGCTTGCGGATGCGCAACTGCGTGACGTCCATGCCGTCCTGCCGGGCGGCCGCGAGAATCGGCTCGAGCTTCTGCAATACCATGTCGGGTGCGCCTTGCGGCAGCAGCACCCAGAAGGAGCTCACATGCGTGCGGCACAGCAGGTCGGTGGCGCGCAACGCCGTGTCGATTTCGTGACCGACACGCTTGATCAATTCCATCGCGTACTTTGCGCCAAGCACGTTGCCAAGCTCGGTAGGATTCCTGAAGTCGATCAGTACCAAGGAAAATCCCATGCCGGCATCCCGCTTTCTCCATTGCAGGAGCCAGTCGGTCATGTGGGCGAAATGTTCAGGCGGGATTTCGCACTTGTAGGCGTATTCCCTCAGATATTCAAGCATCGGATCTCTTGGTCGGTCGCGACGACAGTGGCCGCGATCATACTTGGATTAAAATGCCGTGTCGATTGCCCTTTCCCTTGGGACCTGATCGTCCCCGTTCCATCATCCAAGGCTTGACCCGTTTCTTCGCGCTCGCCCTCCTTCTCCTGCCTGCCCTCGTGCTGGCAGCGGGCGAGCGCGAGAAAGCCCGGCTGGAGTCCATGCGCGAGCAGCGCGCCACACTCGAGAAGCGGCTCAAGGAAACCGAAGCGACCCGTACCGCCACGGCCGACCAGTTGCGCGATACCGAGAAGGCGGTTGCCGCCACGGCGCGCAAGCTCCGCGCCCTGGGCGAGGAACAGGCCGCAGCCCGTGCCGAGCTGGCCGGCCATGAGCGCGAACTGAGGCGGCTCGAAGCGCAAACCGCCGCGCGCCAGACCCAGTTGGCCCGCCTGCTGCGTTACCAGTTTCGCCCGCAGGAAGCCGATGCCCTCGCGGTCCTGCTGGCGGGCGGCGACCCCAATGCGACGGCCCGGGATCGCTATTTCCTCACCCTGCTCGCGCGGGCGAAAGCCGACCTGATCGCCGACTTGCGTCATGATGCCGCGGAAACCCGGCGGCTGGCCGGCGTCGTTCAGCAGCGTGGCGAAAAGCTGGCCGAACTGGCCAGGCGCGAGGAGGCGGAGCGCGCCGACTTGCGCCAGCGCCAGCAGGAGCGCCAGACCGTGCTGGCCAAAATATCCGGACAGATCAAGGCGCAGCGCCGCGAAATCGAAACCCTCAGGCAGAACGAGCAGCGGCTTGGCAACCTGATCGCCGCGCTGGCCAGAAAAGCGGCTCAGGCCCGTTCGGCGCGGGCCGCCAAGCCGGAGAAATCCCCGCGTGCCGGCATGCCGCCTGCGCAGACGGCACCGACAATCAGGGCCGACCCGACCGGGGCAAGCGGCGAGTTTGCCCGCTTGCGCGGCCGGTTGGCCATGCCGGTCAGAGGCAGCGTTGCCGGTCGCTTCGGCGCGCGGCGCGCGGACGGCCAGTCGGTCTGGAAGGGGCTGTTCATCCGCGCCGCGGATGGAGCCGACGTACGGGCGGTGGCGGCGGGGGTGGTGGTGTTCGCCGACTGGTTGCGCGGCTACGGCAACCTGTTGATCATCGACCACGACGACGATTTCCTGTCGGTCTATGGCAACAATCAAACTTTGTTGGCCGATGTCGGTCAAAAAGTCACCGCCGGCAAGGCAATCGCGACCGTCGGCTCCAGCGGGGGGCAGGAAGAATCCGGTTTATACTTTGAACTCAGGCATCGGGGACAAGCGTTCGATCCCGGCAAATGGCTCGGCGCGCCTTGATGTTTCAACGGCCATCAGGGGAAACCATGCGTAGCAAGCTGCAACAAATCGGCCTCGTGCTCGTCGGACTGATCGCCGGCGTCGCCTTGAGCCTCAACTTTTCCGCGATTGCCCAGAAAAACGGCAACGTCCCGCTGCCGGTGGAGGAGTTGCGCAGCTTCGCCGATGTCTTCAACGCCATCAAGCAGGGCTACGTCGAACCGGTCGAGGACAAGCAGCTCATCACCCATGCCATCAGCGGCATGTTGGCGAATCTCGATCCGCACTCGGCCTATCTCGACGCCGATGCCTTCAAGGACCTGCAGGTATCGACGCAGGGCGAGTTCGGCGGCCTTGGCATCGAGGTCGGCATGGAAGACGGGCTGGTCAAGGTGATCTCGCCGATCGAGGACACGCCCGCCTACCGGGCCGGCGTCAAGTCGGGCGACCTGATCTTCAAGCTCGACGAAACGCCGGTGAAGGGCATGTCCTTGAACGATGCCGTCAAGAAGATGCGCGGCAAGCCGAAGACCACGATCAAGTTGTCGATCCTGCGCAAAGGCGAGGCGAAACCGCTCGAGATCGCCATCGTGCGCGACGTCATCAAGGTGCAGAGCGTCAAGTCGAAGATGATCGAGCCCGGTTACGGCTTCCTGCGCGTCACCCAGTTCCAGGAAGAGACCGCAGCCGATGTCGTCAAGCATCTCGACAAACTTTACAAGGCCGACGCCGACGCCAAGGGGTCGGGGCTGAAAGGCCTGGTGCTCGACCTGCGCAACGACCCGGGCGGCCTGCTGCATGGCGCGATCGGCGTCGCCGCCGCCTTCCTGCCGCCGCACAGCGTCGTCGTCAGTACCGATGGCCGCGTCGAGGATGCCAAGCGCAAATACACGGCGGCGAGCGAGGATTACCTGCGCAGCGGCCGCGAGGACTTCATCAAGAAGCTGCCGGAAGGCGCGCGCACGGTGCCGATGATCGTGCTGGTCAATGGCGGTTCCGCCTCCGCTTCGGAGATCGTCGCCGGCGCCCTGCAGGATCACAAGCGCGCGGTGGTGATGGGCACACAGACCTTCGGCAAGGGCTCGGTGCAGACGGTGCTGCCCTTGTCGGCCAAGACGGCGATCAAGCTGACGACTGCCCGTTACTACACGCCCAACGGGCGCTCGATCCAGGCCAAGGGCATCGAGCCCGACATCGTCGTCGAGGAAACTGCGAATGGCGGTTCGCGCGAGCGCCTGCGCGAAGCCGATCTTGATCGCCACCTGAGCAATGACAAGGACGGCAAGGCCGGCGAAAAGCCTGCTGCCCCGAAAAAGGAACAGGCCGAAAAAGCGCCTGGCGGCAAAAATGGGGGCAAGGAGGGTGACAAGGACGAGGCGCATGCCAAGCCCTTCGAGCCTGCGTCGAAGGACGATTACCAGCTGGTGCAGGCGGTGAACCTGCTCAAGGCGTTGCAGGTGATCAAAAAATGATGAATCCGGAGCGTGCCCGCCTGCTGCGCGACCAGGAGCGCGGCCTGCAGCGGCCGCATCCGCTGGCGCCGCAGACCGGCACGCGCAAGCATCGCGAGATCCGGTTCTTCAAGCTCAAGCCCGACCAGGTGGGCGACGCCATCGCGCTGCTCTCCACGCTGCCTGGCCTGGAGGTCGCGCCGGGTACGCAGCCGAACGGCATTTCGGTCTGGTACGAGATCACCGACTATTGCATGGAATGCCTGGAAACGCTGCTCACCGAGCGCGGCTTCCATCTCGAAACCACGCTCTACTACAAGCTGATCCGCGCGCTCGTCTATTTCTCCGAGGAGACCCAGCGCCGCAATCTCGGCCAGCCGGAGCGGCTGATCAAGAAATCGCACGACGTTTATTCCAAGGCCTGGGAACATCACCCGCACGGTGATCACGACGATACGCCACCTGAACTCCGCGAATACAAGTGACTGATCATCTCGGCGACGAAGCGCTGTTGCGCTATTCGCGCCATATCCTCCTGCCGCAGATCGGCATCGAGGGACAGGA
>Ga0172375_10012308_pt1 | contig 10735 bp, 8 predicted proteins | sample LakKiv1m_FD_114537 | JGI IMG/M metagenome (GOLD analysis project Ga0172375, IMG submission 114537) | Freshwater microbial communities from Kabuno Bay, South-Kivu, Congo - kab_092012_11.1m | ecosystem: Environmental > Aquatic > Freshwater > Lake | place: Democratic Republic of the Congo...
AGAATCTGTTCTGCGTGCAAATGATTAGTTATCTATATTTATCTTTCATTCTACGTAAATGAAAGATTATCAAATAGTAATATCTGTTTTCCGGGCACATTCAGCCCGGCTGACAGATATGATTTATGACTATGCGATGTGCAGTAATGAGCGGGGAAATATGTTTTCTGGATGTTCGTTTTATCTGGATACCCTTAGTGTGGTAGATTTTATTGTAAGTCGTGTTTCGGGTAAACAGTAGTAACTACCCGTTTTAGTCAGGATTATTTTCGGGAAACTCCCGCAGGCAGGAGAAGCTATCCGGGGAAAATACTTAGATTGCCAATGGATAGAAAACTATTAAAGCAGTATATACGGGAGACCTGCAATCCTCAAAAATGGATCGTAACAAAAGGCCATCACCTATATACGGCAGGCATTGACTTTGGCTGCAAATAAGGGTATTATAAAATATCTACAGCAAATTCATATCATTACCAACTATCATCAGTGTACAAACCATAAGCGAAAGCCGATTGATTATATAATCTACTCTTGTGGTGCATATTTCTTTGGCATCGCAGGGGTGCGCAATTTAGTAATACACGCTGGAAGGCTCACAGTTCCGGCCGTGCGCCTTGGCAGTACTATTATAATAGTTCTAACAAGTGAACCAGAAGCCTAACAACAATTTCAAATATCTTTGGATAGACCTTAATGAGGAGCCCGGGTAACACGAAAAAGGTATATATGCACTTAATAAAGGAGGTAACAAGCAGATGTCACGCAGCAGCGTATTTATAATAGTTTTGACCGTTTCGATATTAGTGGGGGTCTACTGTATTATGGATCTTTTCGGGCAGCAGGCATTAAACAGACTTTATTCCCCCCGCAAATGGGTAAATCTTGAAGGGGGATACAAGGCGGGAATACAGAAAAAGATCACGGTGAGCCGCCCTGACGAGCCACAGCTTCGCGTTGCGATAGCGCCGATCATGTCCCCTGAAAAGTCTCGCCCGCTCTATAAAGACCTCATCAGCTACATGGGTAAAGTCCTTGACATGACTCCGACTGTGCAGCAGCGCTCAAGCTATGCGGAAATAAATGATTTACTGCAGTACGGCGACTGCGATGTCGCGTTTGTATGCTCGTACCCGTTTGTCCTGGGCGAGCGTGAATACGGCCTCAAGCTGCTGGTCGTACCGCGCGTAAAGGGAAAAACAACCATGCAGTCACTAATCATAGTGCCTGCCGGCAGCAGCACCACATCGCTCACGGACTTAAGGGGAAAGCGCTTTGCTACCTGCGGTATTATTTCGCAAACAGGGTGGGTGTACCCTGCCATCTGGCTTATGCAGCACGGGGAAAATCCCAACACGTTCTTCAGCGAGCACGTTATCTGCAACAGCCATGACCGCGCGCTCTGGGCAGTCGCGCAAAAGCTTGTCGACGGGGGTGCAGTACAGAGCAGGGTATATGAAAGGGAGATACAGCAAGACCCGGGCCTCGCACAAAAAGTGCGCATTATTATGCAGTCGCCCGAATACGGCATAGCGCCAATTGTTGTGCACCCGCACGTAGCGCCAGCCCTGCAGGAAAAGCTGCGCAGAGCACTTGTCTCCATGCACGAAACGCCGGAGGGAATGAAAATACTTGCTGGGCTGGGAATAGACCGGTATGAATTTCCCGATTATGCTCTTTATGACTCGGTGCGCAGGTGTGCCGCAATATGCAATCCCAGACCGTAATTTTTTTCAACCTCGTGCGCCGTTTAGTCAGGCAGCTTTTTAACAGATTCGTCTCAGTCCCGATTTTTGTTAAAATACTGGGGGTGGGGATGATCGTGGTAATACTGTTCGGTGCCATCGTGCTCTACCGCACACGCGTCAGCATGGCCCGTACTATGTACAGTATGCTTGAGGAGGAAACGAATACCCTGGCGCTGCTGATCGCAACTGAATTAGAGCGTCCGCTGAGCATAAAAGATTATTTAAGCGCAAGCATGGTGCTTTCCACGGCAAAGAAGGTTTACCCCAACATTCTATACGGCATTGTCGAAGACAACTCTATACAGGTTCTCCTTCATACTTTTGAAGGCGGCATACCAGCTGACCTGGTGGGGGTTACGCCCCCGGAGGACACCTCTGACCAGAGGGGTTCTCTCGCCGTTTTCGGCGGCTCCGGCGGGTTTATCTTTGAATCCTCGATTCCTATCCTGCAGGGAGAGGTCGGGCGCCTGCGGATAGGGGTTAGCGACCGGTTTATCAGACAGGAGCTTTCTGAACTGACCTGGCTTCTGCTTTTTTCAACCATACTCTGCGCGGTTCTCGGCTGCGGGCTGGCGCTGATACTGACGTACCTGATAACGCGCCCTATTAACAGCCTTCTGCAGGCAACACATAAGATCAGCGCGGGCGATTTTGCTTCGCGATCGCAGCTGTTCTGGAACGATGAAATAGGCAGCCTTGCCGTTGCCTTTAATCAGATGGCGGAAAATCTGGAAAAATTCCGCAGCGAGGTTGAAGAAAAGGAAGCGACACGGCAGGCCCTGCTTGAGAAAATAATTTTTATTCAGGAAGAAGAGCGCCGGAGAATAGCCCAGGACCTGCATGACCAGTTGGGGCAGTCCCTGTCAGTCATGCTGCTGGATATCCGGCAGCCGGACAGCAACGGGAATGGCTTCTGTGAAAAACACGCCATGCTTGAAAAAAGAATAGCCGAGTTGATCGACGAAGTCCGCCAGCTGGCATGGGGAATGCACCCGGCAATTCTTGACGATTACGGCCTTGACAAAGCGCTTGAGCGCTACATCGCAACGATTTCCAAGGCGACGCGCATCAGCATAGATTATCAGTGCCTCTGTTCACCGGAGCTTGAGCGCCTGCCCCTCAGGACTGAGGTTGCGCTCTATCGCATTGCCCAGGAGGCCATCACCAATATCGTGCGGCATGCTGACACCAGGCATGCCAGCGTGATGTTCATGAGAAATGCGCTTGAATCGGTTCTGCTGATTGAAGATGAAGGCAGGGGTTTTGAGCCCGCTGCTGCTTTGCACAATGACTTTACCCATATGGGGCTGATCGGCATGAACGAACGCACCTCGATGTTATGCGGCGAATTTACCGTGGAGTCAGCCCCGGGCATGGGCACTACGATACGGGTAAGAATCTAACCAAAGATATTTGAAATTTGTTGTCAGGCTTCTGGTTCATTTGTTCGGGCTAAGTGCTCGCAGGGAATGCTGCTTGTTTTTGCCAGAGCCTGTGCTCGCACCGCCCGTAACTGCTCTCACCAAAAGCCTAACGATACAAAATGTGAGGGCAAAATTATCAGATTAAGCTATGTAAGAATCTAACCAAAGATATTTGAAATTTCTGTAGGAGCGCATTTATGCGCGCCTGTACTGAGCGCAGCCGAAGGGATGGTTTCGCGGCTGAAGTCGTTCCTACAACATACGGCTGTGTCCTGGGAATAATCTGAGAGCAAAATTATCAGATTAAGCTATGTAAGAATAGAGAGTTATGCCATGACAATAGGAATTATGATAGCAGATGACCACGCTGTTTTTCGCAGCGGGCTGCGCGCCCTGCTCGAAAAAGAGGCAGAGTTCAGCATTGTCGCCGAGGCAGGGGACGGCAATGAAACGGTTAAAAAGGCATGCAGTGAAAATATTGATGTGCTGGTGCTTGACATCAATATGCCGGGAATGACGGGGCCGATGATTGCGGAGGAGGTTCTGAAAAAGCGACCCCGGCTGGCGATAGTGATTTTGACCATGCATGACGATGAATATTACCTGCAGGAACTTTTTAAAATAGGCGTGCGCGGCTTTGTGCTGAAAAAATCCACCGGCACTGACCTGCTGCAGGCAATACGTGCCGTAGCCCGCGGTGAGCAGTATATTGATCCGTCTCTGACTAAATGTGTGCTTTCCCGCTTTATAGGAAACGCATCCGGGAAAAAATCCGCGCAAACCAGAAAAACCCTCCTTACCCAGCGCGAACAAAAGGTCTGCCAGTTGCTGGCTTATGGGCACACAAACAGCGAGATTGCCGAGAAGCTTTTTATTTCAGAGCGGACGGTTGAAACCCATCGCTCCAATATTTACTCCAAACTGGGGCTGAAAAACCGCGTAGAACTGGTACGTTTTGCCATCGACAACGGTCTGATGCTGCTTTCCTGACCCGTAACCTCGTCCTGCCGTGTCAGCACGATTAATCAGGTGCGTTTTTGCTGTAGCCCGCACACCGGGCAGTCCGGGTCTTTCTGAACCGCCACCGTCTGAAACTCCATTGCTTCACCGTCCCAGATAAGAAGCCTGCCTTTAAGATTTTCCCCGATGCCGGTCAAATACTTGATTGCCTCTGTTGCTTCGAGCACGCCGATAACCCCGGGCGTTACTCCTGCCACCGGAGACACCGCTGGCGGCGGAGAGCCGGAAAACAGGCAGTAAAGACACGGCGTGGCGGGTGCGTGAATAAAGGTGAGCTGTCCGGACAGGCCGTAGATGCCGGCATGGATAAACGGCAGCTGTTTGTCAACCGCATAGCGGTTAAGAATGTGGCGCGCGGGAAAGTTGTCCAGGCAGTCAATAATGATATCACTGCCGCCCGCCAGCCGGTCAATGCTCTCCGCGGTGATCTTTTCCGGCAGCGCAACGACCTCCACATGAGGGTTGATTTCGCAAAGCGTTTCCTTTGCCGAGAAGGTTTTATTCTTACCGATGTCCTTCTCCGCGTGGAGAATCTGCCGGTTCAGGTTTGACAGCTCGGGTTCGCCGTTGTCGCAGATGCGAATCCTGCCGATCCCGGCCGCTGCCAGGTAGATAGATACAGGGGAGCCCAGCCCTCCCGCGCCGGCAATAAATACCGTGGCGGCGCGGAGCTTTTTCTGCCCTTCCTCACCCCAGTCGCGAATGAGCATCTGGCGGTTATAGCGCTCGATTTCTCTCTCTGTCAGCTTCACGTCCATAGAGCTGTTTTTCAGCTTTTGTTCAAGCAGCTTAATAATGCTCTACCAGGCGGGCAAGCCGACCTGCAATGACATTAATCCGGTTGTCCATTACCTTAAAACCCATGTCCTGTTTTTTCCTGAAGAGCGAAGTTTTTTACCCTGGTACCTTCGAATCCTCGACCTCTTGAACCCTTTTATTAAATAGTTTTACAATCTCATCAGCAATGCCGGCAATGGTTATGCCCGCGGTATCAACGGTGAAGTCCTGTGCCTTGCAGTACAGCGGCAGCCGCTGTCGCAGAACTTCTTCCACTTCTTCAAGAAATGACCTTCCCGGCGTGAGCGACGGGCGGCCGGTGTCGTCCTGTATCCGGCTCATGATAGTTTCAGGGTCTGCGGTCAGCCAGAACAGGACGCCGTTTTTTTTCAGCCGGTCAATATTTTCATCCCTCAATACAACGCCGCCGCCGGTGTCAATAATGCAGGCATCCGTCTTAACGACTTCCTCCAGCAGTTTTGCTTCAAGGTCGCGGAAATAATCCCAGCCGTGTTTCTTGACAATTTCCGGGATTGAGCAGCCCGCATGCTTCTCAATGAGCGCATCCAGCTGAAAAAGCGGCCGGCACAGCTTGTGGGAAAGCTCCTTGCCGACAGCTGTTTTTCCGGTTCCGCGATAGCCGATGAGTACGATGTTCATACGGTCACGTTAAGGGACGAAGATTTGCGCCGACTATCAGGATGTAAAAAATATTTCATTAAGAATGATGATTACCTGTTTCAGAAAAGAGCAGATGATATCCTGAAAGCATAAAAAATACCTTCGTTCATCTGCGCACATCAGCGTCCCATCTTATGCAAAGTGTTTTTCCAGCACTGCCCGCATCACAGCAACAGGAGCCGGCTGCCCGGTCCACAGGGTGAACTGGACAGCAGCCTGATTGAGAAACATCTCTATGCCTGAAACAACGGTGCATCCCGCCTGCTCAGCGTTTCTGAGCAATCTGGTTTTGCGCGGGTTATACACGATATCAAACACAGCCGGCTGCTTGCGCAGCAGGTCGCGGGGTACCGGCGATTTATCGCTTTTCGGATGCATGCCGACCGGGGTGGCATTAATCAACAGGTCGCATTCCTGCAGCGCGGCAGTTAATCCTGCAGCAGAAAGCTCCGCAGTAACCGGCTGCAGGCTGCTTTTTGCTGCAATGTCGGATGCGAGCAGCTCACGCTCTTCTTTGAAAATGCCGAGAAGCGTGAGCGCCGCGGGTGTTGCCTGTAATGCCATGGTGACGGCAATGGCCCGGGCCGCGCCGCCTGAGCCGAGAATCACAACCCGCTTTCCAGCTGAATTGCAACCGGCATCGAACAGGGCCTTAAGGGCGCCGGCACCATCGCTGTTACAGCCGGCAAGATGCCCGCCGGTATTGACAATGGTGTTTATGCTGCCGATAGTGCGTGCGGTATCATCAATGGAGTCCAAAAGCGGTATGACGGCAACCTTATGGGGAATGGTGACGCTGACTCCCCTGATGCCCAGTCCCCTGATGCCCGCGATTGCATTTTCGAGGTGCGTAACACTGAAAGCAACATACGCCCAGTTGAGGCCGCAGGCGGCAAAGGCAGCATTGTGAATAGCAGGTGACAGCGAATGTTCTACCGGATAGCCGATCACCGCACAGATGTTTGTCCGTCCGTCAACAGGCACTGCATTCATAGCGGTATTTACTGTATGTTACCGGTTGTAAGGATATTACGGATTGGCGAGAAAAAAAAGAAATAATTAAAAAAGGAGAGCCGGCACAGGCGGACTCTCCTTTTTTTCACGTAAAAACTATTCAAGAATTTCCAGAATACACCGTTTGTCCTGCTTGGCGGAAGCAGCGTTCAGAATAGTGCGTATTGATTCTGCGGTTCTTCCTTTTTTCCCGATAATTTTGCCAAAATCAGTTTTGGCAACACGCAGCTCAATGACCGCTGTTCTGTCTCCATCTATTTGAGTGATGTGAACCTGTTCCGGGTTATCCACCAGCGCCGTAGTGATTTCTCTAATCAGTTCTTTCATTTTCATAGTCCCCTCCCATGGCAAGGTTAGTGGTACCTCTTTTGTTGTGTAAATTCAGGCTTAGCTTGCGGGTGCTGCTGTAGATATTCCACTCTAAATTGCATTGTAGTCCATCTGTAATGATTGTCAAGCATAATAAGGGCATTTTCAGCCGGGATGCTGTGTCATGAGCGCGAGGAGTTCATCGGGAGACCGGTGCAGGCGCGAGAAAATCTTGTCTTCGAGCGCCCTGGTTCTTGTGTGCTGCAGCATGATATGGTTTTGCGCTTCCCGGTTTCTGCCGTACCGCTGCACGAGGTCTTCAAAGCGCTGGTGCAGACTGACAACGGTCGAGTGCCGCACCCGTTTATCCGCATAATTTACCACTTCTTCTTCAGTCACCCTGCCGCCAGCATCCATGTCCGGAATTGCGATGTGGGCATGTACTATCTGCGCTATGCGCTCATAACCGAGGGAGCCCAGCAGCTGCGCGCCGGTTTCTGCGTGGTTTTCATGGGAGTGAATGCTTTTTGTCTTGGTGATGTCATGGAGCAGCGCCGCCGCTTCGATCTCAGGCAGACAGAGCTGCGCTCCGTTTTTATTCAGTTCCTTCGCCAGCGCCAGTGCGACCCTTGAAACAATAAGGCAGTGCTCCCGGATATGGGGGAGCATCTGGTAGCGCTCCATGAGCTCAAAGCAGATTGTGCGGTCAAGAATATTGTTGCTGCTGTTCATGTAGAATCCACATTAAAATAAAGCTGACTGCTGATGGCTGTCAGCTGACATGCTTCTTATATATTCCATTATCCCCAAAGGAGCAAGCCCGGCGTGAAAACAGCAAAAGCCTCGCTGCCGGTTAAACAGCGGGGCTTTTGCTTTGTGCGCCCGGCAGGGCGCACCTACTTGGGAGTGAGGCTTCGACCGAAGTCAGCCGAAGTCAAGTCTCCTGCAGGCCCGGTAAGGGGAACTGTTAGCCGGACGGCAAGGGGGTCCATTGCGAGGTGGAATCTGAAGGAAGCCGCAGGCAAAGCGCCGGCCTGACGAACAGAAATCACATACGAGGCGGCCATGCTGGGTGAGAAGGCACATAGATTCAAAGCCCAATACTTACACGGAAAGCATGGACTTATATGCGGCAGGCATAAGCGTGAAGGTGGGTGCGCATTACCCGGGGAGATCTCAAGGCTTGACCCGGTAATCGGGACTACTACCGTCGAGAGGCGATGGGATGAGCCGTGAGAAGTCAGCAGAGGGCATAGTAGGTTCGCAGAGAACTGAAGGCCTGAACCGGTTGTTAGGAGTTGAATCGATTTTCCGTGTGTTTTGAGCAGAAGCCTCGCAAGAGGGCCTTAGCCTGAGGTAGCGAACGGAATCCGCGAGGTAGGGTTGGGCGCTTATAGGACACCGGGCATTGAGATTAAAAGAACACATGACAGCAGGAACCGCCGTATACGGAACCGTATGAACGGTGGTGTGGGAGGACGGAGGGCGTAAGCCCTCCTCCTACCCGATGATAGAGAAATCCGGACTTACTTGTCCAGGTTAAACGTTACTTTGCCTTTGGCCCTGATGACTGCCTGTGCCGCTGCGAGGCGCGCGATGGGGACGCGGTAGGGGGAGCAGCTCACATAGTTCATGCCCACGCGATGGCAGAAGGCGATGGTTTTGGGCTCACCGCCGTGCTCGCCGCAGATGCCGATTTTCAGGTTTTTGCGTGTGCTGCGGCCCTTCTTGATACCCATGATGACGAGCTCACCAACCCCTTCCTGGTCAAGCACCTGGAACGGGTCTTTTTCAAAGATCCCCTTTTCTATATATTCCTTCAGGAACCGGCCCGCGTCATCGCGGCTGAAGCCGCAGGTCATTTGCGTCAGGTCATTGGTGCCGAAGGAGAAGAACTCGGCGTCCTCGGCGATTTTGTCTGCGATGAGGGCGGCGCGCGGCACCTCGATCATGGTACCGACCATGAACGGAATCTTTATTTTCTGTTCCTTGAACACTTTGGCAATGGTTTCTTCAATCGCCTGCTTGCAGATTTTTATCTCGCCGGTCTCGCCCACCAGCGGCACCATGATTTCCGGGTGGATTTTTATTCCCTGGCGTTTCACATTGATTGCCGCCTCCATGATGGCCCGGGTCTGCATCTCGATTATTTCCGGGTAGGTTATGCCGAGACGGCAGCCGCGATGGCCGAGCATGGGGTTGAACTCGTGGAGCTCGGCGACCTTCTCCTTCACGCGCTGCAGCGAGATGTTCAGAACATCGGCCATTTCCATCTGTGATTCATCATCAGCAGGCAGGAACTCATGCAGCGGCGGGTCAATGAGGCGGATGGTGACCGGCCGGCCCTTCATTGCCCGGTAGAGGCCTTCGAAGTCCTTGCGCTGAATGGGCAGCAGCTCTTTCAGCGCCGCCTCCCGGCCGGTCTTGGTGTCGGCCAGAATCATTTTGCGCACGGATATGATGCGGTCGCCCTCAAAGAACATGTGCTCGGTGCGGCACAGGCCAATGCCCTCGGCGCCGAACTTGACGGCCATTTCCGCATCGCGGGGAATGTCGGCATTGGTCCTGACGCCGAGCGTGCGAATCTCGTCAGCCCATTTCATGAGCGTTGAAAAGCTTCCTGACAGCTCCGGCTCTATTGTTTTGATTTTACCCGCATAAACTGTCCCGCTTGAGCCGTTGATGGAGATGTAGTCGCCCTCTTTAATGGTCGTGCTGCCGATGGCGCCCTTTTTCTCCCGGTAATCTATGGAAAGCGCCCCGACGCCGGCAACACAGCATTTGCCCATGCCGCGGGCCACGACCGCGGCATGGGAAGTCATGCCGCCGCGGGCGGTAAGAACGCCTTCCGCCACGTTCATGCCGCCGATGTCTTCAGGGGAGGTCTCAATGCGGGTGAGCAAAACCTTTTCACCACGCTTTGCCCATGCTTCCGCATCTTCAGCGCTGAACACCACCCTGCCGGTTGCAGCGCCGGGGGAGGCGGGCAGTCCTTTGGCAAGCACTGTTGCACTCTTTTCCGCCTGGGGATCAAAATTCGGGTGCAGCAGCTGGTTGAGCTGCTCGGGTTCAAGCCGCAGGAGCGCTTCTTCTTTTGAAATGAGCCGCTCCTTTACCATGTCGACCGCGACCTTCACCGCAGCGGCAGCAGTGCGCTTGCCGGAGCGGGTCTGCAGCATGTAGAGCTCGCCGCCCTGAATGGTGAACTCCATGTCCTGCATGTCACGGTAATGCTTTTCCAGCTTGTTCTTCAAGCCAACGAGCTTGCTGTAGGCTTTTTTATTCTTTTTCGCCAGCGTTTCAATGGACTCGGGGGTCCTGATGCCGGCGACCACGTCTTCCCCCTGGGCGTTCATAAGATACTCGCCGTAGAATTTGTTTTCACCGGTGGAGGGGTTTCTGCTGAAGCACACGCCCGTGCCGGAGGTCTCACCCATGTTGCCGAAGACCATTGCCTGGATATTGACCGCGGTGCCCAGCAGCCCCTTGATGTCGTTCAGCTTCCGGTATTTAATGGCTCGGTCATTGTTCCAGGATTCAAAAACCGCGTTGATTGATTTAAGCAGCTGCTGCCAGGCATCGTCGGGGAAATTTTCACCGGTGTGTTTTTTATAGGCACCCTTGTACTGGGCTACGATGTCTTTCAGGTCTTCCGTGGAAAGGTCGGTGTCAAGCTTTGCGTTCACCGCTTTCTTTTTCTCGTCCAGGATATGCTCAAAGGCTTCGTGCGGCACGCCCATCACCACATCGCCGAACATCTGG
>Ga0172375_10012309_pt1 | contig 10733 bp, 7 predicted proteins | sample LakKiv1m_FD_114537 | JGI IMG/M metagenome (GOLD analysis project Ga0172375, IMG submission 114537) | Freshwater microbial communities from Kabuno Bay, South-Kivu, Congo - kab_092012_11.1m | ecosystem: Environmental > Aquatic > Freshwater > Lake | place: Democratic Republic of the Congo...
ATTCATATCCGGCATCGGCGATCGCCGGCACCATATCCATGCAGAATGCCATCTCAGACGGCCAGAACCCTTTGGGCGCGCGGTCGAATACCTTTTCTATTATATCGCGCCCTCTCTTCAGCTGGATAGCCCAATCCTCCCTGGGGATAAGCGGGAATATCGGATGATAATATCCCATCCCTATTATCTCGATATTCTTGGCCTTACGATATGTCTGGAGCATCTTGGGAATATCCACGAATTTCCTGTACGCGTCTATAATGCCCTTTTCCATGAACTGCTCAAGGAGTATGCCGGAAAATCCGACATGTAAAAACGCGGTGCCTTTGTAGGTTTCAGCAAAACGCGCCGCTCGTTCATAGCAGCGGATGATCTGCTGGGCTTCCCATTCGTTATGCTCGATCAGAAGTTTCAGATTATGCGGCGGCTGGTGCATATGCAGGCCGAGCGCGTAGTGGACTGTATTCATAACATATCCTAGGCGAGAGCTTCCATCCCGCGGCGTGTTATCTCTTTGGCGTAATCGGTCCATATCCCTGTTCCCCAGTACCGGAAACAGCTGGTCTGCGACAACAAAAGATACGTCAATGCCTCACGATATTTTTTACTGCTCCTATCAGTCTTCGGGTCATCGAATTTCCTGTGGAAGGCGACGCTCAACTCATTCATCGGATCGAGCACGTGGTCGTAGCCTTTGACCCAGCTGCGGTCATTGGTCCAAGACCCCCTGTCGAGGTTAAAACCCCTGTCGGTCTCCTGGATCTTTTTTATGGCCTCGTCCGCCGCTCCCGCGTGATATTTCTTAAGCACGTTCCATATGCGGTGCTGACCTATCGGCAGGACCGGCATAAGATCTTTTTCGGAAAGGCCTGATGCCTCAACGAATTCGAGATATTCGGAGCCGTTCATAGAAACGACCCCTTCCGTGCCGAGCTCGCGCGATGCGATCTTATACCCGTCGGGGAATTCGTTCATCATGACGCCGCCGTTCTCTCCGTCGCCTATCTGCAGGACAAAAGGCGGAAGATCGACGCCGCCGTAAGTCTGGCGCAATTTGGACTTGGCTTCATAATACGGCTGCATCTGCGCCACAAGCTTGGTATCCGAGCCCTGCGTCTTGATAAGTACCGGTATCGATTCCACGTCCCCGGATGAGTTCTTAGCGACCAGCCGGTGCGGGAAATTCTGGCGGTTGACGCCTGTGCCGTCCGGATATTCTATAGTATGCTCCTGGACCATGAGCCACTGGTACCCGCATTCCTTTAAGGCGCGGACATATTCGTAACATACGTCAGGATGTATCGGAAGGTGCATCTCAGGCGGAGAGAACCCCTTCACCCTCTTAACGGCCTCTGCCCCGAATATCGACGCAAAATGGTGGCGCCATGCCATCATATGCAGCTTTATATCGGGTATAGGGGTAGATGTCACGACCGCATGCGACCACATGGTGCCCAGCCATTCGACGTTCCGGTAATACTTCTCATCGCAGGTCACAGATCGCAGGTTATCAATGACCCCTCCCTGGCCCATCTGGCGCAATCCCCAGAGGAGGTTGCCTGAATAATCCAGCATCACCCTGGGATTATGACCGCCGGCCACCAATTCGCGTATAAAATCGGCTATCCTTGAATAGCAGTTCAAAAAAACCGGCGCGTTGTGGTTATCCCCGATATTCTGGTGCTCCATCATATGCTGCAGGTTCGATATAAGCCCCGCGCTCCTTAGATCATCTGTCGAAGCAGGTATGGTAGGCTGGTGCATATGAAGCGCTATGCCGAACGCCGACTGGATCTTGTTGAACGATATATTCGATACAGAACGGTATACATCTTTTTTAGCGCTCAAACATTTTTTTTCTGCTTCATCAGTGCCCGCGATGTTCGGAAATCCGTCTATGATTTCGGCATTTTTCCTATGAGGCATATACTTTTACCTCCCCTTTGCGCTTATTTTTTTGTTTAACGGTTTTTCTGTCCCTGGCCGCAACGGTCTTATTTAACGCCTGTTTAGCGTGTCCGCTGTCCGGCAGGTAGTATTTCGCACAATCCATATCATAGAACAGGTTATCGCGCCATTCAACCTCTTTAAGCCAGTCGTTATCTATGGCGTCTTTTTTCAGATCGTCGTACAATTTAGTAAAACGCCCTATATGGAGATTTATCCTTTTACGCGCGTAAGGCACCATAGTCCCTGTTTTCATGATGAACGGCCAGTCGCTCGACTCCGCAAGCACCAGCTCGCGCGCTGCCTGATGCAGGGCGCGGTATTTAAGTTTATCCTTCGGCTTCGGCGCGTTCAATACGCCGCTGAAGAGTCCCGACAACTCGCACATCCTTTTCGCGGCATTGTGGAGGTGAGGATATACCCAATCGTTCGAACCCTCAAGCCAAAATTCGCTGTATCCTTTATATCCCCAGCTTGACCTTGAAGGCACAGATACCTGGTTCCTCGGATACTCGAAGAGATATTCTGAAGGCGTTATCATGCGAACGGTCTTCTGGTCATAGGCCATCTTCCTCATAAGGAAATCTATCCATAGCGGCCCTTCAAACCACCAATGGCCGAACAGTTCAGCGTCATAAGGCGCTACGATAATAGGCTTACGGTCCATGTGAGCGGATAGATGCTCGACCTGTTTTTCACGGTTGAACATGAAGTTCCCGGCGTGTGAAGCGGCCTTTCCGCGGGCCCACTCCGGGTTATAAGCCTCTTTATATTCCGTATTACCGGTTATGCGCCAGTACTTTATGCCGGTATTGATCCTGATGCCTTGAGGGTGTATGTACGGTTTTATGTATTCATATTCAAGCTCGTGGCCTATGTCCCTGTAGTATTCGCGGTAATCAGGGTCTCCGGGATATCCTTCTTTGGAGCTCCAAACCTGCTTAGATGACTCCCAGTCGCGCGCGAACGCCGCTACCCCCGTAGGGCAATAAAGCGGAGCATAGACGCTGTACCGCGGCCTGGGATCAGCGTTCAATATCGCGTGCGAATCTACAAAAAAATACCTGACGCCGGCATCGTGGAGGACCTTATCGACCCCCGGGAAATATCCGCATTCGGGCAGCCAAAATCCTTGAGGAGGCCTGCCGAAATTCTTTATATAATGGTCCACGCCGATCCTGATCTGGGCGCGCACGCTCGACGGATTCACTTGAAGGTTCGGCAAAAAACCGTGGGTCGCCGCGGAAGCGACGATCTCAAGGACGCCCAGGTCCTGGAATTTCTTGAATGCCGAGACAAGGTCCTTGCCGTACCGTTTGACAAAGGTATCTTTCGCTTCCGTAAAGCGCCTGTTATACATAAGCGCCAGGCCGTGAAAATTCTTATCATACCCGGTGCGCTCTATCTCTTTTTGCGACAGCTCTATAAGTTTGTCAATATGCCTTACATACCTGTCCTGTAGAAGCGGATCGCGCAGCATAGAAACAAGCGGCGGCGTAAGCGACATTGTGATCCTGAAAAAGACCCCGTCCTTCACCAGCCGCTCGAACATATCGATCAGAGGGATATAAGTCTCCGTGATGGCTTCATACAGCCAGTTCTCTTCCAGGAAATTCTCTTCTTCGGGATGGCGGACAAATGGCAGATGCGCGTGGAGCATCAGACACAGATAGCCTTTATAGTCATTTTTATTGCTCACGAAAAACACCTCTATTTACTGTATGATGTCCCTGTTCGGTCCGCGGCAGTCATGATCCTGCGGGAATCCACTTTGTCGTTCGACTGGGCAAGAAAATCCAAAGGTATCGTAGTTGCTTCCGGCAAAGCAAAGCGTAATGTAAAGGTCCCGTCTTCGCGGAGTTTGACCGGCTTAGTGCCGTGCCATACGTGCGCGTCAGGCTCTGTGCGGCCGTATACAAGAAGCTCTGTCCATATCTCGAAAAAGAACTGGCGTTTCTTTTGCTCGCGTTCGCTTGAGCCGCCGCGGCTGGTGATAGACTCGCTGGCGCCGCTTTTCAGGCTCTTTTCTTCGGAAGCCCCGAGTATGACCCTTCTCATGAATTCATCGCGCGACAATCCGCTAAAAAGCAGGTCTTCAAGAAGCAGGCCGTTCTTAAGATAGAGCTTCCATCTGTTCCTGTCCAGGCCGTAACTGCCCTGGCGCAGGCGCCGGGCCATTATCCTTCTAAGGCGCGGGAAAAGGCGCGAGTAATATGCCCTTATATCGTCCTCTGTGAGGTTCAATCGTTTTCTGCGGTAAACTTTTTTCTGATCGGCAAGGCCGGCCTGTTTCTTTTTAAGAAGGGCCGCGATACTGTCCCTGTCCAGGAACACGAACGGCTTTCCAGTCCTGCGGCCCTTTACATCGAGCCATATCATATCCGACCTGTCCGAAAAACCAAGGCGCGGGGTAGATACGACATTCGACCTCGTAATAGGTATGAACTCGCCTCCCGGGCCTGTCCTGAAACCAAGGTCCGCGCAATACGTAACGTTGTCGCACCACATGTTGAGATACCAGTTCTTCGAGTCTGCGCCTACCGGGACATCTATAACGCGGTTGGCATTTTCGCCGTTAAAATCTACGGCAGTTATATCATAAAGACGGAGCGTGAACGTAGACTTATTGATCTCGCCTCCGTATTCTTTACGGATCTGATCTATGGTATTAGCCGCTACATCCCAGTAAGCATGTACCCAATGAGGGTCCCGCGGCATAAGCGTAAGCTGCGTATTATCATATGATTGCGGTAACTGGTAATTCTCTACGAACGCAGGTTTGGACTCCTGCCTTGGCGCGGGTTTATGCTCATAATGGGGCGCGGGATCAGGCCTCTTATATTCCTGCTGCCGGACCGGCTGGTGCGCATGCTGCTGTTCAGCAGGATGGCGCATACGATCATGATCAGAAGGCCTCTGAGCCGCTACTACCGGTGTCGGGTTCTTATGTTCTTGTTCTTTGGATCTTAATGGAAATTCGGCAGGTGTCTTTGCCTGAGCAGAAGGTATGCTTTTTGGCGAAGCAGGTACCTTGTGATTATCAGAATCACGACGAGCCAAAGTCGTACTCCTTAACTGTAACTTTATTATGCCGTATAGACCGACAAAACTTCATCTGCTATAGTGTCCCACGAAAATACAGATTCAACCGCTACCCTGCCGTTCCTGCCCATCCATCTGGCGTGATCGAAATCAGAAAATATAGTGCCTACCCCCCAAGCGATGGAATCCGGGTTCGCAAATATCTTAAACCCGTTCACGTCATGCCATACGATCTCAGACGGGCCGCCGTTCACGCTGGCGACAACGGGCTTCCCTGCGCTCCACGCTTCCAGGATAACGATGCCGAACGGCTCGTTCCTGCTGGGCACTACCACGCAATCCGAGGCCTTATACAGATCAACAAGTTTCCATCCGCTCTGCTGACCTACGAACCGTGTCGCGTGCCCTACGCCCATATGATGGGCTTTTTGCTCTACGGAGGATTTCATTCCCCCGTCGCCCACCAATACGAACTTAGCGTGCGGGTGATACTTTAGAACATTGGGTATGGCATCTATAAGGATGTCAGGGCCTTTTTGGTATACCATCCTGCCTACAAAAAGGACCATCGGGTCCAGAGGGCCCATACCGTAATTCATCTTTACCGCGCCCGCATCGACCATGCCGTCATAATTGCGGTAATTTATGCCGTTATAGATCGCGCTGACCTTAGGTTCGGGCACATTGTAGATCCACTGGACCTCATTCTTGAGGGCCCGCGAAACAGCGATCACCTGATCGGCGGTATATGTTCCCTGCCATTCGATATGTCTGACACGCGCGGAACTGCCGCCATAGAAGTTATTCCCGCACCTTCCGTACTCTGTAGAATGAACCGTAAGTACAGAGCGCCGGCCCCTGCCTTGTTTGATCCATATCATGGCGTTCGCGGCCAGCCAGTCGTGGGCATGTACAATATCAAAACCGGCTCCCATATAGTTCTCAGTATGATACAGCGCGTTCACGAACGAGCGGCACATATTGTTGATCTCTTCGACAAAGTCGGAATGAGTATCGAAAGGGCACCTGTGATAATGTACACCATGGATACACTCGTACTGCGGCTGCCCGTGCTGCCCTATGCGCGTAAAGACATGGACTTCATGCCCTTTACGCTCAAGCGCGCAGGCTAATTCAGTAACGTGGATAGCCACGCCGCCCACATAAATGGAGTGGGCGGATTCCCATGACAGTAATGCTATTTTCACTTACAGTGTTACTTCTTTTAGAGAATTCTGACTGCCAAAAGAATTCGTCACTTTCGCGTTGTTCTTAGGATCGTTCCACCACTGGCCGTCAACAATGAACTTGTACTCATATTTGCCGGGTTTCAGATTAACGGATGTCTTCCAGAGCCCTGCCTTTGATTTCGACATTTCAAGGCCTGTCTTCGACCAAGCGTTGAAACTTCCGGTCAAATAGACCTTTTTCGCTTCAGGCGCCATGAGCTCGAAGTCTACGCACTTCTCGATGCTCGATGAGCATGTGTCTAATGATGATTTTGACATTCTCCCTTTTGCTGCCATTGTCTCCTCCTTTTTCGTCGAAAACGAAACACCGACGCATCCTTTTGCGTCGGGTGTTTTCGCAGTTACCTCCCGCGGCCTGACCAGTTCGGCTACGGACACTTTTAACGCATTTGCCATTTTATTTATCATTGAAGCCCTAAGCTCACGTTTGTCGGCTTCCCACATGCAGATCGCCTGGCGGGAAACACCTAGTGACTTAGCCAGATCGTCCTGGGTAAGATTACGTTCTTCTCGCAGAAATTTGATCGTTTTCCCTATCATATAGCTCTCTTCCTTTTTATGTCTTTTTGCCCGAATTTATGGGAAATCAGGGATTTCAATTTTGACACATATCGTTAACTTTGTCAAGAATTTTTTTTGAAATTTTTTTCAGGATTTTCTTAGGCGATCTGTCCACCAGAGCGATGGGATCTTAAAAAATAGCGGCAGAAACCAGAAAAAATACTTTTTTTTGCGATTATTTTGAAATATTTATGCTTTTTTTTGTTTTTTTAGTACTATAAATAGCCAGATATCGGCTATTTTAGTAAAATAAAAAGCTAGACTCTTCCGTACACCCAGGCCATTTCCGCTAACCTGTCTATCATAGGCTGAGTGATCTGACCGGTGCTATACCGCCACTCCCAATTGCCTGTAGGGATCGATGGGGTATTCATCCTGGCTTCTTTTCCAAGTCCTATAACATCCTGTAAGGGTATAATAGCCATATCAGCAACCGACATCTCAGCCAGCCTTATTATATCCCAGTTAAGGTCGGCGCCGTTCAATTCCCTTCCAAAATAGCGGAATAAACGTTTTTTTTCATCCTGGGAAGCGTCATTTTCGAACCAACCCTTTACCGTATTATTGTCATGCGTTCCTGTGTAGACCACCCAATTCTTATCATAGGTATGCGGCAAGTAAGGATGGAACGGATGGTCCTCCCCAAAGGCAAATTCCAGTATTTTCATTCCAGGGAATTTAAAGTGCTCCTGGGCCTTTCGTACATCAGGGGTTATAATGCCAAGATCCTCCGCTATTATAGGCAATTTGTGTTTTAATGCCTCGAACAAGGCATTAAAAAAATCATAGACCGGAGCCTCGGCCCATTTTCCGTTAACAGCCGTCTTTTCACCCTTGGGCACCTGCCAATAAGCGACCAATCCGCGGAAATGGTCGATGCGCACAACATCAAAACACGCTAAATTATGTTCCATGCGCTTTATCCACCATTTAAAATCGGTCTCTTTTAAAACTTCCCAGTTATAGACCGGATTCCCCCAAAGCTGGCCGGTCTGGCTGAAATAGTCAGGCGGCACTCCTGCCATGAACTCGGGCTCTTTTTTATCATCTAGCTTGAAGATCTTATCATGCGCCCAGACATCCGCGCTGTCATAGCTGACATATATAGGTATGTCACCTATGATATTTATGCCCTTCTGGTTGCAATAGGCCTTAAGGGCGAACCATTGTTTAAAGAACACGAACTGCAGGAATTTGACATACTCTATCTCGTCTTTGGCCTCCTTTTTGATAGCCGAGGCGTCTTTTGTCAGCCTGTCCCTGAATTTCCGCTTCCACTGGCTCCACATCAGACCGCCATGATGGTTACGCAGAACTTGAAATAGAGCAAAGTCGTTCAGCCACTCAGCGTGCCGGTCGCAAAATTCCTTATAATCTTCTTTAAGCCATTTCCGTTCCTTGAAATTCCTGAACGCGATCTCGAACAATTTTTCTTTATACGTGATGACGTTGTTAAAATCGCATCGATGCTCAGGAAAACCGGGTTTAGACTGCACATCCTTTTCTGATAAAAGGCCTTCATGCCATAAGAGTTCCGGGCTTATCAAAAGCGGATTGCCGGCGAACGCCGAGGTGCTGCTATAGGGAGAGTTCCCGCACGCCGGGTTTGTCGGATTCAAAGGAAGCACTTGCCAGTACATCTGCTTCGACTGGTATAAAAAATCAGCGAACCTGTACGCTCCGGGTCCGAAATCGCCGATACCGTAAGGCGACGTCAGGGATGTTATATGCAGCAGTATCCCGCTTCCGCGTTTTTTCAGCATAATTAAGACTCCGTTATCAGGGTACAGGGTACAGGGTTCAGGGTACAGAAAAGACGGAATAGGTTTTTTATTGAACCCTGTCCCCTGTACCCTGCCTTACGCGTTCCAACACTATTATACCAAGCGGCGGGACAGTAAGCACTAAAGAAAATGGTTTACCGTAATGCGGCTTATTCTGTACCTTGAGCTCTCCCTGGTTCACGACCCCGCTGCCGCCGTATTTTTTATCATCGCTGTTGAGCACTTCTCTCCAGGTGCCGTCCAATGCCATGGGCACCTTGTAATTATGCCTGGGCACAGGCGTGAAATTGGAAACGACAAGCACCGTATCGCCAGCGGACTTGGTCTTCCTGAAAAAACTAAGTACGCAGTTCTGCCAGTCCCCCAGATCCATCCACTCGAACCCCTGAGGATCGAAGTCAAATTTAAAGAGCGCTTCTTTTTTGATATAAAAATTATTCACATCCCTTACCCACTGGTGCAGGGTCCGGTGCATATGCGACTCCAAGAGGTGCCAGTCCAAACTAGCTTCATGGTACCATTCGTTCCACTGCCCGATCTCGCCGCCCATGAATAGTAATTTTTTCCCCGGGTGCATGAACATGTAGCCCAGATACATCCTGAGGCTGGCGAACTTCTGCCAGTCGTCGCCGGGCATCTTTCTTAAGAGAGACCCCTTGCCGTGCACGACCTCATCGTGCGATAACGGGAGGACAAAATTCTCTGTATACGCATACCACATGCTGAATGTCAGGTTCTGGTGGTGATGTTTCCGGTAGATAGGCTCCTTGGACATATATTCAAGGGTATCGTGCATCCAGCCCATGTTCCACTTGAGCCCGAACCCGAGGCCGCCTGTCTCTACCGGCCGCGTGACCTGAGCCCAGGCCGTTGACTCCTCTGCGAACATCTGCACATCAGGATAAGCGCCGTAGACTACCTCATTCATCCTGCGCAAAAAACTCACCGCTTCGAGGTTCTCCCTGCCGCCATACTGGTTTGGGATCCACTCGCCTTCCTGCCGGGCATAATCCAGATACAGCATGGAGGCAACGGCATCGACCCTCATCCCGTCCACGTGGTATTTATCCATCCAGAAAAGGGCGTTCCCTATTAAAAAATTACGCACCTCGTTCCTGCCGAAATTAAATATATAGCTCCCCCACTCGGCGTGAAAGCCTTTGCGCCTGTCCTCATGCTCGAACAGATGCGTCCCGTCGAAATATATAAGGCCGTGTCCGTCGGAAGGAAAATGGGACGGGACCCAGTCCAGGATAACGCCGATCCCGTGCTGATGAAGATAGTCTACCAGATACATGAAATCCTGCGGGGTGCCGTACCGGCTGGTAGGGGCATAATACCCCGTCGCCTGGTACCCCCACGATCCGTAGAACGGATGCTCCATCACGGGCATGAATTCAACATGAGTGAATCCCATCTCGTTCAGGTATCGGCTCAAAGGTTCGGCCATCTCGCGGTATGTCAGGAACCTGTTGCCCTCTTCAGGCACCCTGCGCCATGAGCCGAGATGCATTTCATATATAGACATAGGCGCGTCAAAAGCGTTCTTCTTACGGCGGGTCTTCATCCAATGATTATCTCCCCACTGGTAAGCGAGGTCCCAGACGACCGAGCTGTTCTTAGGGGCGACTTCTGAAAAATATCCGTACGGATCGGTCTTATCGATCTGGTAATTATTTACCTTTGAGATGATATGGTATTTATAGAGCGCTCCCTTTCCCACCCCCGGGAGAAATCCTTCCCATATGCCGGAATGGTCATGGCGCGCGTTCAGTTTGTGCGTGTTCGTGTTCCACCCGTTAAAATCGCCTATGACCGACACCTGCTGCGCGTTCGGGGCCCAGACAGCGAAGTATGTGCCTGTCACACCGTCCAATTCTGTGACATGGGCGCCCATTTTTTCATACAGTCTGAAATAGTTACCCTCTTTGAAAAGATAGATATCCTGTTCCGAAAAAAGCGTCATGCCGAGGGCGTCCTTTCTTTTCCCATGAGCTTTTCATAAAGCCCGGCGTATTCCTCTGCCGGGGACTTCCATGAAAAATCGCAGGCAAAACAGTTCTTTTGAAGAGCGTGCCACTTCTCTTTATCAGTCTTATAAAGTTCTATGGCCTTTTTCGTCGTCTCATACAACGCGTGGGCCGAAGCC
>Ga0172375_10012310_pt1 | contig 10733 bp, 12 predicted proteins | sample LakKiv1m_FD_114537 | JGI IMG/M metagenome (GOLD analysis project Ga0172375, IMG submission 114537) | Freshwater microbial communities from Kabuno Bay, South-Kivu, Congo - kab_092012_11.1m | ecosystem: Environmental > Aquatic > Freshwater > Lake | place: Democratic Republic of the Congo...
AAGTATGAAAGAATAAGGGATCTTATTCAGGAAGCTGAACCAAATGATCTATAAATCAAAGGTAGAGGAGGCTTTTGAATTACTGCAGAAATTCTATCCTCATGGAACAATAGGATATATACTTATTAGATCCTTTCTGCCGATTCCTTGCTAAATCCGTGCTTCGTGCAGTACCGATCCAACCAGATCTTGGTCACGATCTTACCGTCTGGCATCCTGAACTTAGCGAACATGTTATGGTTCCCGTTATCAATTGTAATCCTACCAGCCTGCGAGCAGACCTGTTTTCTGAAGAGTTTCTTCTGAGCGTAATTGGGATCCTGTTCCTCTTTCAGTATTTCTAGAGCTTCGAGTGCTTGTTTCTTCGTATCGAATCCTGCGATCACGTCGAGTATCAGGTTCCGACCGTAAAAGAGACCGTATGAGCTGTTAGGGTGACTGCGATGTGGTTTTAGTTTCGTAAGTTGATAGAGTCGTACGTCCGGGTTCTTCGTCATTCCTACGTACACTACACGACCGCCTTCTTCGATAAGTTCGAAGATGTAGTAAGTGGCTGGACGAAAATTCGGTGATGTTTCCATTATTTCTTGTGGTTATTTTTCAGTAGTCCGATTGCTAATCCTAGTAGGAAAGCAACGAAGATTAAAATTATCGTCATGGTCGTGGATTTTTAGTTTATTTATCTACGTCACGACTGCACTTTTTTGGATGTTTACAAAAGGAAGTTTCCATATATTATTCTTGAACAAATCGGGCATGTATGCGAAATCTTAACTACTTTTTTTCTACCTAGAGTATGACAGTTATCCCAATGCTCATTAGTTAGATTTTCATCACCTCTTCTTTTTCCATTGGAAACAGATCGATTATGCTCTGTAGGTTCAAACCCGTTTGCAATCTTATGGCTTGTTTCAAAAGAAAGAGCGTCTTTTTTGTTTTCAAATTCTCTTACTATTACTGGGTGTAAGTCTTTTCTACCTTCAAATTTTCCTCTTGCATGGGTATGCCCGTAGAATCTACTATAAATGTCTTTTGAGCTTTCGATGTAAACAATTACATCTGCTAAATCTCTGAGTTCGTATACATAGTACATAAGTTCTTATACATGGGTTAGGAAAATAGTTTTAGACAGATGTGTCAGAGTGAGAACCATAGATAATTATGTTCAACTGGGGTAGTTTGACCCTTTTCGAAAAAAACAAACGGATATGTCTTACAAACTAAAATTAAATCAGATTAGAGCAATCCTTAGTCTTGAGGTCAAGCTGGAATCTGCTAAAACGACAGATGGAAGTATCGTCAATTACGAAAGACTAGAAGCCGGTTTCCCTATCTTTCAGGAAGATGGAACTACTCCACTAGCAGAAGGTGATTACACCTTGGAAGATGGAACAGCTTTTAAGGTTGATGCTGACGGTCTAATCATGGAAGTTATTCCTCCTACTGAAACTCCAGAGGCCCCTGAAGCGCCTGAAACTGAAGTTACTATTGAGGCAGCAGAACCTTCTGTAGATCCAACTAAACCTGAAGAGCCAGCGGCTCCTACTGAAGAAGAATTGATGAAGAAGATTGCAGACGACGTGAAGACCTGCATGGAAGCTATTGTCGCTCTAGCGGACGAAGTCGCACAGATGAAATCCAAACTTCAGATGGCAGAACAGAAAGTAAACGAATTTGCCAAGCGACCGGCAACGACTAAAATCCCAAAGGTGAGCGTACCTGATGAAACAAAAGTGGACCGCATGGAATCTATCATCAATGTCATCAAACATGCAATGTCAAACAAAAAGTAAAAAAATCTAAGAACAATGGCATTTAACGTATCAGGCCTATCAGCCTATGTAGATCAGACCGGTCAGACCGATCTGATCACCCGTGCGGTTCTTCAGCCTAAGACGGTATCGAATATGACCGTTAAAGCAGGGCTCACCGCTGGAACGACCAATCTGAACATTCTCGGTTCAACAACTGCTATCATCGATGCAACTTGCGGATTCGGAACGGGTCAGGTTAGTACAAACGCAACCGTCTTCACCGAGCTTCCGCTCGTCGTAAAGGCAAAAATGTTGAAGGAGACTCTCTGCCCTGACACTCTGTACGACGTATGGCTTTCAAGTCAGTTAACTCCGACCGCAAATCACGACACGGTTCCTTTCGAAGCCGCTATCGCAGACCTCAAGATCAAAGAAATCAACAAGTACGTTGAGGAAACCATCTGGGCAGGCGACAGTGCAACACTGGACGGTCTCGTATCTCAGTTGGACGTTGCCAACGGCGCAATCGACGGAAGTTCAGTTGCAACCGCTTGGGCATCGACCGATGCAGTCGAGAACATGTGGACTCTCATCGACCTCATTCCTAACGCTTTGAAGCAGGAAGACGACCTCGTAGCTTACGTTTCGTACGCAACCTACAGCAAACTCGTTCAGGGCCTCATGGCAACTGGAAACTCCATCCTCCTACAGTATCCGAACATCACCAACGTGACGGGCGAAGCTGAATCTTCATTCATCTTCCCGGGTTCAAACGTGAAAGTTTTCGCAGCTCCTGGTCTGGTTGACGAAACTGATCAGTCGACAGTATTCGTTGGTCCAATGAAGTACATGTTCTTCGGAACTGGCTTACTGGACGACAAGGACACCTTCAAGATGTTCTACGACGAGTCGAACGATCAGGTCAACTTCATGGCTAAGTTCAAACTTGGAACTGCAGTCGTAGCTAACCAGTTCGTATCAACGTACACCAGCAGGCCTTCCTAGCCGAAGGCACGAGGAAGAGTCCTAGTCTCTAGGGCTCCTCCTTTATTTTGACAAAAAAAACGAGAAAAATATGACATGCTTAATTAGTTCAACAATGGCGCTAGATTGCATGGATGCTATCGGTGGTATAAAGACTGCGTATTTCTTGGCTGGTACGATCACGACTACAGTTGAATCTGATGATGGCGAAGTTAACTCCATCACCGGAACTGGAACATGGTACGAATTTGCACTACCAAAAGATACTGCTTTCTTCAGCGAAGCAATCAACGTCTCTAACGCGAACGGCACGGTATTCTATCAGGCAGAACTCACGATAGTTCTCCAGAAGCTCTCCGCTACGAAGAGGAATCAGATCCTCCTACTGGCTCAGAACAGGGATCTCCGTATCGTCTTCACGGACAACAACGACACTAAATGGCTCATGGGTCTATCTCGTGGTGCGGTCATGTCGTCAGGAACCATCGCAACTGGTACCGCAGTGGGCGACCTTAACGGTTACACTCTGGTATTCCAAGCACAGGAACCTGCTCCGACTGTCCCTCTATCGGCAGATCTCGGAACCATCGTACACGGGCAGGCAGTCAACGTCGTAACGAACGACACCGTTGCTGCTACTACAACGACTACAACGGCTGCTCCGGAAGGATAGTCGATTTCATTCATTAGTGGTTTAATTTTCTGTAAGGGAAGGCTCTGGGAAGCCTTCCCTTTTTTTGTTCGGTTTACAAATGTCAGAATGGGAACCAAAAATACTTATAACAAATCACGGTCTCGTAATGATAAACCTCACGCAGAACACTGTAAACAACGACATCTACGTCTACGTCAACACGATGGACCCAAGCATCCCATGGGAGGACCCTAGTTTCCTCTTTGGTTTCAAGAATAGTTACAATAACCAATGGTCTTACGTGGTCCCCAGCATCATCTCGCAGAACTCTAGGTTCACGGTATTCGGGATAACTACAACGAGCATTGATCAGGAGGATCCAATTGACGGAAGCGTTGCACTGTTTCCAAGCGGAAACTGGACCTACAAGCTTTGGGCAACAGACGAACCTACTCTCGATCCGGACTTTGGAGAACTACTCGACGAGGGGCAGATGCAGTTGGTAGCATGCGTCGATGAGACTGCTTTCATATCGTACGTTGGCGACAACGATTCGTCAAAGGCCACAGTTTACCTTACAAGAGACTGCTCGGGTTGCTTGGTCTGGTCTACCTGCCCGGACATCTTCAGCCTCGTGGTCGTCAAATGGAACGAATGCAACTACCTTACAAGAGACTGCTCGGGTTGCTTGGTCTGGTCTACCTGCCCGGACATCTTCAGCCTCGTGGTCGTCAAATGGAACGAATGCAACTAAAATATAATCAACCTAATGGCAGATCTTAAAGACAAATACGTAAAAGATACTTACCACTCAGTCCTTTCATTGGGCACGAGTGGAACCGCCGGTCTTTCCAACACCCTGCAAAAGGTAACGGACGGAGACGGAGTTGTGACTCCCCTGTCGTTATCCGAGACAGAAATAAGCGTACCTACTTTGAAAATCGACGGGTACGGAGAAGTCATAGATGCAACGGGTCGTTGGACCGGCCTTGGAGGAGGATCCGGAAGTTCTGGATCGTCAGGCACGTCAGGCACAAGCGGACACTCAGGCGCTTCCGGTTCCTCTGGATCCAGCGGAACGAGCGGTACTTCAGGTTCGAGCGGAAAGTCTGGAGCAAGCGGAACGTCAGGTTCTTCTGGTTCTTCAGGTTCTAGCGGTTCCTCCGGTACTTCTGGAATAGGACAGGACGGTACGTCAGGTTCTTCAGGCACGTCCGGTCAGGACGGTTCATCCGGTTCAAGCGGTACTTCAGGCGAAGCAGGAACTTCAGGTTCTTCGGGTTCGTCTGGAACTAGTGGAACAAGTGCTACTGGCGGCGGAGGAGGATTGGTTGCAGGTTCTGGAACCAATTCAATGAAGTCGGCCGATTCTCTAACCGCAACTGCATCAACTTCAAGCGGAACTAGTTCTATCGCACTGGGCGAGAACGCAAGAGCGACAGGAGAATACACAGTAGCAATAGGTCACGGACCAATAGCGACTCTAAGTGGTATCGCAATCGGTTGGAACACCAATGCTGATGGAGGAGGAATCGCGATTGGAGGAGAATCTAGAGGTACTGCAACTGCTGCCGTAGGTCTCTTCGGTTACGCAGGAGGATCCTTCTCGATGTCGGTTGCTTCGGCAAATAACAGTTACTCTGCACAGCATTCGTTCGCTTTCGGTTACGGATCGGACGCTCGTGGATACGGATCCCTTGCAGTCGGTACCCTATGCAAGACAAGCAATCAGTACGGAATGCTATTCGGATGGGACTGCCACGCAACTGCTGACAAGGCAATCGCAATCGGTTTCGAAGTAACTGCTTCCACAACGGATTGGCTTTCAACGAAGAACATTCAGTTGCAGAACATCATAAGCGCAGCGGACGATTCTGCCGCAGCAACTGCAGGAGTTCCAGTCGGTGGACTTTACCACACTTCTGGAGCAGTAAAAGTGAGACTATCATAAAAAATTCAAAAATATGGCACTAAACATCACATCAAGCATAACTTCCAGTTCAGGAGTAGTTCTGAACGGAGCATACGGAAGGATTCAAGTGTTGAACAACGTTGACGGAGCGTTCCTTCAGGGAATCCTGAACATCTACTCATCGAAGGAAGCCTTCAATTTGGGTTACCAACCGATTCCTTTCAACCTTGAGACCTACTTGAAGACTCCTTACCAGAGGGAAGTTCACGGAGTGGACACTCTTGATCTATGCCACACGGCATTCATCAACATGCTTGCTTCGAAGGGCATCACGGCAACCAAGGATTTGAGCTAAAAATTAACTGACAGTAATGGCTGACCTAACAGGAAAACAAATATACAAGACCTACCCATCCGTCGTTGGGATAGGAACTAGCGGAACTGCTGGTGTTACTGACGAACTTCAATCATTGACCGACGGACTCGGTGTGGAAATTCCTATCGAAGTTTCGACAACAGAAGTAAAAGTCGACGCTACTTTGACAGCGAATTCGTTTGCTATCGAAGGGTACGGAACTGTCATCAACTGGAACGGAGAATGGACCGGTCGTGGAGGCGGTGGTGGTACAGGCGGTTACTCAGGTACTTCTGGAACATCAGGAACTAGCGGGAATGACGGTGCTACTGGAACTTCAGGTTCTTCAGGAGCGGACGGAAGTTCTGGATCATCTGGAACATCCGGTACATCAGGTACCTCCGGACAGGACGGTACTTTCTTCGGTTCTTCTGGAACTAGCGGTACTTCAGGTTTAGATGGCTCCTCGGGCTCATCTGGCACCTCGGGAAGTGACGGAAGCTCAGGGTCAAGTGGTACATCAGGTACCTCAGGCATAGGGATAAACGGATCCTCAGGTTCATCTGGAACTTCAGGTACTTCAGGTATCGACGGTTCTTCTGGATCGTCTGGAACTTCAGGTTCTTCAGGAGCGGATGGAAGTTCTGGATCATCTGGAACTTCAGGTACCTCAGGCATAGGGATAGACGGATCCTCAGGTTCATCTGGAACTTCAGGTACTTCAGGTATCGGCGGTTCTTCTGGATCGTCTGGAACTTCAGGTACTTCAGGTATCGACGGTTCTTCTGGCTCTAGTGGTACTTCCGGTCAGGACGGTTCTTCTGGATCGTCTGGAACTTCAGGTTCAAGTGGTACTTCCGGTTCTTCTGGAACCAGCGGAACGTCTGGTTCGTCAGGTACATCTGGCTCGTCTGGCGCTGATGGTTCTAGCGGTACTTCAGGCACATCAGGTTCTTCTGGAACGTCTGGCTCTTCTGGCGCTGATGGTTCATCCGGTTCTAGTGGCACCTCTGGCTCGAGTGGAAATTCTGGTAGTTCAGGGTCAAGCGGAACTTCTGGTACTTCAGGTTCTTCTGGAACTTCTGGATCGTCAGGTAATTCAGGAAGCTCAGGTTCTTCTGGAACTTCTGGATCGTCAGGTACTTCAGGTTCCTCAGGAACTTCCGGAACTGGATTGGTGGATGCAGACCTTTACTTCAACACGACTTCTAACACTCTTTTCACTCCATACTTGAATCTCAGTTCAGCGAACACAGGCGGCACCTCTACCGAGGTCCTTGTACGTGAGACTGATGGTACTATTAAGACCAAGAGCGGATCGCTTGAAGGGTCCTCTGGCACCTCTGGAACTAGCGGTTCTTCTGGTACCTCTGGAACTGGAACGATAGACGCTGACTTGAACTTCAACACAACTTCGAACACTCTGTACACTCCTTACCTAAACCTCAGTTCAGCGAACACAGGAGGAACCTCTACCGAGGTCCTTGTACGTGAGACTGATGGTACTATTAAGACCAAGAGCGGATCGCTTGGAGGGTCCTCTGGCACCTCTGGAACTAGCGGTTCTTCCGGTAACTCAGGATCATCTGGTTCTTCTGGAACTTCCGGTTCTTCCGGAACATCTGGCGTAACTGGTCCTTCCGGTTCTTCCGGAACTTCCGGTTCTTCAGGTACGTCAGGTTCATCAGGAACTTCTGGTTCTTCTGGAACATCAGGAGAAATTGGTCAAGCAGGTAGTTCGGGTTCATCCGGTACTTCTGGTACGTCACCTGCAGGGTTCACTTCTGGAACTTCAGGTACTTCTGGCTCTAGCGGTTCTTCAGGTACGTCTGGAACTGGAACGATCGACGCCGACTTGAACTTCAACACTACTTCTAACACTCTTTACACTCCGTACTTGAACCTCAGTTCAGCAAACACTGGAGGAACCTCAGGGGAAGTAATGGTAAGGGAAACGGACGGAACAGTAAAGACAAGATCTGCTACTGGAATAGCAACAGGTTACTTGTTGACCGCATCAACCTATAATACATCAATAGGCACATGGGCAGATCACACAACGTACTTCTTTGGTGCAGTAACTTTAGATGGAGTTAATACTGTGTGGAATGATGGTTACGCGTTAATAGTACCAAAAGCCGGTACTATTAAAATAGGAACATTCGCATTAGTGTGTGGTGGTACAAACTCTTCTACAGAGAATGCAACGATCTATGTTCGAATCAATAACACAACTGACGTATCTCTGGGAACGTTTAATCTTTCAAGTGATACAGTAACTGGAACAAGCGGAGCTTTAACTCAAGCAGTGTCAGTAGGCGATAAAATTATGTTCAAGATGGCGCCCCCCCCTACTTGGGAGACTAATCCTACTACAATTCGCGCGTCTGCTACTATCTACATCGAATAAAAATACTGAAAAACAATGGCAGCAGGAGACGTAATATTCAACGGAAGCGGAATAATTCACTTAGATCACAGGGCGGTAACGGCTAGTATAGTGAGTACTGCAGATTGGTCTACCGATTCATCAGGAAGCACATTGGACTTCAGTGAGTACTTGAGCGGAACCGGCGCAGCAAACAACAGAGTAATGGATTACGGTCCATACGGGGACGAGGTTTACGTATGGGAAGGAGGCAGCGCTTCTCAGACTGGAGCAATTAGCGGATTCAACGGTGGAAATAGCGCAGGCGAACTAGCAGTCCTAAAGAGCATAGATAACACCAAAACGTATCGGTTTTCTATGTGGGCAAGAGTAAAATCAGCAATGACTAACGGTTCTTGTTATTTGGGACTACGAGCATTCGAAGCAGCAGATGCAATTGACACTATAACAGACATAAGCAATGGAGGTACGACCGCTAACCCTTACTTTGCTTTATGTACCAATGCGAATCTGGCGACGTACTTTCCTACGGGTGAATGGCGATTGGTGAGTTGTTTTCTACATCCGTACACTCACTCAGGGACTACTGACACAACAACTACAGGAATAGTAAAACCTGACGGAACAAACCTAGGAACTGGAGGAGGAAACGGTGACTTAAAATGGGCATCCACCACTCTAAAAGTATTGATACGATTCTTTGGACCTTACAACGAAAACGGGTCAGGAAAATTCCAAGTATGGAATCCTAGGATTGATGTTGTTGATGGAACTGAACCGCCATTCAATGAATTGCTTACCGGAAGAAAAGGATTGCTTTTGAGCGACAAATAAGTAGGCTGCGAAGAGCCAAAAAAACTTAGAAAAATGAAAATGCAATTAGTTTTTGACGCTAGCAAAAAGATGCTAATGGATCCGACTAATAAACTTTACTTGAGACCTGAATTGAAAGCAGGTCTCATATCGGTTTGGGAATTTGATGAGACTACTGGAACTGTGTCAACTGATGCGCATGGACCAAATGATGGAGTCATTGGTTCTGGTGTTTCTTTCGTTGCTGGTAAAATTGCTGGAGCGTATGATATTAGTGAAACTACTATCGACAACATGATTGTTGATACTCCTACAATGTCATTCACTAATGCAATGACTATCAACGTGTGGATAAAACCACGGTACGCTAACCAACAGCAACATGTGATAAAATTGATCACTGAGGACCAAGCGGATGGCGATCATGCATCCCTTATCGTTTACTGTACTAGTCCAAGTGATCCATGCGACTTTGCATTCGCTACTATAGGATCAGCACTTGAACAGGGATTAGTAAACAGCTCAACTTATCCTTTGAATGCATGGGTTATGGTAACTTGCGTTCTTGATCCTGGTCAGACGTACCCACTTATTTACGTCAATGGAGTTGAGGACACTAATCAGACCGGAAGGATTGCATTTTCTGGTTCAGGAACGTATACTGTTTACCAAATTACTATGGGAAATGTGTACCAACACGTAGTAGCAGATTGTGTAATGGATCAACCTGCAATTTGGGGCGTTGCATTGTCTCAGGCACAAATAACAGCATTGTACAATTCCGGTAACGGATTACCTTACACGGCTTGGTCTTAATATACTTGATAAAAAAACGAATGCAGATATGATGAACGACCCGATCGTACTGACCGTAACTGGAACCGTAATAGCCGGCCTATTCTCAGCCCTGTGGTATTTCGTGCAGAAATTCATAAGAAGGACTGAGAAGAACAACCAGCAGTTAGTTGACACGCTGGAAAACTTGAACAAGACCATGAACGAGATCAATACTAACCTAATAGTGTTTAGGACCAGTGCGACGGGCGAGTTCAATCAGATTCACGAGAGCATAGACGAGATCAAGGAGATAACGGCGAACCATGCTAGGAGCATAGAGCACCTGGCTGAGACTGTCAAGGTGATACAGGTGCATCACAGTAGGAATCACCCTGACGACAAAATATGACGGACGAAATGTTCAAGGACGGTAAGCGCCACAGCGCAAAGTCCTTCTGTGTCATACTTCTTCTTACGAATCAAAATCAAATTTTCAAAATAGGCTCCTCGTATATCTAACTGATATGAAGAGAACATTCAGCAAGGGATTCAGTTGGGCGGAACTTACCTCGAATGAGAACGGAAAAACTTCAGCATCGGGTTTATCCGGCCTGATAATAGTCTCTATTGGCGGGCTTTCCTTCCTCGCTGGGATGCTCCTAATAATCTTAGGAAGGGGCGAGCAGGACATCCTAATACAGAGCATTGCCTTAGTCTACGCCGGAGCCGCTCTACTTGGAATCAGAAAATTAAGAAGGGAACCAAATTACTATGAAAGAGATTATAACGGACTACATGAACTACCCTACGAAACCGGAAGTTCTTCGGAAAATCAATCCACTACATCAGGTCCAATTTGACAAGAAGTTCTCCGACCACCTTACCTACGACGAAGCTACCGTGTCAATGTTCGACATTTGCAACAGGCCTGGAGTACCTCAGAAAAAGGCAATGACTCGCCTTGCTAATTTGATATACGAACCTCTTCTTGAGCAGTTCGAAAACGTCTTTGGGATCCTTTCCTTCTACGAATGTCAGGCTGTGTCCTCTAAAATGAGGAAAAGAGTACCGAACCAGCACATGGCAGGCGAGGAAATGGACTTCTACGTAAGGGA
>Ga0172375_10012311_pt1 | contig 10732 bp, 9 predicted proteins | sample LakKiv1m_FD_114537 | JGI IMG/M metagenome (GOLD analysis project Ga0172375, IMG submission 114537) | Freshwater microbial communities from Kabuno Bay, South-Kivu, Congo - kab_092012_11.1m | ecosystem: Environmental > Aquatic > Freshwater > Lake | place: Democratic Republic of the Congo...
CATCAAATCTAATCTTTTGAGAGCAGTTTTTGATCATACAAAACTGACAGAAACCAATTTTGTTGGTTCAAATTTAAACGGAGTTCTTTTTCAAAATTGTAAGCTGGGAAAAACAATAATAGATCTTAATGGCTTTATTTCTTTTGGTCAATCAAAAGGTTTTGTCTTGGAATCACAAGAAAAGGAATAATATGAGGATATATTCTTTATCAATTTTTTAGAATAGAAGACGGATAATCAACAAATTGATACAATAAAGCGATGCACACAGTCACGGTAACACCAGATGAGGTGAAAAAAATAGGAAAACTGGCAAAGATTAATCTTCAGGAAAATGAAGTAAATTTGTTTGCCAAACAATTTACGGAAACATTAGAAGTTGTCAATCGGCTAAATGAAATTGACACAAACAATACGGAAGCAACATATCAAGTGAGTGGACTTTCAAATGTGACACGTCCGGACGAAATCAATGAAACGGAAATCCTCCCAAAAGAAATAGCACTTGGTCAGGCAAAAAACGTTCACAATGGTTATTTTGTTGTTGACAGATTAATTGACTCGGATGCTGAAGAACTAATATGAAACAATTTCATGAACTTAACATTAAAGAAATCCATGATGGATATTTAAATAAGGAATTTTCTTGCGTTGAAATAATAAATCATTTCTTGAAACGTATTGAAAAATATAATCCTAAATTAAATATATATTTGGCCATAAATAAAAATGCCTTAATAGAAGCGGAAGCGGTTGATAATGAAATAAGCGAAAGGGGAATATCACGTCCATTACTTGGAATTCCGTTTGCGGTAAAAGACAATTTTCTCACCAAAGGACTTGAAACAACAGCAAGTTCAAATATTTTAAAAGGATATCTTCCTCAATATGAATCGACGGTTACTAAAAAAATAAAGGAAGCAGGAGCTATCATTCTTGGAAAAACAAACATGGATTCATTTGCACATGGATCCAGTACCGAGACATCAGATTTTGGCCCAACTTTAAATCCGTGGAATATTGAAAAACTTCCGGGTGGATCTTCCGGGGGTTCGGCAGCGGCGATATCTGCTCAACTGGCTACAGTAGCTCTAGGAACCGAAACTGCAGGATCAATAAGACAACCTGCATCGTGGTGTGGTGTAACCGGTTTTAAGCCTACCTATGGTAGAGTTAGTCGTTTTGGTGTAATTGCCATGGCAAGCTCCACAGATTCTCCAGGTCCAATTTGTAAGTCGGCTGAAGACTGTGCAATTGTTACAGGTGTAATCGCCGGACAAGACAATAAAGACGCTACAACAAGTCCTTTACCTGTAGAAAAATATTCTGAAGGAATATTTTCAAAAGATTTACGTGGATTAAGAATAGGAATTGTAAAAGAATATCTTCTTCCGGAAATGAATGAGGACGTCAAAAATTTAATATTAAATGCTTCGGATCAGTTTAAGCTAATGGGAGCATCTGTAGAAGAAGTTTCACTGATGGATCCGCACTATTCAATCGGTGTATATACAGTTATTCAACGCTCCGAAGTCAGCTCCAATTTGGCAAGATTTGACGGGATTCGTTTTGGACAAAATAGAGACGCATTTTGTGAAGAAACAAAACGCCGTATTATGCTTGGCACATATACACTATCAGCCGGATACTATGATGCTTTTTACAAAAAAGCTCAAACTGTTAGAACAAAAATCATTAATGAATTTTCAGAATTATTTAAAAAATACGACGCAATTATTGGACCAACATCACCCGGACCTGCACAAGCAACAGGAATATCAATTAAACAACCCATGTATGGAGAAATGGAAGATATTCTTCTTGAACCGTCTTCTATTGCTGGTTTAACAAGCATTGGACTACCGTGTGGTTTTGTGGATGGATTACCGATAGGGTTACAAATAACCGGTAACCAATTTAAAGAATCAATCGTTTTTAAAATAGCCGATTGTTACCAGCGACATACAAATTTTCAGTTATTTCCCGACCTTGAAAAAGTACTATGAAAATCACACCAATAATTGGAATTGAAGTTCATGTTGAGTTAAATACTAATTCCAAAATGTTTTGCGGTTGTCCATCTAATCATTTTGGAAAAGAACCCAATACGCAAACATGTCCCGTATGTCTTGGATTACCGGGAGCGCTTCCTGTGCCAAATGAAAAAGCAATTGAGTACTGTATAAAAATTGGTTTAGCTTTAAATTGCAAAGTCAATTTACATAGTAAATTTGACAGAAAACAGTATTTTTATCCGGATCTTTCAAAGGGTTTTCAGGTCAGCCAGTATGATCAGCCATTTTGTTCGGATGGTTTTGTGATGCTTGACTCGGGTAAAAAAATTGGCATTGAGCGTGTTCATATGGAAGAAGATACCGGTAAGCTTCAACATGTTGTTTTGGATGGTAAAAAAGTATCTTTGATTGATTACAACCGTTCAGGGGTTCCTCTTGTTGAAATTGTCTCTCGTCCTGATATGAGCTCTTCAGCCGAAGCAAAGGAATACTTGAAAAAAATTCACGAAATTGTAAAAACCATCGGTGTATCTGATGCCGACATGGAAAAAGGTCAAATGCGTTTGGAACCAACAGTAAATACATTAATTGAAGAAGAAAACGGTTCCCATTACACTCCGTTATCGGAAATAAAAAATATAAACTCATTTAATTTTGCCTCTCAAGCAATAGACTATGAAGTTAATCGCCAAGTAGAAGAATTTAAATTGACCGGAAATGAAAAATCGGTTACAAATAAAACCACACGGGGATATGATGCCATAAAAAAAATCACGTTTCTTCAACGTAGTAAAGAAGAAGCAAAAGATTATAGATATTTTCCCGAGCCAGATATTCCACCTTTTATCATTGAGAACGAATTAATTGAAAAATTAAAAGATGAAATTCCCCAACTTCCGGATCAAATTGTGAATGATTTAGTAAAAACAGGAGTGGAAATAAAATATTCAAAAATAATAGCGATAAATAAAGAAATGTTAAAGGTTATAGAAGAATATAAAAACGATAACGAACTTGATATAAATAAATTGGCTGGGCTTATTGTAAACAAAAAAATAGATATAAAAGGGGACATAAAAGGGGAATATCTCAAAGTAAGTAAGGTGGGAAACACCAATATTGAAGAACTTGAATTGGTCGTTAAAAAAATAATAACTAATAATCCAAGTTTGGTTGATCAATACAAAAAAGGAAAAACAAATGTTGCCACATATTTTGTCGGTCAAGCAATGAGAGAGACCGGAGGACAAGCAGATCCAAAAACATTAAATCAAGTTGTTCAAAATTTATTGTCAAAATAAGTCAAAAATAATCGTTTTATCGTGTTTGCCAAAAACTTTTAGCTTCATATTTTTATCATCCCAATCAATTTCATCTCCGGGATAGGCAATAGTAACCAACAATAAATTTTTGTCTTCTTTTTGAATTAACATATCAACCGTGTATTCTCTATCATCTTGATCTATTGTCAGCTCTCCATTTAACATCGGTGCCACACCTATTATTTTCCTTCCAAAAATTATTTTACCGATATTATTAAATTCTTCACACTGTACAACAGTTTTTCCAGCTATTTCTTCATCCAAAAAATATGACATAAACAAACAACTGTCTTCGGTATTTTCGTTTTTTATTTTAATTTGATCTATATCATCAAATACTGTTTCATTTTCCATTGCTTGAATCATATCACGAGGCTAAATCTTATTGCCTAATCATATGTGCTACTTGAAAAACATATCTTCACCAGTGAAGATAAGTAAGTAGTAACATAAAACAGATGTCAAAATTTGCTCACCTTCATGTACACACAGAATTCTCTTTACTTGATGGTCTTTCTAAGATCGGTAAACTGGTTGCAAAGACTAAAGAATTTAATCAAACACATCTTGCCATCACCGATCATGGTGCTATGTACGGAGCAATAGAGTTTTATAAAAAGACGACAAAAGAAGGAATTATTCCCATAATTGGATGCGAGATTTATTTAGCGAAAAATTCTCGGTTTGACAAAGAAAAACAAGACGCCAACCACCTAATTCTATTGTCCGAAAACTATGAAGGGTATCAAAATTTAATGAAAATAGTCACAACGGGTTTTACCGAAGGTTTTTATTACAAACCGAGGGTTGATAAAGAAATTCTTGCCAAATACGCAAAAGGAATTATTTGTACCACAGCCTGTCCTGCAGGAAGAGTTCAAAAACTTCTGGTGGAAGACAATTATGAAGAATCCAAAAAAGAGCTTCAGGAGTACGAACAAATCTTTGGTAATAAAAATATATTTATTGAATTACAAAGACACCATTTTGATCAGTTTGCCACATCATCAAATGTTCCTAAGGAAATTAAACCCAAATTATTAGAAATGCACGAAAATCATATCAAGGCGGAAAAGGGGCTTTTAAAGCTAAGTCGTGAGCTTGGAATTCCGATTATTGCAACTAATGATTCGCATTATATAAACCAAGATGATGCTGCCGCGCAAGACGCCCTTGTCTGCATTCAATCGGGGAAAATGCTTACAGACATCAACCGAATTAGATATATAGATACTCCCGACTTCTACCTTAAATCTACCGAAGAGATGGAAACACAGTTTGAAGATTTACCCGAAGCCATAGAAAATACTCAAAAATTAGCTGATCGGTGTAACTTGGAAATTACAATTGGTCAATGGTATTTTCCAAAAATAAAACTACCAAAAGGTAAAACGGCGGGAGAAACCCTTAAAGATATGGCCAACAAGGGAGCAAAAGAAAAATTTCCCCAAATTACCGATGAAATTAAAGAAAGAATAGATTACGAACTTGAAATCATAGAAAAAAAGGGTTACTCTCCATATTTTTTACTTGAATCGGGAATAGTAAATTATGCCGACAATGCCGGTATATATACTAATACCAGAGGCTCAGCAGCCGGTTCACTTGTTTCCTATTGTTGTGGTATTACAACAGTTGACCCTCTTCGCTTTCGTCTTCCGTTTGAACGTTTTCTAAACCCTTTTAGGCCTTCTCCTCCGGATATTGATCTAGATGTTGCCGATATACATAGAGATAGTCTTATATCGTATTTGGCAGACACATACGGAAAAGAAAAAGTGGGTCAAATATGTACTTTTGGAACAATGAAAGCAAGGGCAGCAGTTCGAGACATCGGTAGAGTAATGGGTATGCCTTATTCAAAAGTTGATTTAATAAGCAAAACAATTCCTGAAGGCTCTCAGGGATTTCCCATGACCTTAAAAAAAGCATTGGATATTACACCTGAACTGAAAAAAATGAGGGATAGTGATTCGGAAATTTCAAAATTACTTGAAATGGCACAAAAGGTTGAGGGAAATGCCCGACACGTCTCGGTTCATGCCGCTGCAGTAATTGTTGGCCCAGACAATCTGGTAAATTTTACTCCCCTACAGTACGAAACAGGTGGGGGGGATAGAATCATAACTCAGTACGAAATGCACGCAAGTGAAGATATTGGTCTAATAAAGCTTGATATATTGGGTATTTCTAATTTAACAATCCTTGCGAATGCGGTAAAAATAGTTGAGGCGCTTCAAAACAAAAAAATTGAAATTAAAAAATTACCTCTTGACGATAAAGAAACCTACGAAATGTTAGCTCGTGGCGAAACCTTTGGAGTATTTCAAATGGCAGGAGGGGGAATGACAAAATATCTAATTGATCTACATCCGGAAAGAATAGAAGACTTAATGGCTATGGTAGCGTTATACAGACCAGGTCCTATGGCATCAATTCCTGAATATATCTCACGTAAACGAGATCCAAAATTAATAAAATATTACGTTCCTGGACTGGAAAAAATACTTGATATGTCCTATGGCATTATCACCTATCAAGACGATGTTTTGTTTATGGCCATTCAGCTTGCAGGTTACAACTGGGAAGAAGCAGATAAATTTAGAAGGGCAATTGGCAAAAAAATTCCGGAAGAGATGGAAAAACAACACTCAAAATTTGTTGACGGCTGTGTTGAGTATGGACACATTCCAAGAGATAAAGCAGAGGAATTATTTAAACAAATTGAAACATTTGCCGCATATGGCTTTAATAAAGCCCACGCGGCTTCATATGGAATTGTTTCTTACTGGACGGCATATATTAAGGCACACTATCCTGTTGAGTATATGACCGCATTACTATCGGTTGAGGCTGCAGATACCGATAAAGTGGTCACGGCAATAGGTGAGTGTGAAACATTGGGAATTAGAGTATTGTCTCCTGATATCAACGAATCACGTACCGATTTTACAGTTGTTGACTTACCCAAAGATCAATGGCTGGAAGAAGGAAGAGCCAAAGAAACAGGTAAGGCTATACGATTTGGTCTATCGGCAATTAAAAATGTTGGAGATTCTGCGATTGCAGCAATATTGAATGCAAGAAAACAGGGAGATTTCAAATCTTTTACAGACTTTCTTCGTAGAGTTGACCTCTCAAAAGTAAATAAAAAAGTTGTTGAATCCTTAATTAAGGTTGGCGCTCTAGATAGATGGGGTAATAGAGCCCAACTTCTTCAGTCGCTTCCGGTGATAAGAGATAACACCATAAAATTACAAAAAGGGAAAGATTCAAGTCAAGTAAGTTTATTTTCATCAGCTTCTCACACGGAAGACATAACAGATCATCTTCTGGAAATTCCGGAAATGCCTCAAGATGAAAAACTTAAACTGGAAAAGGAATTATTGGGCTTTTATTTAACTGATCATCCGGTCAAAAAAATAATTCGTATTGTTGCAAATCAAATAAGCCATAAAATAATTCAGCTTGAACCAACTCTTCATTTAAATCAAATCGTTACCATTGCAGGAGTAGTCTCAAGAGTGAGACTGGTAAACACCAAAAAAAACAATTCCAAAATGGCCTTTATTACGCTTGAAGACGATACAAAACAAATTGATTGTGTCATTTTCCCCAAACTTTACGCCGAAAATCCGCCTTACTATGTTGAAGATATGGCCTTAATAATTAAGGGAAGGGTTGATAATCGTGACGATAAAATTCAAATTATTGCAGAATCAGTCTTTGCAATAGACACCAAACTCACACCACAAGACATGATTCACGAAATATTTATCAAAAACGGAACCCCAAAAGATAGACTTGAAAAAGTAAGTGAACTATTAAAGTCAAACAAAGGTGATCACGAAATCACTATTGCAATTGAATCTGGAAACAACTTAAAGAAAATAAAATTACCCTATAAGGTTGATTATACCCCTTCACTTGAAGAAGAAGTGGAAAAAATACTTCAAGGCTGATAAAATAAAGCGCTATAATCAAGCATCGTAGGTGAGCGTTAGCGAGCTACGAGCGATTATAAGAGGAAGCGCAGGATTTTAAGAAGTGTAATGAAATTACACTTAAAATCCGAGCAAGCTCTTATGAATATAAATAATTAAACCAAAGATAATGGCAAATCAAATCAAGTGGCAAGATAAAATTGAGTTTGGAATTGGGGATACGATTAAGGTATCTCAAATTATCAAAGAAGGCGATAAAACACGTATTCAGGCCTTTCAGGGAATCGTTATCGCAATTAGAGGTGAAGGTCAAGGAAAAAACTTTATTGTGCGTAAAATCGCTGTTGGAGGAGTAGGAATTGAGAAAATTTATCCTATAAACACACCTTCCGTAACCGGCATAGAAATCGTCAAAAAAGGTAAGGTTAAAAGAGCAAAATTGTATTACCTTAGAAATTTACTGGGTAAAAAGGCGACAAAAATTAAAGATGTATATGTTAGAAAAGGTCAAGTGGCTACAATTGAAGTTCCTTCGGAAGAATCAAAAGACAGCCAAAAAACAACGGAAGATAAACCAAGTAGAGAGCCTGTTAAAGTTAAGAATGCTCCCCAACCTAAACCCGTAAAAGAAAAGAAGGTCAAAAAAGGTCCTAAAAAAATTGTTCGTAAAGAACGTCAGTTTGTTAGATAATTTGGCAATTCATCATTTTTTAATAAAAAAAGACCCGCATTTTATTGCGGGTCATAAACCAATATCTAATTAGAATCTCTATTTAACAGGTAAAGGACCGATCACACCTGTTTTGATGATATTTTGCCAGGCTTCTACAGTTGGTTCAAGCCAAAGCTGACCGGCCTTCCAACCTTCAACTGTATCGGGGAAATATCCCGCAGATACCAACCAGGCAATTACATCCCAGTCACTAATATTCAAAAGTGTCGGCAAAAGCATCGTGCCGTCTTTTTGGACAAACCAAGGACCATAAGATAGTGAGCAGGGAATATATTAATCTACTTGGTTGTTCTTACCCCAATCAACGAGCGGCGTTCCATCCATTTCGTAAAACGTCAACGTATTGTGGGTAAGTTCACGCGGTAGAATAATTTGGTAGTAAGTCTTATCAAGACCCTCAAATGGCTGAGCGACGATATAAACACCTTTAATTTTGTGTTTACTAAGCTCAATGATCTTATAAGGAACACCAGCATCTTTTAATGTCTTTTCGGAAACAGATACCAATGCCATAAAAGGAGTGTCTCTATTGGCAAATGTGTAAGATCCGAAGACTTCATATCCATAATTTTTACCAACCAAGCATGGAACGCAGTCTTGAGAACCCATTGCCCAAATAACATTGTTTTCCTTTAACGGAATTTCATCCTTATGAGGACCACATGAAGGACATTCCTTGCGAATTGGATTGACATAACAGTGTCCAAGTTTTTCAATCACACCGTTAATTTCTGCTAATCCATTGGAGAATAAATAACCCTGATCAGCAACAGCGGTGTAATCAAAAGGTGCTTTATTGTTATCGAGTGTTATTGTCTGAGTTCCATGAATTTCATAACCCTCAATAAACACGGTTGCGTGAGGACTGACAATAGTGATGTCCATCCAAGAGCCAACTTTTACAACACCACAAGAGACTTGAAGATCTGCTGTTGTTACTTCATTTACACAAGAAGCGTCTTCAACAATTTTCTTTGAAAAAGTCTCTTTGTATCCATCTGGCCAAGTAACTTCATAAGATACCGTAAAGTCTTCTTGAACAAAAGGATCAGACCAGGTTCCTGAAACAGCCGTTAGGGGAACAGCTATCCCGCCATCAGATGGATCAATGCTACTTGACCAACCTTTGCAGTCGGTTTTTGGAGTAATGGGTGCAAAGTGTTCAAGAACAACAAGGCACTCTTTTGGCTCAGAAAACGCCTGATAAGGTAAGGAAATTGTTAATGGTGTACCTGATATCCAAGTAACCAAAACAGTTCCTGCCGGAATGGGGCCTTCAATACTGTAAGGATCCACCCAACTTCCAGATATATTTCCTGAAATTACTCCATCTTTACTAACGTTTGCGGTGACATTGTAACCCTTCTTACAGTCATTTTCAAAAACCAAAGTTGCGGTATTTGTGATAACTGGAGGCTTACATTTACCCAAACTGTCATTTTCATGACCGGCTTGTGGAGTACCATTTTCATTAAAATGGCCGCCATTACCAAAAACGGCAACCCAAGGAATATATAAATCAACGTAATTTGCAGGATCACTCGCAAGACCGGCTACATGGCATATTGCTATTTTGCATGAATTTGGTCTATTTGCTGTCCCGGTTTGTGTCTCGGTATGAGTTACAGTTGTTGCAACCCATTGTCCAAAAACTTCCGGAACGTGTGTAATAAATCTGTGATGCCAAGTATTTTGATCGATCTTTTCATTCTGGCAATCAGCTGCTCCATTACACTTTCCTGGCAACCAGCTCCCGTAAACGTCATAGCCGGCAGTATAAGTTCTTGTATATTTTGCCCAAGTAACCGATACGGACCAGTTGTGTGACGACTCAAGAGCGCCCCAAGAAAATATTCCTGTACCGGATGGTGTTCCCGGAACCCATTTAATTGTGTTACCTTCGGTGGGTGTATTTGGATTTGCCGTAACAGTATAACCGTCACAATCCGCAGTTGACCCGGCATTGACAATGTAACTACAGGCAAACACATTGGTTGCTGTTAATATCACAATCATCAAAGCCAAAAACAAACTTGAAAAAATCTTTTTCACTGTCATATTCATCTCCTTAGGGGTTTTAATCCTCAAACGATAGAGGGTTTAGTGTTTATCGTAATTTTGATTACTTTAAACACCACAATAAAAATGTATCAAGCACCACCTCCTTTTTTAGAAAAAATAGATTCTAATGTCAAAGTTCAAATTATGGGTGGTTTCGCTATTAAACTCCGCATAGCCAAAAGCGACCATATTGAGGCTATACATCACCGTTTCACATAAGTTCGTGTGTATTAAATATAAAAATATAAGCCATGTCAAGCTACATAAGTAAGAAAGATTTGATTTCTTAAGAAATGTCTTACTGGGTTCTTTACGAAACTGGTTCCGCCCTTCGCTTCCCTACGTTTAGACAAATAAAAAAGGTTGCACGAGCCAACCATTTTTATTTGTGATCCCGGCGGGAATCGCCATAGATAAAATTCTGCTGAATTATTCTTATGGCCTCGCTCGTCGCCAGTCGCGACTCCGCCTTTCGACTCCCACTATTTACATCAAAAAACAAAAAAGCACCACAAGGGTGCATTTTCGCTTTTTGTGATCCCGGCGGGAATCGAACCCGCGATATTCAGGATGAAAACCTGACGTCCTAGGCCGCTAGACGACGGGACCAAAATTTCAAAATACTATTCGGGACTCGTCTTAAAGTAATTTTTTCAA
>Ga0172375_10012312_pt1 | contig 10732 bp, 8 predicted proteins | sample LakKiv1m_FD_114537 | JGI IMG/M metagenome (GOLD analysis project Ga0172375, IMG submission 114537) | Freshwater microbial communities from Kabuno Bay, South-Kivu, Congo - kab_092012_11.1m | ecosystem: Environmental > Aquatic > Freshwater > Lake | place: Democratic Republic of the Congo...
CACTACTTGAAGTAAAATATAACACAAAAAAAAGCATTGGATGCAAGTGCAGACAGGTTACTTTTTCTCAACCTGATATGTCAGGGCGGCATTCATCGCTTCGTAGTTTTGCCGGAAAGCACCAGAAAGCATCAACAGCAAAGAAGCACCGAGAATACCGCTGAAGGTTTCAGAGTGAACGAACCGGGTTTTGGCAGTATCTGCGGGATACAGCTCGAACCAATGATGCGCCTCGAAAAGTCCGGGCAGGAAAACCACATGCCATCCAAGCGTTTCCTGCTGTTTGAACCTGTCGATCCGGGCCCTGAAGCTGACTGGCGGGAGCCATGAAAGCCTGACAGTGATATCAAGGAGCTGATCCGGTGTCGCCTTTCCGGTTATTCTCCTGATAAATGGGTTCCATGCACCATAGTTCTCAAAACCGGCCAACACTGCCCAGACCCTTTCAGGCGGAGCATCGATCGTTATCTCCGTGCTCATTGTTCTCTTCATGGCTCACCTCACTTGCAACAATGGAAGTTCTGTTCAGGAATTCATTATCATCCTGACACGTTTCTGAAATACCAACCAGTTCCCGCCTGATGAACATACCGGTCATTGTCCTTCTTGTTGTCTTCATTGCGATAGCTATCCGGCAGGTAAGCCATGTCAGACTCCAGATATGGCAGCTCATGCTTGCCGGTGCCCTTGTCGTGATCCTGACCGGACAGATAGCGCCGGCCAATGCGCTTCGTGCCATCAATCCGGACATCATGATGTTTCTTTTCTGGATGTTCCTTCTCGGTCGCGCCCTCGAAACAAGTGGCTATCTCGGGCATCTGGCCTACGGTCTGTTCAGCCGGGCCGCCACGGCAGACAGGCTGCTGTTCTTCATCGTTTTCGGGTGCGGCCTGCTCTCAGCCCTGCTCATGAACGACACCATCGCCATTGTCGGCACACCGGTGATGCTGATCCTGGCCCGGCAGCATGGCATTCACACCAGACCGCTTCTGCTCGCACTGGCATTCTCCGTAACCACCGGCAGCGTCATGAGTCCTATCGGCAATCCGCAGAACCTGCTCATCGCTCTCGATGCCCTGCCTTCAGACGCATTCGCTGTGTTCGGCCGATACCTTTTCATCCCTACTGTCCTTAGCCTCACGGCAACCTTTCTGACCCTGAAATTCCTCTACCGGGAACACTTCGCGGATCAGGAGCTTGTGCATGAAAAACCAGAACTGAAAGAGCCGAAAATGGCTTCGGTCACAAAAATGTCCCTGGTGATTCTCGGGGTGCTGACCATCACCAGAATCGTTATGACGACTTTGGGCAGAAGCCAGGAGTTCCCGATCACCTGGATTGCCACCGGAGCTGGCCTGCCGGTGCTGCTGCTCAGCCCAGGCAGAGCAAAGCTCCTGCGAACGCTTGACTGGCCGACGCTCATCTTTTTCGCAGCCATGTTCGTGCTGATGGAAAGCGTCTGGCAAACCAGCTTTTTTCAGCACGCTTTCAGAGATGCGGGTATCGATCTCTTTGATATCCGGACGCTGTTGCCGGTCAGCATACTGCTCAGCCAGCTTATCTCAAACGTGCCTCTCGTCGCGCTCTGTCTGCCCCTGTTGCAGGAGCCGTCAGCTTCGGCGAAACTGCTGATGGTTCTTGCCGCAGGCAGCACCATTGCCGGCAACCTTCTTATCTTCGGCGCCGCAAGCAACGTGATCATCGTGCAGAACGCTGAATCCAGAGGTGAACATGGGATAGGTTTTTTTGAATTCGCCAGGCCTGGCCTGCTTCTGACTGCCATACAGGCTGTTATTTACGGCATCTTTCTTTTCATTATGCCCTGAATGTCAAGCCGTTCAATCGCGCCAGCCGCCACCGACCGAGCGGTACAGATCGGCTATTGATGAGAGGCGACTGCGTTGTACGTCGGCCAGCTCAAGCTCAGCCTGAAGCAAACTGCTTTCCGCAGCGATCACTTCAAGCCAGGTTGCCATGCCGCTGTCAAAGAGAAGGCGAGCGTTGCTGGCGACCTTGCGAAGCGTTGTCACACGCTCTTTGGCAATATTCTCCTCCTCGCCAGTTTTATCGACCTGCACAAGAGCGTTCGATACCTCACCCACCGCTTTGAGCAAGGTCTGGCGGAAGATCAGCTCAGCCTGGTCGCGCCGGATTTTCGACTGCTCGTACTGCGCCTTCAACTGGCCGTGGCGAAAGATCGGCTGCACGAGGCTTCCCTGTATGAAATCAAAAAGGGATCCGGGCGTCGAGAACCACTTGCTCGACTCGATGGCATTCAGCCCGCCCTGCGCCGTAACAGAGAGCGAGGGATACATCATCGCCCTGGTGACGCCGGTCATGGCGTGCGCCTCCATGAGTGACGCCTCGGCAGCGCGAACATCGGGGCGGTTCGATAGCAGCGCAAGCGGCACGCCCGCCCCGAGGCTGTCGGGCATCACGAAAGGCGCGGCTCCACGACTGCGCTTGATTGGAGTGCCAGGCATCCGTCCGGCAAGAATTGACAGGGCATTCTCCTGGGCAGTTCTGGATGCTTCGAGTTTTGGCAGGATAAGTTTGGCCGAAAGCAGTTGAGACTCCTGCTGCTGAACGGCGAGGCTCGTGACGTTGCCTGCGTCATATTGCAGGCGCATCATGGTGAGCGTCGTATCGGCCAGAGCGATAGTGCGCCGGGTGATATCGATCTGCTCGTCGAGCATCCTGAGGTTCCAGTACCCCTGCGCAACATTCGAGACGAGCGAGGTGCGCACGGCTCGGGCCGCGTCGGTGCTGCGAAGATACCCGGCAACGGCGGCCTTTTTGGAGTTGCGCAGCTTCGCCCAGATGTCCGCCTCCCAAGAGACGTTCAGCTCCGCCGTGTAGCTCCGGCTGGTGCGCTCCTGCCCTTTCGAGGCTGTCGAGCTGTTTTCCGACGCCCGCGAATAGCTCTCCGTCGCGCTGAAATCCACCGCTGGCAGGAACCACAACTTCGCCACGTCGAGCGATTTGCCCGCGTAGTCGATATTCTTCATGGCGATGAGCAGGTCGGGGTTGCTGGCCACCGAGCTGTCGATAAGTTCAAGCAGATCGGGATCGGCAAAAAACTGCCGGTAGGGCACCGCTGCCATATCTTTGCCTGCATCCGCCTGCCCGGGATACGTTGCGGGAAGTTGCGGGTCGGGACGGCGGTACTCCTTCACCGGGCTGCACGCCGACAGGGCGATGGTGGCGAAAAGCGTGATCGACGACAGCTGCAACGTGCGGTTCATGCCTTGATTGTAGTTTTTCATTCGTGCGAACCCTCCTTTTTCAACTGCGCTTCGAGCAGCTCACCAGCTTCGACAATCGGAGCCGCCGGACCGGTGAAACGCTCCTGCAAGCCCTGGAAGGCGACGAAGAGCACCGGCACCACGAGTATACCGAGCACCATACCGACAAACATGCCTCCTATGGCCGAAGCGCCAATCGAGTGGTTGCCCATTGCCGCCGGGCCGGTCACAAAGAGCAGTGGAAGAAGACCCGCCACGAAGGCCAGCGAGGTCATCAGAATCGGACGAAGCCTGGCCCTCGCACCCTCCATCGCCGCATCGACGAGCGACATGCCGGAGACACGCCGTTGCAGCGCGAACTCCACAATCAGGATAGCATTCTTGGCCAGAAGACCGATCAGCATGATGATCGCCACCTGCACATAGATATTGTTCTCAATACCCGCCAGCTTGATGCCGAGGAAAACCCCGAGCAGGCCGGTCGGAATTGAGAACATTACGGCGAGCGGCAGCAGATAGCTCTCGTACAGCGCCGACAGGAGGAAATAGACGAACACCACCGAGAGCAGGAAGATGAAAAAAAGACCGCCCGAAGATTCGATCTCCTCGCGGCTCTGGCCTTTCCAGTCATAAGTGAAGCCCGGCGGAAGGCTTTTGCGCGACACTTCGTCCACCGCCCGGATCGCCTGGCCGGTGCTGTAGCCCGGCGCGACGGTGGCGTTGATCGAGATGGCATTGAAAAGGTTGAAGTGATCGACCGCGTCAGGCCCGTACACTCGCTTGAGCGTGATGATCGCGCTGACCGGAACCATCTCTCCATTGCGGTTCTTGACAAAGATGCCGTTAAGCGAATCGGGCGTGCGGCGGTCGGCGGTCTCAGCCTGCAAGACCACGCGGAAATATTTGCCGAAGCGGTTGAAATCCGACGCCTGCTGGCTGCCGTAATAGGCCTGCAAGACCGTCATCAGTTCCTTGACGTTCACGCCGAGGTCGGCGGCCTTGACATTATCGACCACCAGCTCGTACTGAGGATAGGTCGCCTTGAAGGTGGTGAAGACCACTGCAATTTCGGGCCGCTGCATCAGGGCGCCGATGAAGCCTTTCGCCACATCCTCGAACTTGTGCAGGTCTCCGCCGCTGCGATCCTGCAACACCATCTCCAGGCCGCTAACCGTGCCGAAGCCGGGCACGGTCGGCATCGAGAGGGCGAAAAAGTTCGCCTGCTTGACCGGCGAAAGCTTTTGGTTGACCTGCGCCAGAATCTCTTTCACGTCACGCACATCGCCTCGCTCCTCAAGGTCGTTGAGCTGAATGAACATCAGGCCCGCCGATGGCGACGAGCTGCGGGTGAGAATGTTGATGCCGGTTACCGAAATCACCTTCTTGATGGCGGGCATGGTGCGCAGAATTTTGTCCGCGCGATCCATCACCGCCTGCGTGCGGGCCATCGACGCGCCGGGCGGCGTGGAGACCGAGACGATCACGAAGCCGTTGTCTTCGTCGGGGATGAAGCCGGTCGGCGTGGTTTTGAACATCCAGAACGACACGGCGGTTACCAGCGCGAGGCCGATGAACGCCACCTTCCGGTTACGCATGAAGTAGTCGAGAATGCCGGTGTAACGCTGTCGAACCGCGTCGAATCCGGCGTTGAACCCCTTGACGAAGCGCCCGCCAAAACCGCCGAAGCGTGAGTGCTTTTCCCTGGCGTGCTTGTGCAGGTCAGTCAGGAAAATCGCGCAGAGCGCCGGGCTGAGGGTCAAGGCGTTGACCGCGGAGATGAGGATCGCGATGGCGAGCGTAAAGGCGAACTGGCGATAGAAGACCCCGGTCGAACCTTCGAGAAATCCAACCGGCAGAAACACCGAAGCCATGACGAGCGTGATGGTCACGATGGCCGTGGTGATCTCGCGCATGGCCGAGACCGTGGCGATCTTGGCCGGCCAGTGCTTCTCCTCGATCCTGGCGTGCACCGCCTCGACCACAACGATGGCGTCGTCAACCACGATACCGATGGCGAGTACGAGGCCGAAGAGCGTCAGCACGTTGATCGAAAAGCCGAACAGGTTCATAAAAAAGAAGGTACCGATAATCGCCACCGGTACGGCGATGGCCGGAATGAGCGTCGATCGGAAATCCTGCAAGAAAAGGAACACCACGAGGAACACCAGCAGGAACGCCTCGACGAGGGTGTGCTGCACCTGCTCGATCGACTCGTCCACCACTTTTTTCGAACTGAAGGGAATCGAGTACTCGATGCCCGACGGAAAGTTGCGCGACGCTTTTTCGAGCACCTTGCGCAGCTCGGTCTCGACCTTGTTGGCGTTGGAGCCAGGGGCCTGGTAGACCGCCATAACCACGCCCGGCTTGCCGTTGGCCTTGGCGTTGACCGTGTAGCTGTAGGCGCCGAACTCGACGCGCGCGATGTCTTTGAGCCTGAGAAGCGAGCCGTCGGGATTGGCGCGGATAACAATGTTCTCGAACTCCTCGGGTCGTTCGAACTTGCCGCGATACTTCATGACGTACTGCATCGGTTCACCGCTCATCTGCCCGAACTCTCCAGGCGCTGCTTCGAGGTTCTGGCTCTGTATCGACGATGACACCTCCTGCGGCGTCAGGCCATAAGCAGCCATCTGAGCAGGGCGCAGCCAGACGCGCATGGCGTAATCCATCTTGCCGTAGACCGCCACCTGCCCGACGCCCGGCACCCTCGAAAGGTCATCGACGATGTTGATCTTGGCATAGTTCTGCAGGAAGGTCGCGTCGAATTCCCTGACGTTGCTCGACAGGTTGATCAGCATGATCTGGCTGTTCTGCCGCTTGATGGTCGAAACGCCGATCTGGTTCACCTCGGCAGGAAGGCGGCTTGTGGCCTGCGCCACTCGGTTCTGCACGTTCACCGCCGCCTGGTCGGCGTTGGTGCCCTGTTTGAAAAAGACGTTGATCGAAAGCGAGCCGTCGTTTGCCGAGGTCGAGGTCATATAGGTCATATTCTCGACGCCGTTGATCGCCTCTTCGAGCGGCGGAGCCACTGTGCGCCCCACGGTCTCTGCGTTCGCGCCGGGATAGCTCGCCGTCACCGAAACGCTTGGCGGGGCGATGTCAGGAAAACGGGTGATCGAAAGCTGGCTCATGCTGACCAGTCCGAGAATCACGAGAATCACCGAAATAACGGTCGCCAGTACAGGGCGGGAGATAAAACGTTCAAACATAAAAGCCCTGCGGTTTAACGAGCGTTCGAAGTCTGAGGAGCCGGAACAGGCGCGTTCGGCGGAGCGCCGGGCATCGGCTTGATGACCATGCCATCCTGTAACTTTTCAATACCGGCGGTCACAATCACGTCACCCGGCTTCAGGCCGCCGCTGACGATGTAGTTCTGCCCGCTCCGGCCCGCCAAGCTTATGACCTGCTTCATGACCTTGTTGCCCGCCGTCAGAAGAGTGACCATCACCTTGTCCTGAAGTTCGATAGTTGCCGACTGAGGTACGAGAATCACATTATCGTAGATGGAGCTGAGGCTCACCGTGCCGGAGTTGCCGCTGCGCAGAAAGCCTTCGGGATTGGGGAACGCAACGCGGAGACCGATCGAGCCGGTCGAAGCGTCGAAATCCCCACTGACCGATTCGAGCTTGCCGTCATGATTGTACAAGGTGCCGTCCGAGAGAGTCAGTTTAACCGGCGGCACAGCGTCGATCTTCTGTTGCAGCGTCTCGCCGGGATAGCGCTTTTTAAAAGTCGCGAAACCCGCCTCACTGAGGCTGAACACAGCGTACATCTTCCTGACATCCGACAGTGTGGTCAGGGCCTGCGCCTGATTTCCGGTGAGCAGATTGCCCTGGCGAAACGGTATCCGTCCGATATAACCCGCTACCGGAGCCTTGAGTACCGTGTAACCAAGATTGATCGCTGCTGAGCGGGCCAATGCCGCAGCCTGCGCAGCCTGCGCACGGGCCGCCTGCTCCTGCGCACGGGCGGTGGTGAGCTGCACCGGGGCAACCACCTTGTTCTCGACCAGCGGCACCAGCTTTTCTGCGTTCACCTTCGCCACCGCAGCTTGCGCTTCAGCGGCATGTTGTGCAGCCTGTGCAGTATTGAATTGCTCACGATAAACCGAATCCTCTATTTTAAAAAGTGGTTGCCCCTTTTTAACCAGTTCCCCCTCCCTGACCAGAATTGCCTGAAGCATACCATCAACCTGCGGTCTGATCTCCACATCAGCCATACCTTCGAGCCTGACGGAGTAGTCGCTGGAAACAGAGGCTGGCGAGAGTTGAACCTTCAATACAGGCAGGGTGGGGACCATCTGCTTCTGCTCATCCTGCTTCTTGCCGCAACCCGGCAGGAGCAGGAATGAACCAAGAAGCGCGCCGACGACAAATCTGGAAAAGCGGTTGCAGAGTGCAGGAATCGTATTCATGGAGTATCGAATAACTGAAAAAATGCTTTTAGACGGTAACGGTTGAATCTATATAACGAAAAATCACAAGATGACTGAGCGCTCGTAAAAAAATAACGAAGATGATACCGCTCTGCAAAATCATGGATTTTACGTCACTTACTGACAATGCCCACGCTCGAAATCGAGCAGCCAGCGCTTCAGCTCCGTACCTCCTGCGTATCCGCCAATCCGCCCGTCGGCAGCAATGACCCGATGGCAAGGCACGATGACCGGTAGTGGATTCCGCGCGCACGCCGTCCCCACCGCTCGCGCCGCACCCGGCGAGCCGATATGCACCGCCAGTTCACCATACGAAACCGTCTCACCGTAAGGAGTGCATAGCATCGCCTCGCGCACCAGCCGCTCAAAAACCGTTCGAGGCTCGACCAGCGGCAACGAAAACACCCGCAAACGCCCCGCAAACCAGGCATCGAGCTGCCGGAAAGCTTCGTCGAGCAGCCGCGAACCGGGAGCGCTGACGGCCGTAGCCGGCTCATCGTGCATGAATAAAAGATTTGTGACCTCGCCCCCGTGCGCCCTGATGCCGATCAATCCGACAGGAGTCCGGCGACAGGCAAAGGAGGTATAATTGAATAGTATGGACTCTTGCATATCCGTTTTCTCCTGAAAGGAATTGCATCGATCTCCCTGGATTGTACGAACATCTCAACCCCATTAAAAAGTGAAGAGTTTCGGATACAACCCGCCGCTATCCCCAATCGTTGTCATTGCGTTTGACAATTACAGAGTTGGGAACACAAGAACGGGTTAACCTCACAGCATCAGCAATCCGCCTGAGACCGGTATGTAACAGCCGGTCACGAAGCGGCTGTGGTCTGAGGCGACGGCCAGCACTGCTCCGGCGACATCTTCCGGCAGGGCGACCCGCTTCAGCGGAGCCATCTCGCCAATCATCGCTTTCTGCTCCTCGGGCAACCAGGCCGTAGCGTCGGTAAGCGTGAGACCGGGGGCGACCACGTTGACGCGAACACCAAAAGGGCCGACCTCTTCAGCAAGAGAGCGGACGAAGGCATCGAGACCCGATTTCGCGGTGGAATGGACGATGAAGCCCGGCGACGGGTGGCGAGAGAGAGTGCTCGAAATGGCGATGATGCTGCCCGACCTCCTCTCGATCATTCCCTGCAACACCGCCTGACAGCAGAAAAAGACCGACTTCAGCTCGCCGGTGAGTTTGGCTTCGAACTCTTCCCAGGTGAATTCTGTGAATGGCTTGACCGGAAACCCTATAGCCGCATTGCTGACGAGCAGATCGACCGGCCCGAGGTGTTCTTCGACCTCCGCGACCATCGCCCGCACCTGCGCCTCATCGCGCACATCAGCGCGAACTGCATGCGCCCTGCCGCCAGCGTGCGTGATTTCATCGACGACCGCATGAGCTGCATTTTCACTCTGAAACCAATTGACCGCCACCGCCGCTCCCTCGGCGGCAAGAAGCTTCGCCGCAGCCCTTCCAATCCCCCGGCTCGCGCCTGTAACCAGTGCAACTTTGCCTTTCATATCCCTGAGTTTGAAGATTTCATTGTACCATTGGAATATATCAAAGAGATCATTGAGGGACTACTCTCATCAATCAACGAGTATAATGAACAAACCAAAACTTCACGGACTGTTCGGGCTTTTCCGGTTCGAGCTTTCATTCTCGGCAGGGGCTTGCGTGGTGCTGGCTGAGGTGCTCGCGCTTGGAGAATTGCCTCCACTGCGGCTGGGGTTGTCCGGTTTTCTCAGTGTTTTCAGCATCGCAGCGGCAGTGCTGGTGCTGAACGACATGTTCGACATCGAGACCGACCGCATCAACGCGCCGTCGCGCCCGCTGCCTGCGGGGCTGGTGACGAAGCCCGAAGCGCTCCTGCTTTCGGTTGCTGCTGCGCTGTCCGGCTGCGCTTCAGCGCTGGTGATCGGCTTCAACGCTTTCATTGCAGCTTGCACGATGCTGCTGACTGGAGTACTCTATAACTGGAAACTCAAGAAATACGGACTTGCCGGCAATCTGATCGTAGGGTTTTCGGTCGGGATGTGTTTCGTGTATGGCGGCATCGCAGTCGATAATCCTTTCGAGCCTGTGGTGCTGTTCCTTGCCGTAATGACCATGTTTGTCGATCTTGGAGAGGAGATCGCAGCGGACGCTCTCGATGTAGAGGGTGACCGGAAAACCGGTTCACGATCGCTTGCCGTCATCTTCGGCCCCGACAAAGCCATGCGTATCGCCGCATACATTTTTTCGCTCGTCATTGCAGGAAGCACTGTGCCTTTCGCTGCCAGATGGTTCGGTTGGGCATACCTCCCACCGATTATCGCGTTCGACGTTATCGTCGCCTGGTCAGTATGGAAACTGCTCGACGCCCGCTCGTACGGAAAACTCCGGTATATCCGCCGGATTTACCTCGCAGGAACCGTAATGGTGCTGCTGCTGATCATCATCAGACTTGTTCCGGAATAGCTCAAATCCTTCAGAATTATCAGAAAGCATCCTGATCATGAATCGTGTTCAGACAACAGGTCTGTCAGGATGAATTGGATGGCCTTGCAGCCTGTCGGACTTACAGGAAACAGCCCCTTATTCAACCGGAATACACTCGTTCTCTTCGTCATTGCGATCCCGACTTGTCAGGAGAAGCGATCCATACGTGAATTCAGCAAGATGGATTACCACGTCGCTGCACTCCTTTCCATGAACACGCAGCATTTATCTGGAATTCCGCATTGCCGAAATCGAAATCATCCTGTTCTTTCTGCCGCGAACCAGAACTCCGTCATCGCGAGTCCTGACCTCTGGGGGCGTGGCGATCCATCTTCACAGGCTTCACTGATGCTGCATGGATTGCCGCGTCGCTCCGCTTCTCGCAATGACGGAATTCAATCACCGACTCCCTCTTCCACGTCATCGCGAGTCCCGACCTCTGGGGGCGTGGCGATCCATCTTCACGGGCTGCGCTGATGCTGCATGGATTGCCGCGTCGCTCCGCTCCCCGCAATGACGGAATTCAATCAACGACTCCCTCTTCCACGTCATCGCGAGTCCCGACCTGTCGGG
>Ga0172375_10012315_pt1 | contig 10732 bp, 7 predicted proteins | sample LakKiv1m_FD_114537 | JGI IMG/M metagenome (GOLD analysis project Ga0172375, IMG submission 114537) | Freshwater microbial communities from Kabuno Bay, South-Kivu, Congo - kab_092012_11.1m | ecosystem: Environmental > Aquatic > Freshwater > Lake | place: Democratic Republic of the Congo...
CAACGTATTGGCGTTTGGTGAACATGGCTGCCTCTGGTATTGTGATACCAATAGGATGCCCACTCACCAAATATACCAAACATAACTAGTTGGTTATAAAGTGATGAAGCGAAAGTCCTGACAAGCTTATAACGACATTTGATCGATGATTGAAAACGAGGGTATGCTCATGTTATCATGGATTACTTGGATCGGTTTTACACTTTTAACTGGTTCTTTGTGGCTTATAGGAAGTCGACTACTTCGCATTAAGCGAACACAAGTTCGACTAATCGCTGTGTTAGTAATAGCAGGAACTTGGGTAGGTCTTAACATTTTTCGTGAAACAGCAAGAACGTCCACTGTAACCACGATAATCAATTCGCCACGAAGTGGCGAACAGGTTGAAGGATACCGAATTCAAGTGCGAGGGACAGTAACACCAAGCAGTGCTCGAGTCATATTGATTGTACGTTCCGAAAAAGATACCAGGTGGTGGATGCAAAAAAGTGCGGAGACAACAGCCGTAAATGGTGATATTGGACAATGGCAAACCGATGTATGGCTTGGAACGCCGACTGAGGGAGCCAGTCTGAATTATCAGATTATTGCCGTATCGTCCGCCGACAGTCCAGTGTTTAATCTCTTCACTGGACGACTAATAGTTGAGGAGAAACCTTACAACCATATTCCAGACTGGCAACAGTCAAAGCCTAAAGTAGTGAGAAGAACAAAGTGAAAACGAACCAAACCGTCTTCATACTGATGGTTGCTGGTATCTATCTCATACTCACTATTCCCTGGATGTTTTGGCCCCATTCCAGGCTTGTGCCGGGTCTTATTGCATTTGCTCTTTATTCTTTACTTGCTTTTAGTCTTGCCGTCGATATGACTGAAGCATTGCTGGCAATTTGCTGGTCGCCTAAGATGCTTAGAATTTTAGCAGGAACACCAAATCGACGGGACTGCGCTATTCTTATGACCATATGTGATGATTTGCGAATCGAATCGATTAATGCACTCCTGCCCCTTACAGATGCTGGATATGATATATTTCTCCTCGACGATTCAACATATCCAGCCTCTATACCGTATCCTGCTATTGAGCATATCTACCACATTCGGCGTCCAACAAACCAAGGCGCAAAGGCTGGAAATCTGAACTATTGGATCTCTAAATATAGTCATACATATCAATATATCGCAATCCTTGACTCAGACAGCATTATGTCTGTCAATGCCATCGACATATTGCTTCTTGCAGCGGAATATCCGGAGAATGAGGATGTGGCAATAATTCAAGCGAAAATAGAGGCGGCTCCCAATCCTCATTCTCTCTTCGCTAGGATACAGGCAGTGGGAACTAAACCGCGAGCTCGGGTGTTCGAGCGAGTTCATGGCCGTCTAGGATGCCTCGTTTCTTTTGGACACAATCAGGTGATCCGACTGAGTGCTCTCAAAGATGTTGGCGGATTTGACGAGACTCTTACATGTGAAGACACCGTACTAAGCCTGAAATTGGCCTCTAAACAATGGCGGACTGAAGTTGCGGATGTCTGGACATATGATTGTGATCCCGAGACTGTGTTTGCATATATCCGTCGTACATTGCGTTGGGCTCAGCAGACAGTTGAATTGTTCCACAGGCCATGGTTTGATGTCCCAATTCGTTTAAAGTTATTAATATGTCGCCATCTACTTAATTACTGTCTGCCTGTAGTCGGTATTGTTCTGTTATGCCTTTCATTGTGGTTGGGACCATTTTCAGCTCAGAGTGCTTGGAGCTTTTTTATCTCATCTATCTTTTTTGTAGATCGTTATGAAGTGTATGGACTGGCCATATGGTCTAATCTCACCATTGTTGTTGCTTATTTGATACTGCAAACCATCATTGCCATTCTGGAAGGCGTGTCATTTCGTAGTCTTCTTGTATCATGGGCACTCGGTAGTGCTCCGTATTTGTTTATGCTGATTCCCCTTATAATTTCATTAGTAGGTTCTGCAATGGGTTATAGAACACGTTTCGTGCCTACTAATTCGAAATATGCCTTAGCACAGGATGCAAGATTCAATCATCAGATATTACTGATATTTGCGGCTTGTATATTAGTGGTTTTTCTTGGCATAGCAGTCATACGGCGACCTGGGAGTCTACTCGTGGGTTTCAATGCTATCTGGTTAGCATATCTATTTACCTCACCAATAGCTTTTTCGATACTTGTAATAGCTGAAGATCGAAAATTTTCAAGAAAATAGTAATATACTTCATCGTTTAACAGTCTGTTATAGGTTGATCTGCAAAAAATATTAAAAAATGAAAAACCGAGAACACTGGAGACAAACACCTATTTATCGCTTATATTCTCGTGTTATTACGATCAAACAGAATAGCGAAAAAGGTGATGAAAACCGGTGACCTGCGGTGATCTGCCTCACTGCGCGAGCACCATGAACACCTTGCTGCCGGGTGGAATGCGGCTGCCGGCGGGGGGATCGGTGACGATCACCGTACCGGGTATATAGCTGGTGGAGATTTCATAACGCCACTCGGGTGACAGCCCGCGGCTGTATAGATCGCTTGCCGCCTCATCGCCGGGCCTTCCCGTGTAATCGCGCAGGATTATCCTGCTCGCTTCCGGCGCGGCCTCCGGTTCTTTCGATTCCGGCGCAGCCTTTTTATCGAGCAGTGTGTTGATGCGGATGCGCACCAGCGCGCCGGCCTGGATTTCGACGCCCGCTTTCGGGTCGATTTCCACCACCGTGCCCTCCGGTTTGTCCGCTTCACGGGCGCCGGCCTCTACGATTTTTAAGCCCATATCCTGCAACAGCTTGCGCGCCTCTTCGATGTTCATCCCCACTACCGCGGGGACGGTCAGTTTTGTCGCCACGGTTTCCGTCGGCGCAGTCTCCTTTGCCCCGCCTTCTTTGGCCTCTTTCACCGGTTGCTCGGAGGGTGTGGTTTTCGCATTTTCCGCGGCTTCGGGTGCAGGCTGTCCCAGTTCGAAGGCGCCGGTCTTGACGGTCGCCTGCTTGCCGCGGCCCGGCGGATTCCCCGCGACGCGCATTATCACTTGCGAGCCGGCGGGTTTCTTCATCCTGGCTGGCGGAACCTGGGCAATGACGGTGCCGGTGGGCTTGTCGCCGGAATTGTCATATTCGACCACTACCCGGAACCCGCCCGCCTCCAGGGTGGAGCGGGCGATGTCGATCCGTTTATTCATGACATCGGGAACCGTGCGCATCCCGGGCGTGAACAGCCGTCCGATGCCGAAAAAGACGCCCATTGCGACGATCACCGCCGCCGCGCCCAGCCCGATGCCCAGCAGCAGCATGCGGTGCGCGGGCGCCGGACGCGCCTTGCCCGAGCTTGTGGCGGCGGTTGCTTTGGCGGTAATCTCATCGGGAACCGGTGTCTTTTCACGGCGCTTGGCGATCTTTTCCACTTCTTGCGCAAGGCTGTGGAGATCGGAATTCTCGTTGATGACATACTTGGCCATGAGTTGGATGTCTCCGCGAAAAGCAAGGGCGACGCAGCAGCGCCTGTCCATTATTATACCCGATTGCCCCGCGTGCTAACAGACCTGCCGGGGTTCGCAATCAGTTTTTTTGATGCGAGACCGGTCGATCGCTCTCCTCGAAACCCGCCTCCGGCATCTCCTGCTGAAACAGGTGCGGCACTTCCCGGTAGAGCTGCAACTGCGCCATCAGATATGCCAGGGTGGATTCCGCCCCCTGGTTTCCGTTGAGGCCGTCCGCGATCAAGCCGTCGTGACACCCGCCGCTGGTCTGATTATACAGGGGCAGGCGATGGATATTCAGCCCGTAAAACCAGTCCATGGCCACCCCCGCGTAGTCCAGGTAGCGCGCGTCGCGGGTGATGCGGTACGCCGCCAGATTGACCTCCACCGTGCCGCCCGCGTCGATCGGTTGCTGGTCGAAAATAGCGCATTCTCCGCCGTGCGGATACCAGCCATGGCATCCGACCGGCATCAACAGGCCATTGCGGAAGAGGATGTCGTTCAGGAATTGCAGGCTCCGCAATCCCGCGTCGATCAGCTCCATGCTGTCCAGCAACTGCCCTGCCTGCAGCAGGGCCTGCGACAGGCGGCCATTGGCATAAGTCAGCGTGGGCATGAACCAGTCCCAGTCGTCGGTGCGCGAGTCGCGGTAACGATCCAGCAGCACCGCCGCGATCGGGCGCACCAGGTCTCTCGCTTCACCTTGACGCTCCGGATATTCGCTATACGCGTATAATCCGAGCGCGCCGTAGGCGAGAGCGATGGGGTCCAGACCCGGAACCAGATGCGCCAGCGCGCGGTGGAACATTTCCCGCGCCGGAATGGAAAGGTATTCTTCATCCACCGTCGTGATGTGGCCGAGACCCCACAGCGTGCGGCCCAGGCTGTCCGGCGATCCCTCGTCCTCCAGGAAATTGCGCGTGTAATCGATGAAGTTGCGCACTTTTCCGTCGCGGCGCTGCACGTAGAAAATGAAAGCCAGGTAGCGAACCATCAACTCGTGCGATACCTCGTCATCGAACAGGCGATAATGATTGCGCGCCACGATCAAGGCGCGGCTGTTGTCGTCAACGCAATAGCCGGCGCTGTAATCGGGAAACCAGAACTTGGCATGCTGGAGCACGCCGCAGTCATCCGTGAGTCGGCACAAATGCTTCAAGGTCGGGAGCGGCCAGGTTCGTTTCACCATGGTCAACCTCCTCTCGTTCCGCGCAAGCCCCGTGCTCCGCGTGGGGTTCGCTAACGTGGCGCGGCTGTTTCAAACCGCGCGCGCCGGCAGGTAACTGGGGCTGGTCGCCGTTACCGTGGTCAACTGCCGGAAAATTCGCGCGTAGTCAAGTCCTACTCGCGGCCAGAGCATTTGCTGTCCATACATCCAGTTCACGCGCTCCATCCGCGCCTGCAGATCCGGATTGTCGAGGATGCGCAGGCAGGCGTCGGCAATGCTTTCCGCATCACGCGGCGGCACCAGCAAGCCGCGATCCTCGCCCAACAGGAACTGCGCATAAAGGTAGGGAGTCGATACCAGCGGGCGGCCGCAGGCCATCGCATACGCCAGCGTGCCGCTGGTGACCTGTTCCATGTTCAGGTAAGGCGTCAGATATACGTCCGTCGCCAGCAGATAGGCGACCAGCTCCGCCTTGGTGAAATATTTATCCACGAAAACCACATTTTCGCTGACGCCGTATTCATCCGCCAACGATTTCAACAGATCCCGATATTTTTCGCCTTCCTGCTGCTTGACTACCGGATGGGTTTGACCCAGCACCAGGTAAAGCGCATCCGGATGCGTATTAATGACGCGGGGCATGGCCTGGATGGCATACTCCAGTCCTTTGCCGGAGCTCAACAGTCCGAAGGTAGAGATGATTTTCCGTCCCTTCAGGTTCAAATCGCTCTTGCTGGTATGCCGGCGCCCGGACGGCACTACCGGCGCGCCGTGGTGAACCACGTGCACGCGACTGGTATCGATGCCGTATATTTTGACCAGCAGATTCACTGCCAGCTCGTTCATCACCACGATAGCATCGGACCGGCTGGCCACGGCGCGCAGATTGCGCCGCATCACCGGGGACGGTTGTTTGAGAACGGTATGGAACGTCGTCACCACCGGAATCTCGATCGACTCGAGAAACGTTGCCAGGTGATTGCACTCGACGCCTCCGAAGATGCCGAACTCATGCTGAACGCTCAGTACATCATACCTGCCGCGATTGATCGCGGAGGCGGCGGCCAGGTAATCCGGCAGGCGATCCTCCTGAACCGCCATCATAACGCGACGATCGTATTCGATATGCTGGCCGGCTCTGTTCATCGCGATTACCTTGCTCGCGACATCATGCTCGGCAACGGCATTTATCACGTCCTCGGCAAAGGTTGCAATGCCGCATTCGCGCGGCACGAACGAGCTGATGAATGCCGTCCGCAACGGCGGTGTCGATCTTCGTGATATGAGCGTCATATGACTCGATACCTCCTTTTTAAGCGTGTCCAAGACCTGGATGGGGGGCATTGACAATACGCGAAATACCGGTCGGATACCGGTTATCAGCACCATCGAAGCAGATGCAATTCAGTGCATATCGTGATCCTGCCCAACTCCCAACGCGGAATACGCGGCCATCTTCGCACAATCCCGCAAGAAAAGTTAAAAGTTCGAAGATCGAAGTTTCAGATTTCCGAGCTTTAAGTTCCTTGTTCCAGGTTCAAAGATCCAGCTTCCAGGTCTCCTTCCAATCATATACGACGGAATAAGAAATTGATGTTCACTTTTTACCTTGGTTCTCGGATTCTCCCGTCCAGATTCATATTCCGAACTTCGAACTTTTTATGCCGCTTTCGGCAAGTCGCTGTCCGCCACCAACGTGGTTCCCTGGTGAAGGAAGGCCTGTACCTTTTCCGGGTTGTCGGCCTCCGCGTAAACGCGTAATACCGGTTCCGTGCCGGAGGCGCGCAGCAGCAGCCAGCTCCCGTCTTCCAGAAAGAGTTTCAGGCCATCGCGGTCGGAGATATTCTTCACCGCCTCGCCATCGATGCGGGATGGCAGGATGCGATGCAACTGACTTAACTGCTCGGCCGTGGCGGGCCGGGCAAGCGGCACGTCGATGCGGTCGTAATAGTGCGGTCCCACTCGCTCGCGCAGCAATCCCAGCAGCTCGCCCAGTGTGGCATGATGCCTTCCCATCATCTCGACCAGCAGTAATGCCGCCAGCGTTGCGTCCCGCTCCGGGATATGACCGCGGAAGCCGACGCCGCCACTTTCCTCGCCGCCGATGAGAATATCCTCGTCCAGCATGAGCCGGCAGATGTATTTGAACCCGATGGGCGTTTCATAGAGCGGCAGATCGTAACGGGCGGCCAACTGGTCGATCATGGTAGTGGTGGAGACGGTTTTTACCACCCCGCCGCGCAGGCCGCGATCCTCTACCATGTGGATGAGCAGCAGCGCGAAGAGGTGATGCGGCGAGACGTAGCTGCCGTCTTCCGCCACCGCGGCGAGACGATCGCCATCGCCATCCGAGGCAAAAGCGCCATCTACTCCGGCATGGCGAACCGCGTCGATCAGCTCGTGCAACTGTTCCGGCACCGGTTCCGGGTGCAGGCCATCGAAGCCGGGATTGTGTTCGCCGTGAATCATCTTCACATCGCAGCCGGCCAGCGACAACACACGGTCGAGTACTCCCTGGGATGAACCGTATAACGGATCGAAAAGCAGACGCGGGCGCGTGTCGCGAATCGGATCGGTCTCCACGAAATTCAGCACGTGTTCCAAATAAGGCGGCAAAAAATCCTCGCGCGACAGCAGGGAATCGACCATTCCCTCCGCGCGGATCTTCTCCACGTCCAGCGAGTTGAGAAGTCGATTGGCATGCTGCTCGATTGCGTCGGTGGAATCCTCGAACGCGGAACCGGCGAACCACGGCTTGAATTTGATGCCGTTGTATTGCGCCGGGTTGTGGCTGGCCGTCACCATCACGCCGCCGCCCAAGCGACGTTGGCGGATGGCAAACGAGAGCAGCGGGGTGGGCAGGGAGGAGTGGGAGAGGTAAACGCGAATGCCCTGCCGTGTCAGCATGACCGCCGCCAGCTCGGCGAAATCGCTGGAGGCGAAGCGGTTGTCATAGCCGATCGCCATGCCCTGCTTCGCCATCCCTTCCGCGCGCAGATATTCCCCGATCGCCGCGCACGTCACGGCTACGCGATAGAAGGTAAAATCATCGGCGATAACGCCTCGCCAGCCGTCGGTGCCGAATTTGACAGACTTCATGCATCCCTCCCCCGGAACCTGCTCCCATTCCACATGAGCGTATGCCCGGATTACCCTTTATACATACAGCACTGTTTAGATATATCACTATGTGCGGAGAAAGAACCCACGAAAGGTGTGCCGGTTCTCGACAGGTGTAACAATATCTCCACAAGCAGGCAATCTCTCTATTGCTGGAAAGACCGCAGATCCCCGCATATCCCCGATTTTCGGGGAGTTTAAGTTGGGGTGGGGTGGTTACAGGAGGTCGGGGGCGTTCACTAAGGCTTTGTAGGAATGAGGTAGAGCATGAGTACGATTACGGTAATTAGATATGGTTTGACGGGAGCGAGGGAGAGAAAGCGGAAGAAGAAGAGAATAAGATTAAGCTGAAGGGGTGGGGAACGATGTACGATAACTTGCTGTCGAGTGTAGACGACCTGGCGGGGCGGTTGCAGTATGAGGACGAAGTTACAGTATGACGACGAAGTGGTACGCACGTGGGCGCTGACGCGCGCGAAGCATGGCGCCGTCCTCTGCCGGCGTCAGTGTCTCATACTCGAAGGTTCCGAAGTTATCATTATCACGTTGCCTCGCAATATCGCGCCGGGTCCGGATCGGGGGTTTCGCGGGTGATGGTGAAAGGCGCGGTTTGAACTCCGGCAAAGTGTTGTTCCCAGCCGCCGTATTCCGGGTCGAGCCAGCCGAAGTTGTTCACCGGCTGGTAATGCGGCCTGCCGTCCGGACCCGTGCAGAGGAGGTAGCGGGCGAAGGCGGCGCGGCCCGCGCGAAGGAAGCGCATGTCTTCGGTCAGGTCGTAGGCCAGGTGAAAGAGGATGGCCATCTGCGGGTAATACCAGGCGCCGCGGTTGTAGCGCACGTAGTAGAGGAAACTGCCGAGTCCTTCCTCCTGGGGCAGCATGGACTCCGCATAAATCGAATCTGCAATCGCCACTACCAGCCGCGCGGCATCCGGGTCGCCGGTGAGCCGGTAAAACTCATAGATATTCATGGCATACATCGAATCCAGTCCGGCGGAGACGCAGCGCCAGTTCTCATAGGTTGGTTGGATATACGCGCCGCGCCGCCAATCGATGACATGCTCGATCTGGAAGCGCAGGTTCAGGTAGGAATGGGCGGCGTCGCGGTATCGGACATCGCCGGTGGCTTCCCAGGCGCGCAGCAGGGTCAGCATGGGGCGGGCCTGGCTGCGGGCCTCGCTCGACCCCAGGCCGGCGGCATTGCGGATGATCCACCCGGCGTTGGCCAGCGCGGCGGCGCGGCTGTCCCGATCGCCGCTCATCCAGGCGTGCAGCATCAGCGATTCACCGAGCTGGAAGGCCGCCCAGCGCGACAGCTCGTCGTGCACTGAATGGTCGGGGGCAAGCGCGCAGGTCATGCCGTCCCATTTCGCCCAGTCCGGATGATCGGCGGGCAGATGCACGGTATCGACGTCGGCGAGGTGGCGGGCGATGTCGAAGCCGCGCGCGAGGCAGGCCGGCGGCCCGCCGGCCAATCCCCAGTTCAACGATCCCTGCACCATCGCCCAATAGCCGTTGAGCCACTGCCCGGTGTCGGATTTATACGGAGCATCGCCGTAATCACGGATGCCGAAATGGCCGGGGTACTCGTCGGGAGAGAACTCGCCATACCGTTCCCCGACCCAGGCGCCGAGTTGCGGGTATCGCTCGAACCACGACGGATCGAGCAGGTTCACCGCGCCGCTCCGGCAGAACCACTCGCCGGAAAAGAGACGCGGGGGATCATCGGCCAGCAGGCCGAAAGTCGATGCGCCGCCGCCGCCGAGTCGCAGCCACAGGTCATGGCGCTTCGCCTCGCCGAAGCGCGGCCGGTACGACGGCATGCCGGCGACGGGAGCGAACAAGGCAATCTCCAGCGTTTTGCCATCGCACGACAGCCGCTTGGGATACTGCTGCCAGCAACGCGAGACTGCCACCTGCACGTCGCCGGCAGCCAGCCACCCGGCCATGCGCCGGCCTTCTCCATACAGCTCGCCATTATCGCTGATGAGGCACCGTTCCGGTGATTCCTGCAGTATTGCCGCCTTCTTGCATGACAGGATGACCGTCTCACCTTCCGCCATTCCAACCGCGCATGATCCACCGGCGCCCGGCAGATCTGCAATCAATGCCAGCTCGATGATATCGAGCGGGGCATCGTCGAGCGTGCCGGTATATGGTTCGGGTTTCGTATCATTGAAGATGCGGAGCTGCGCCTGCAGCGTGGGCAAGCCGGCATAGGCATAGAGCCGGAAGAGGAAGCGGCCCAGCGTGGTCTCACCAATCGCCAGCGCACCCGCTACTTCCACGCAAGCGCGCACCGGTCCCTGTTCGGTTACATCGATGTGCTGAACGCGCGCTTCTACGGATTACGCGGTTCCATCCCGCGGGACGGCCATGCGCAGGCGAAGATTTTCCAGCCCATCCCGCGCCGTATCCGTTCGGATTACGCGCTCGAGCAGCGCCGCGGAATGCTCTCTGAGGCTGACCCGTAGTGCGCCGGTATCGATGTCGATGCGGCCGCCTTCTCGGGCGATAGCCAGTGGAGACGTTGGGGAAGCGGACGCGCCGGTTTCCAGGGTGTAGCCGCCGCCGGGTTGGGCGCCCGGCGGCAATATTGCATGCACCGTCACCCAACGCAGGCTGCCGTCCGGCCACCAGCCGGTCGGCTCCGCCTGCACCGGCAGCATTTTGCCCACGGCATCCCGTATTCCGATTTGTTGCGCATCGCGCAGCAATCCGGCCGGCAGCGGCAGGCCGCAGGTAAGCGGAAATCCCGGCGCCGGGATAACCGCGGGCGCTGCCAGCGCCAGCGCGGCGGGCAGTGTCAATGCATCGCCGGGAGGCGGCAGGAGCTCCGTTTTTAATTTCGGCTGTGCCGGATCATTCAGCCATCGCCAGGGGAACGGTGGATTACTTGGGCCAATTGCAGGAACAATGGCACTTGCTGCTGTAGAAATATGGGAGAA